>ERZ1046367.1665-NODE-1665-length-12549-cov-3.915239_pt1 | contig 12549 bp, 15 predicted proteins | sample MGYA00383091_ERZ1046367 | MGnify/ENA primary metagenome ERZ1046367 (study PRJEB29581, sample SAMEA5548361) | metagenome | biome: marine; feature: coastal; material: water | depth 50 m | study: Short-term variability in the microbial, nano- and picoplankton... | reverse complement strand
AGATCTAATTACGTTAGGATGATAGAGGTCAGTTTTTGGATCAGCTATCATAAAAGCTGAAGCTCCTAAAGCTGAACTAGTTCTCAATAACGCACCAATGTTTCCAGGTTTTTCAATTGATTCAGCAACTAAAATTGTTCCCTTTTTATTTAGCTTAAAATTCTCTAATTCATGTGTTTTAGATATACCAAGGCCTATGTATTTTTCACTACCGGAGCGAATTGTTATTTTATCAAATAATTTATTTTCAATTACTATAAAATCAGATATTTTTTCATTGAAATTAATAAAAGAATTAGTAGAGCCCTCACGGATAAAAATGATTTTAAAAAAATAGTTTCCGAGCAAAGCTCTTTCAATTTCTTTTTCACCTTCTGCTACAAACAGCTTTTGCTTTTTTCTTTCTTTTGACTTTTTTTGTATAGCCAAAAGGTTTTTTATTAGAGGATTTTGCGCGCTAGAAATCAATTTCACATTAAATACATATAAATTTATTGTTGACTGCTAAATTTTTCTGAATAACGCTTCCATAACTCTGTGTGATGAGTTTCAAGACTTATTTCTCTACCATTAATAAAAGCATTAGATAGTATATTAGTTTTCATATCAAGAGCATCACCTTTTGAAATAAATAATGTTGCATCTTTACCAACCTTTAAACTTCCCAATTGATTATCAATTACTATATCTTCAGAAACATGAATTGTGTCATTAGTAAATGCTTGATAGATACTTTTTGTTGTTTTTACACTAGAATTTTCAGGGAAATAGCTCTGTGCTGAAACAAAAGAGAGTGGAAAAATAAAAAGAAATATATATTTTTTCATTATATGAGTAATTATGTTTTAAATAGTTAGGAAAAGTAATTATTTTTTTTGACTATTAATGTCATTTTTTAAATCAAAGATTACAAGTGATACCATTTCATTATAACTTGCTATTCCTGATTTTTGATTGTTAATTTTTAAAAATTTATCATATGTTTTTTTAAAAATAGGCTCGAAAGGGTTTTGGTACTTCTTCCAAAATTCATTAATATCATTGAAGTTTTTTTTAACCCCAGGAAAAATCTCTTCAGATAAAATTCTTGCCTTTTTTGAATTTCTTTTATATAAATTAGACATGCAATACCTTAAAGCAAAGCTATATCCTGCATATTTTACATATGGGTTTTTATTGGTGGATGTATTTTTAAAAGCCCAGTAATTTGATTCGTTTTCAGCTGCAACCCCTTTTTGATGTGATTGTTCATGTGCAATAGTCGTTAAATAGCTGATCATCGGAATTTTCGCATTTACTTGAGCCTCAAGAGTGAAGGGATTTATGTACCCGGAATACCCCATGTAGGATAAGGGAGTATTCCAAAGTGAATTTTTAACAATACCGGTATCCTCATCTTCTAAGAGTAGTCTAGCTTCTTTTTTGTTAAATGGAAATTTAATAGCTGAGGTGTCATTTTTCGAAAGTTTTTTATGTAGATAATTTGTTTTAAAAATTAGATATGAAATTGTTTTTTCTAGATCTTCTTCACTGTAAGATTTATCAATCTTAAGCTTTATTTCAAGAGGTTGAGATTGATAGTTTAGCCCCCATGATAATTGAAAAAAAATATTTATAAAACTCAATACTGATATAATATCTATGAAAAATCGAGTTTTATAGTTAAAATAATATGATTTGTTTTTTAAAAAATAAACTATTGATAACACAACAAATAATGAGTAAAAAATATCTCCAATAGATATTAAGAAAAAGGAAAAGAAACTAGTTCTTAAATCAGATATATATTTATAATTATCAACATAAAAATGAAAGAAAGTAGAATTTAAAAACCCTTCTTTCTGAATTAAAATAAATTGAAATGGAAATGAAATTGCAAGTAACCATTTGATTAAATAATTTTTATTATAATTATTTAATTTATTCACCAGTTAAGCCAAAAATTTCAACTTCAAAAATTATATTAGAACTTGGAGGAATTACTCTATTTCCAGTTTCACCATAAGCAATGTTATAAGGAAGAAAAAGAGTTGCTTTATCACCAACATTAAGTAATTTAATTCCTTCTTTAAACCCAGAAATTAATTGTGCATCTTGACCTACCTTAAAAGGAACTGGATCATAGCCTCCACTTTGCTCTTTTCGAAAATCATATATTCCATTTTCTTTTGCAAGATCTATCATGCTAGTTTCAACAATAGTTCCATCAGACAAATAAACAGCATAGTGAGTTAAAGCAGTGTTTGTAGTGCTTACCTTTGGACCTTTGCCTTTTAAAGTAATAGTTACTTCAAGACCTGAAGATGTAGCGCTAGATTGAGATTTTTGGAGAGTAAATTTTTCAAAATTTTTATCTCTTTGTTCAGCTTTTTTAATCTCTACCAACTCTTCATCATTTTTCATTTTAGTTAGAAAATTTTTAAAAACAGAAGGTGCGTCAAAACTCTTAGCCTTTGAACCTTTTCTTATAATAGTTAGTTTTTGAATAGTATCATTTTGTATGATACTATCAACCACTTCTTGCCCTGCAATTACATTTCCAAAAACCGTATGTTTGCCATCTAACCAGGGGGTTGCTTTATGCGTTATAAAAAATTGACTTCCATTAGTGCCTGGACCAGCATTCGCCATAGATAAGATTCCAGCTCCAGAGTGTAGTAAGTCTGTTATTTCATCTCCAAACTTAAATCCGGGCCCACCTTGACCAGTAGCAGTTGGATCACCTCCTTGTATCATGAAATTTTCTATAACACGGTGAAAAACTATTCCATCGTAATATTTAATCCCTTTAAATTCTTCAAGTAAATCTTCACTTGGATGATTCCCTTCAGCTAAAGCAATAAAATTTGAAACAGTAAGTGGTGTTTTTTCATATTCTAAAAAAAGCATAATGTTGCCTTTGCTAGTTTCAATATCAGCATATATACCAGGATCTAAATTTGGATGTTGATCACATGAATTGAAAAAAATAAGTAATGAAATTAAAATTGGAGATAAATATCTATTCATTTTTGCTAGTTTAATTATTTGTTAATGATACTAATTTTATGGTAAATCTCAAAGGCTGATTCGAGCCTATTTTATCAGAATCTCCCTGATACCCATAACAAAAATGGGATGGAAATAAAAAAACGCCTATGTCTCCTTCAGATAAAAATTTAACACCTTCTCTTAAAGCTGGAATAATTTCTTCTTTATCTACAATAAATTTTACATTTTGCAATTCATCTTCACCATATAAAAGGTTTTGATTTAAGTCTTCAATTTTATATTGAATTTCTACATGATCTCCTTTCTTTGCAAGAAAATTATTATTCTTAAGATTTTTAACTGAATACAAAAAGCCTAAAGGTGAACTATTATAAATATTTTTAGCATCTATCTTTCTGGCATTATTAATGAGAATTTGTTCAGCTGCAACTCTTGATTTATTTCTTATAGCAGAACTTTTTAAAAAAACTGAAATATTTTTATTTAAAGGTTTTCTGGGTTCAATATCGTGACAACCTAAACCAATGAAACAAAGAATAGAAATTAATGTTATTTTAATCTTCAATTATATGATTTTAACAGATTTATAAGTCTATTTTTTGTTTCAACCAACGTTTCTTTTGAGACTCCTCCTGCGGCGTTTTGATGCCCACCCCCATTAAAATATTTTTCAGCAAAAATATTAGCTGGAAAATCTCCTTTTGAGCGAAATGAAATTTTAATGATATTATCTTCTTTATTTTCTATCAAAATTACAGATAAAGAAATTCCTTTAATGCTTAAGCCATGATTAACAAAACCCTCTGTATCTCCTTTTTTAAAGGAACATTCATCTAGCTCTTTTTGACTTAAAGTAATTATGACATATGGAAATGAATCTAGTTTTTCAATGTTTTTTAAAGCAATTCCAAGTAATTTTAGCCTATTGTATGAAAAAGTATCATATATTTTTTGATGAATCTCAGAATTATTGGCCCCTTTCTCAATAAGTTTTGAAATTATTTGATGAGTTTCGGAAGTTGTTGAAGGAAATCTAAATGATCCAGTATCAGTCATTATTCCTGTATATAAACACGAAGCAATATTTGAATCGATAGCATCTGAATCTATGTAGTTTAATAAATTATATATGATTTCACAAGTTGATCCTATTTTAGGATTAGTCAAGTTAATTAAAGCATAATCTTTGGGCCTTTCGTGATGATCAATCATAATTATTTTTGCCGATGACATCTTAATATAATCACACATCTTTCCAGATCTGGAAAGATCATTAAAATCAAGTGTAAAAATTAAATCAGCATTTTCTATTTTAAGCTTTCCCATGGAAGTGTCGTTCTCAAAAATTAAAATTTCATTTTCTCCAGGCATCCATTTTAAAAAGTTAGGATAATTATTAGGAGAAACAATAATTGAATTTAAACCATTATTTAACAGAAAATGATTTAATGCCAAACAACTACCTAAAGCATCCCCATCTGGATTTTTGTGAGGAATAATTACGCAATTGGAAGACTCATCAATGAGTGATTTAATTTGTGATTCTGACTTTTTATTTTTCATATAAATTAGAAACACCAAAGATAGCTATACTTTTTTAATGCTAGGATTTTTGTGCTTAATACAAATGTTTAACTTAGCCACAAATAAAAAAAATGTCAAGAAGTATAACTTTTTCTATGATCAAACCTGACGGTATCGAAAATGGTCATATCGGTTCAATATTAGAAAAAATAAACAAAGCAGGTTTTAAAATTGTAGCATTAAAACTTACTCATTTAACAAAACATGATGCTGAGTTATTTTATTCTGTTCACAACGAAAGACCATTTTACAAAGATTTGGTTAGTTTTATAACTAGAGGTCCAATATTAGCAATGGTTTTAGAAAAAGAGAATGCAGTAGACGATTTTAGAACATTAATAGGCTCAACCAATCCACTAGAAGCTGCTGAGGGAACAATTCGAAAGTTATTTGCAAAATCAGTTGGTGAAAACGTCATTCATGGATCTGATTCTGATAAGAATGCTGTTATTGAATGCAATTTCCATTTTTCAAATCGAGAAATTTTTAGTGAAAAATAATCTTTTTAATTAGTTTGTTTTTTAAATTTTGATTTAAGAGCTTAATTATTCTATTCTCTCCAAATCTAAGTTCTTCTTTAAGAGTAGGGCTTTTAATCTTGACATATAACACAGCTTTTTCTAATTTCACTCTTTCTGTATAAACAGAGATGTTTTCACCCATTATTTGCTTCCATAATTTGTTTATTTTTAATTCCTCTAGACCCTTTGCTATTGGTTTTAGGCTTGAGAACTGATTTAATACCTCAGAAAGTTTTTGTGCTTCAAATTTTCTGTTACTCATATATTATAGATTAATTCTTTTGTAATGGTACATTTTGTCTTGAATTTTTAAAATTAGTGAAATACTATCTAATGCAATAATCATTTCATTCCAATCATGCCATTTAGTTTTAAAAAATAAAAGGGATTCTTGTTCTCTATTAATAACTTCAAAAAAGATTGTGTCAGTTGATGTTTCAAAATGGTTATTAATTAATGGTCTTATTTTTTTTCTCCAACCAGTGTTTTTATCTAAAAAATAATAATCTAATAAAACTGCATCTTCTTTAAGTTTGAATACATCATTTTTTTGAGATACAAAATCTATCTTCCAATAACCATTTAAAAGAGTGGGATTAATTTTCTTTATTGAGGTGCAACTTGATTTAAAAAAAAATGAAAGTATATAAAATATCAAAACTAGAAAATGTAAAATTTTTTTCATTAAAAATTGCTTATTATAGCTTAATCAAGCTTGAAAATTTCAAAATCAGATTTAATAGATTCTAATGCATTTAAAGTCCTTTCTTCATGTGTGTCGGATAAAAATATTTGACCAAAACCTTCTTCAAGAATTAACTTCAATAAGTTTGTGACTCTTCTTTGATCAAGTTTGTCAAAAATATCATCAAGTAAAATAATTGGAGAGATCCCTTTTTTATCCCTTAGATAATCAAATTGAGCAATTTTTAAGGCTATTAGATATGTCTTTTTTTGTCCTTGGCTTCCAAATTTTTTAATTGATTTTTTATGAATTAAAAAATCTAAATCATCTTTGTGAATTCCTTCAGTAGTATATTGAAAAAGTCTATCTTTATTTATAGATTTTGTAAGCAATTCAGATAAAGAATTTTTCTCTAAAGCACTCATGTAATGTAATTTTACTTTCTCTTTTCCACTATTCATTGCTTCATATCTTGTCTCAAAAAGTGGAGAAAAAGTTTTCATAAACTCCTTTCTTTTTTTAAAAACCGGTAAACCAAATTTTTCTAACTGTCCATTGTATATATCAATTGACTTTTGGTCATAAGTATGATTTAATGCGAAATATTTTAATAATGAATTTCTTTGAGCTAAAACTTTATTATAGCTAAGAAGGTTTGTGAGATAATCTGAATAAATTTGACCTAAAATACCATCTAAAAACTTTCTTCTAAAGGCACTTCCTTCATTTATTAAATCAATATCATCTGGAGAAATCATAACTAAGGGTATTAACCCTATATGCTCAGAAATTTTGTTGTAGATTTTACTGTTTCTCTTTAAGACTTTTTTTTGTCCTTTTTTATAACTACAAATGATTTTTTCAACTCTTGATTTGATTAAAAAATTACCTTCAATTACAAAAAATATTTTATTAAATTCAATATTTTGAACTGAAGTAGGATTAAAATAACTTTTTCCCAAAGCTAAATGATATATTGAATCAAGAATATTTGATTTTCCAACACCGTTGTTGCCAACAAAACAGTTTATGGATGATTTAAAATCAAAAGATTCAGAAGATATATTTTTATAATTTGTTAATGTTAACTTTTGAATGTGCATAATAGCAAATATAATAGTCTATTTAATAAAATCTTAAATTTTACAAGTATTGTTAAATACATTTTAAAACTCATAAAAAATAGCTATTTTTGAGAGCTAAAATTTATATAATGGCCACTTATCAAAAACGGGGACAAAAAAGATCTAATAAAGCTTATTCTAAACAAAATCCTAAAGTTGAAAGCGCAACTGCTGAAGTATTTGAAACTTTAGATTCCACTGCTAGTAAAACAGAATCTATAGTTGCTAAATACCAAAATCATATTTTGGTTATAGTGGGAGCTATTGTGTTTATTACTCTTGGTTATTTAGGGTATGAAAAATTCGTGATTGAGCCTAAATCTATTGATGCAGTAAGTGAATTAAATCAAGCTCAATATTATTTTGAAATAGCTTTGAATAGCTCAAATTCTGATTCTCTCTATAAGAGAGCTCTAAATGGAGGTGAAGGAAGATATGGTTTTTTAGATATAATTGAAAATTATAAAGGTACTGCAGCTTCAAAATTAGCTACTTATAGTGCTGGCATGTCATATTTAAATATCAAAGATTACGAAAATGCTATAAAATATTTAGATCAGTTTGATTCAGAGGACATCATGTTAAGTGCTTTAGCTAAAGGTGCTATTGGAGATGCTTTTTCTCAGCTTGGGCAGCCCCAAGAAGCTTATGATTATTATGTGCAAGCTTTTAACGCAAGTACTAATAGCTATAGCACTCCTAAATACCTATACAAAGCAGGAATGATTGGTGCTGAACTAGGAAAGTACTCTACTGCAATTAATTTTTTTAAAAGGATAAAAGAAGAATTTCCACAAGTATCTGAAGCGCAATTGGTAGATGTACAAATTGGACGTTTAGAAAATATTAAATAATGTCTTCTTTACAAAGTAATCTTTCAGAATATGATTCCTCCCTAGTTCCAAATGGTAAAGGCCTTAGAGTAGCATTAGTTGTGTCTCAATGGAATTCTGAAATAACAGAGCAATTATGTGAAGGTGCTTTAACTACCCTTATTGACCATGATGTTTATAAATCAGATATTATTAGATATAATGTTCCAGGTAGTTTTGAATTAGTTTATGGTTCTAAATTTGCTCAAGATAAAAATTTTAATATTGTGATTGCTATCGGAAGTGTTATTAAGGGAGAGACAAAACACTTTGATTTTATTTGTCAGGGAGTTGTAAATGGTATAGCTGAGTTAAATTCAAAAGGAAGATGTCCTGTAATTTTTTGTGTCTTAACTGATAACGATATACATCAAGCTAGAGATAGGAGTGGAGGTAAGCATGGTAATAAAGGGGTTGAAGCTGCTATTAGTGCTTTAAAAATGGCAAAATTAGCTTAGGGATTACTCATATTTTGAATTATATTTAAACTCATTAATTATTTTTAAAAGTTGAAAATAAGCCTTTTTAGATTAAGAAAAAATAAACGTTATAATTATACCCCGAGATATTATAAAGGGAAAGATTCTGGTAATATTTATAATTTCGACTCTAAATTCTCAAAATATAAAGAAATTTATAATAAAAATGATTTTGGAAGTTCTTGGAATAGTATCAGAGAAAAAACGCGATCAGTAAGTAACAGATCGATTACACCAACATTATTAATCATTATTCTTTTTTTGTTTTTTTGTTTTTTATATATAATTGATTTTGATTTAACAATATTTAGTAGAGGTTAATGCCAGAAATAATTACTTTATTACCTGACCACGTTGCCAATCAAATTGCTGCAGGAGAAGTGATTCAGCGACCTTCATCGATAGTAAAGGAGTTGATGGAAAATGCTATTGATGCTGGTGCTACAAGTATTGATTTAATAATTAAGGATGCTGGCAAAACACTTGTTCAAGTAATAGATAATGGAAATGGAATTTCTCATGATGAATTGTCTTTAGCTTTTCAAAGACATGCTACATCAAAAATTAAAAGTGCAGAAGATCTGTTTAGGTTAAAAACAAAAGGTTTTAGAGGAGAGGCTCTTGCATCTATTTCAGCTATTTCTCATGTTCAAACTGTATCTAGAACAGTTAAAGATTCTACTGCAAAATCTATAAAAATTGCGGGTAATAAAGTAGAGAGTGAAGAGTTTAAAGTAGCACCATTAGGAACTTCATTTTCCGTAAAAAATTTATTCTATAATATTCCTGCTCGACGAAATTTTCTTAAATCTGATTCTGTTGAACTTCGTCATATAATTGAAGAGTTTAATCGGTTAGCAATAGCTCATCCAGACTTAAATTTTTCTTTTGTTAGTAATGCGAAAGAAATATTTGATTTAAAAAAAACGAATTTAAGAAAAAGAATTTCCACAACTTTCGGAATTAAAGTATCAAACTCTTTGGTTCCAGTTCAAGAAGACACCCCTGTTGCTAAAATTAGTGGGTTTGTAATTAATCCCTCAGGTTCAAGAAAATCTCGAGGACAACAATTTTTTTTTGTTAATAATAGATTTATTAAAAGTCCATTTTTAAATCATTCTGTTAATTCTGCTTTTGAAGGTTTGATATCTTTTGGGTATCATCCTGGGTATTTTATTTTTCTTGATGTAGATCCCGATAAGATAGATGTTAATATTCACCCAACTAAAACTGAAATTAAGTTTGAAGATGAACAAAGTATTTATGCTATTCTTAGGTCTACGATTAAACATAGTTTAGGAATTTTTCAAGTGTTACCGACATTAGATTTTGATAGAGATTCTTCAATGGATACTCCATATTCATATAAGGAAAAAAAACCTTCCAGCCCCCCCTTGGTTTCAATAGATTCATCATTTAATCCATTTAAAGAAAGTTCAGGTATATATTCTCTAGAATCAAATCAAAAAATTAATCAAATTGAGTTTGAATCTGAAAGTATTCAAAATGTTATTCATGATTTAAACGCAGATTTAAGTCCTAAACAAATTAAAGTTTTTCAGTTGTTTAATAAATATTTAATTACAGCATTATCTTCAGGGTTAATGATAATTAATCAAAACAGAGCACATCAAAGGGTGCTTTATGAACAGCTATTGTCTACTTTGTCTTTACAAAAAACCCCAAGTCAAAACCTTTTATTTCCTTTTAAAACAAGCATAAGTCCAACCGAATTAATTTATTTGAAAGATAATAAAACTGAGCTTGAAGCATTGGGGTTTGAATTTCATTTAGATGGCTCCGAAGTTATAAACTTCACAGCTATCCCCGTCTTGTTTAAAGAAAAGCAATTAGATCAATTATTTGACAAATTATTTTCTAGTGAAATTGAATTTAATGGATTTAGTAAAGGTGATGCTATTTCAAAACAGTTATGTAAAGCGATGGCTATACCAAATGGAAAAATATTAAATATTGAAGAGCAACAGGAGCTTTTAGCTTCTTTATTTACATGTAAAGAAAAAACCCTTTCTCCATTTAATCGTCCAATTTTAGTTAATTTAGACGCAATTGAAATTGATAAAAAAATTAATTAATGCGGAAAGCTTCCGATACAGTTAAACACCTCCTGATAATAAATGGTATATTTTTTTTAGCCACTTTGGTTCTAGATGAATATATGTATGATTTATTTGCATTACATTTTTATAAATCACCAAAATTTCAATATTGGCAAGTATTATCACATATTTTTATGCATGGTGATTTCTCTCATATTTTATTTAATATGATTGGTCTTTGGATGTTTGGAACTCCAATTGAGCAAATGTGGGGAAAAAATAAATTTATTTTCTTTTATTTATCAACTGGGTTTGGAGCTGCAGCATTACAATTATTACTGTACAGCTTTCAGGTTAATCAGGCTAATGAATTTTTTTTAAATCTAAATATAGATTCTTCAATCATTTCAGAGTTCTACTCTTCTTCTAGACTACCAACTAATATTATTAATCTAATTGAAGTTGAAACCCTTCAAAGTGCATTTTCGGCATATAATTCAGTTTTGGTTGGAGCTTCAGGTGCATTATATGGTATTTTAGTTGCTTTTGCAATGTTATTCCCTAATACTCAGTTGATGTTGTTGTTTCCGCCAATTCCGATAAGAGCTAAATATTTGGTTCCTTTACTTATTGCAGCAGATGTGTTTTTCGGATTTTCATCCTATTCTATTGGGCCAATAGCCCATTTTGCTCATGTAGGTGGTGCTTTTACAGGCTTTATTATGATGCAGTATTGGAAAAAAAATCAATTTAATAATAAAAGATGGGATTAATGATTGATTGGCAAAATATAAAAAATAGATATAACTATTTTTCTATTTCTGAAAAATTGATTGTAATAAACATTTTATTTTTTGTTATTCCCTTTGTTATAAACACCATACTATTTCTTTTTAATTTTTCTTATGGAAACTTTATTTCATGGGTTGAATTATCACCTAAACTTTCTGTTTTATTATTCAAACCTTGGACATTATTTACATATTCATTTTTTCATACTAGAATTTCTCACTTGTTTTGGAACATGTTAATACTTTATTATGCTGGCTCAATATTTCTTAATCTTTTTAAAAAAGAAACATTCATAAACACCTATTTTTTGGGTGTTTTGTTTGGAGGGATTTTATTTGTTTTAAGTTATTTAATTTTTCCTGTGTTTCAAGGAAGCTTTCCTTCAATGATTGGTGCCTCAGCGGGTGTTATGGCTGTTTTGATTTTTGTGTGTACTTATACTCCTGAGACTGAAATTAGACTTTTATTTTTTAATTTAAAACTTAAATACATTGGAATTGCTCTTGTTGCAATTGATTTAGTGATGATTCCATATGGAAATGCTGGAGGAAGAATTTCTCATTTAGGAGGAGCTATTTTGGGTTTTATTTATGCTCAAAATTTATCTCGTGGAAATGATATTGGAGCGTCTTTTGAGAAAATATGGAAAAGCTTAACAAAAGTTTTTTCTAAACCCACTTTAGAGACAGTTTATAGATCTAAGAAAAGCTCATCAAATAAAAAAAGTTCTCAGAACAATCAAGCGAAGATTGATTCCATATTAGATAAAATTTCTAATTCTGGATACGAAAGTCTCACTAAAAAAGAAAAGGAAACTTTATTTAATGCTGGTAAGAAATAAATGTTTTCAAAGCGATCTAATATAATCTAGTGTCTCAGGTCCTAGATTGAATAAAACGTCTATTATGCTTAGATTGCTTTGAAAGCCATTTTTCTCTATAAAAACTTGATTGTAAGGTTTGTAATCAGTTGATGCTTTTTTAGGGTTTAATATTTGATTAAGTTTAGAAATATCATCTATCTGATTTGTTTCATTAATTTCAATAGAAGTATTTAAAAAATTAAAAATTTGAATTAAAATTTTAAAATTAAAGTCAAAAAGAAACTTTTGTTTCTTAAAAAAGAAGGGAGCCAATTCATCTTGGTAGTATTCAAAAAAAGGAGATGATTTATAAGCTGATTCTATTGCCCTCCAATGGTTTTTTTGCCATTGCATTTCATTGTGAATGGTTACGTCTTTATCTTTCTTAACTCTTGAGTTATTAGTTATTGGTATTGTAAGTTTATGAAGACCATTAGCACCATATATAATACACCTGTTTCTAAAAGTTTGTTTTTGATAATTTGTGTTAATACAAATCGATAATTTATTTTGATTAATTACACTTTTAAAATAACTTATTGGAGGTAAATAAGCTGGTATTAAGATCATTTAGAAATC
>ERZ1046367.1658-NODE-1658-length-12594-cov-4.904777_pt1 | contig 12594 bp, 10 predicted proteins | sample MGYA00383091_ERZ1046367 | MGnify/ENA primary metagenome ERZ1046367 (study PRJEB29581, sample SAMEA5548361) | metagenome | biome: marine; feature: coastal; material: water | depth 50 m | study: Short-term variability in the microbial, nano- and picoplankton... | reverse complement strand
GGACTGAACCTCGTTACACCGAGCACCTGGTGCCTGCACACGTGCAGGATATTTGCGAAAACTCCTGCGACCCGGTGCACTTTGCCTTCGTGCATTCCCAGGGAGAAATCCCCGATTCAAAGGTCTCTATCGATCCAGATGGACGCACCATGCATCTGCACTCGGAGATGACAAATAATGACTTTCCGAGTCATTTACATGCGACCACTTATAGCCCCGGTTTTGCCATGGTGCGAAACAGTTATGGTCCCGGCGCTGAAATGATTATGTACAACAGTCCCCAGGCGATCGACAGTAACAACACACTGATGCGCTGGACCCTGATTGTGCGCAGGGAAATTGAGGACGCCGCTGGAGATGACGTCATGAAGGGGATTATTGATGGGCTGAGCGATGACTATCCCATTTGGGCGAACAAAGTGCACAGGCGGCGGCCGGTTTTTTGTAAAGAAGACAAGCCACTGGTTACATTCCGTAAATGGGTTCGCCAGTTCTATGTCACGTCGCAAGAACAAAGGGAGATCGCATAAGTGCAGGATTTTCACGACAAGGTCGCTGTTATTACCGGTGGTGCCAGTGGCGTGGGTCGCTCGCTGGCGTTTGCCCTGGGTAAAAAAGGTGCAAAGATTGCGGTCGGTGATGTAGATAGCAAGGCCATGCATCAGGTTGCCGCCGATCTCGCTGCAGAGGGTATCGAGGCCATCGTAGAGCACTGTGACGTGACATCGGTGGACAGTCTTAACCATCTCGCTGATGTCGCCGAACAAAAATTGGGCCCGCTGGATCTGGTGTTTGCCAATGCGGGTATTGGTGCCGGTGAGAGTGGGGCTATGTGGGATTACTCAGAAAAAGACTGGCAGTGGTGTTTGAACGTCAATGTTTGGGGTGTGATTAACAGTATTCGCGCCTTCATGCCGCGTCTCGTTGCTACCGGTAAGGAAGCACACTTTGTGGTGACAGGGTCGGGCAACGGTGCGTTCATTGTTCTCCCTGATGCGCCGATTTACACAGCGAGTAAAGCGACAGTGCATGCTATTACTGAAAATTTGCACTATCAGTGTCAGGCGGGTGGATTGCCGGTAAAAGTGAGCGCACTTTTTCCTGGCCCCCATGTTGTTGATACCGGGCTTTTCAATTCAGGGCGCGTGCGACCCGAGGATTTGAAGAAAGATGTTGAAGGTAACGAGTCCGGAATTAATTCTGTCGACGACATGAAGAGAATGGCGGCGGAATTTGGCATCGAGATGCAGACCACCCACCCGGATGAGGTGGCAGCAATGGCGGTGAGGGGTCTGGAACAGGATGCTTTCTGGCTATTGGAAACAACCGAGGACACGGATGCGAAAATACGCGCGCGTGCTGAAATGATATTAAATCGCACCCTGCCAGTTCCGGCGATGGTGGGATGAATTAAAGTAGAAGGGGAATAAAGAGATGACAAATGAATCAGGTGCACCCCAGGGAAACCCGGGAGATATTATAAACTGGCCCATGCTCAAGATCGTTTACCGAACTGACCCGGAAGCGATAGCTAAACTTTTGCCACCGGGCATTGATCCCGGCGCCAATCCAAACGTTAACCTGACGATTTATAACTTTCCGGTTCCCGACGAGCCCGAGTACGGCATCGTGACCACCGTAGATGCCGATTACAATGGGACAGCGGGGGAGTACACGCTGGGTTACGGCATCGATCAGGAATCAGCCATATTTATCAGTCAGGAAACCAATGGCCAGCCCAAGTACCCTTGCACTACGGAGTTCTATCGACTGGGTCCCCAGGTCAGCGCTCGCTGTGTGCATCAGGGCTACACTTTTGTTGAGTTCAAAGGTGTTTCTACGGGGCCTGTGGAAGGCGCTGAGGAGTGGGTTCAAAATGAATGGTGGCTGAAATATTCCCGCGCGGTCAGCGTCGGTGGCCCCGCAACCGGCTTCGACTTCCCGCCCCACGTGGTTCATGTAATGAGTAAATACGGGACAGCCTGGAAAGAAGAGGTTCAGGGTGAGCTGCTTCTTCGCGATAGCCCATGGGATCCACTGGCAAGTCTTCTTCCGATGCGTGAGCAGTTGTCTGCTCATCTATGGTGGCCCATCTTCCTTGATCGACAGATTACTCTGGCGGGAGAGCTTGATGCGGAGGCATTCCTGCCTTATGCCGATACCATTTCTGGCTCTCGCTGGCCGGGTGAAAACGGCGGTCCCAAGCGCGGCTGACCTAAGCACCGGCATCGCCTGGTGGTGCCGGAACTTTCTTTCTCGATAATGCCGTCAAAAAACATGCAAGCTGCCAGGGCCTGGCTTCCGGCCCTCGCAGGCATGACTTGTCTGGGACTCGGTGCAGGCCTGATTGGCTTATTCGGATTCTTTGTCGAGCCACTGTCGCAAGAGTTTGGTGTGGGTGTTGCCACCCTGAATATTGCGCCGGTTGCATTGTTGCTAGTGCCCGGGATTATTGCTCCCCTCGTTGGGCGACTGGTGGATGTCTGGCCTATTCGCAGAATGATTCTTGGCGGCAGTGCATTGGCCCTGCTGTCTCTTTTAGCCATTAGCTTTTCCTCTTCTCTTCTCCAGGCTGGCATCGGTTTTCTTTGTTTTTCGATCGGCATTACGTTTTATGGCCCGGTAGTGATCAATGGCCTGATGGTTAAATTGTACCCGGGGCAAGAAGGCAGAGCGCTGGCGATTGCTGCATTGGGTATCAGCATCGCTTCGATGACTCTGCCGCCAGCCATGGGAGCAGCATTACAGATCGTAGAGTGGCGCGAGGCGTTGGCGGTGATGTCTATCGTGCTACTGGCGATAGTCTGGCTATGGATTTTGTTGGGAATCCCTGCCGACGCAGGGGCTGTTGCTGGCAGCCCGCAAGCTAAGGTAGACCGTGAAATTTATCGACGGGCCGAGTTCTGGATGGTCGGCATTACCGTGGCCTTGACCTTGAATGTGATGGTGATTTTAACTATCTGCTATCCACCCCTGCTGGCCAGTCGCGGTTTCACTGCCGTTGAGGCCGGCCTGTTTTTGGCAGTTGGGGGGGCCGGCGGCGCATTGGGGAAGCTCACTGTGGCCGTTTTAGCAGATAAGTTGCGACCGCATACCCGCTGGTTTGCCGCCGCCATCCTGTTGGTCAAATTGGTCGGGTTGATATTACTGTTGATGACCGATGTTACCTATCTGATTGTCGTCAGTGTCGCTATGATGGGTTTCAGCGGAGGCGCTTTCCTGCCGATGCATCCCTACCTCAACAGCCGCTACTTTAAGGCGGATATCATCGGTCAGGTCAATGGCGCCCAGGGGCCGTTATTCCTGCCCTTGGGGCTAGTCGGGGCACCCTTGGCTGGTTATGTCTTTGACCAGACCGGAAGTTACACGCTTGTTCTCATCGGTCTTGCGGTCATCTTGCTGTTGGCGATATTGTCAGTACTGGCTTTGCCTCGATCCAGGTTCTAGTCCCTAGTCATGGCTCATCTCTGGATGGGTCAGGGTTAACATGTATTCTGCGGCCGCACCCACGTCGTATTCGGTTGCGTACTCTGCATTGCCCTTCGCCGGCATTTTTATATAGCCCTGCTCCGCGTGCTCAACCAGTACAGCCTCCCACAAGCCTGAACGGGCACGCCAGTCTTCTTTGTTGCCAACGACAGGTGCTCCTTCAACCCCCGTTTCGTGACAGCCCGCGCATACTTTTTCATAAGTGCGCTTGCCATCTTTAAGTCGCTCAGACGCGCCAGACGACATCCCCAGCGCGAACAAAACGACGCCAATTAGTATCAGTATCAGCTTCCGTGTCATGACTTTCTACCTCGCTGTCGATGCTATTAATTCCTTTTTTTTAGTTTAGCAGATGGCTCGTTGCGGCTTTGTGCTCTTTTGCAAAGAGATGGCAATAATCCAAATATCTGCCATGCTTAATAACATAGTCGTGACTAGCAAACTGTTGTGGAGTTGTGTGGACGTAAAAATTGGTATGGATATGCGCCTGTGGGGCGATGCGACCGGTGTAGAACAGTTGCCCGTTTTGGAGATGTTGGCTGCTCAAGGTTACCAAGGCGTAGAGATTCCGGTCTGCGGCCAGGGGCGGTCTGCGCTGAAGTTGTTGAGTGTCGCGCTGGATGGTCTGGGGCTGGCAGTGACAACAAGCGCGCGTTTGCCTGCGCACGCCAACCCCTTATCTCCTGACGAGGCAACGCGCCGAGCTGCAGTAGATTATCTCTGTGCCCGGGTCGACGAGTCGGCAACGTTGGGTAGTCAATTGCTGAGCGGCGGCTTGTTCCAGGCCCAGGGAGTGTTCAGCGGTAAGCCTCCGTCTGATAGGGAGTGGGAATGGAGCCGCAGTTGTCTGCGTGAGGTGGCTGACTATGCTGCAAAAATGGGAGTTTCTCTGGCACTTGAGTTTCAAAGCCGTTTTGACGCCTACCTGATTAACACCGCTGCCGAGGCAGCTCGCATGTGTCGAGATGTGGGCCACCTCAACATCGGGGTGCTTTACAACACCTTTCACGCCCATCTTGAAGAGTTTAATCCTGCGCGAGCCTTGCCCGCGGCGGGGGAGCAGCTGTTGCATGTTTGTCTCAGCGAGAGCCATCGGGGTGAACTGGGCCGTGGTCAGGTGCAGTGGCGGGAAACGTTCGCTACACTGGATTTTCTCAACTACAGTGGTTGGTTAATGGTGCAGGCTCTTGCAATTGCAAAGGATCCTCCTGGTACTCAAAACACCTGGAGAAACAATTTTGATAGTCGCGAGCAGCTTGCTGCAGATGCGATCCAGCTCATCCAGCAGATTCTTCGCATTCAGCGGCAATAATAGTGCGATCATTGGAAGCTCAATCAACGCAATGAGCTTTTTGCGCTCAGTTCGGTGGCTATTTGTTTTTTGATGTCGATTATTGGTGGCGTGTGGTTCGCCATGTCTGGGGTCTGAAGAGCTGGCCAGGGCGTCGACGCATGTTACTGCGCCTACTGATCTGGACCCCTTTTGTTACCCTTTTTCATAGCCTGTGTTTCATGTTGGACTACTTGGTTTTCCCGCGCCTGTGGCAGCAGCAGGTGAATCGCCCCGTTTTTATCATCGGTCATGCTCGCAGCGGAACGACGTTGATGCATCGTCTAATGAGTGCCGACGGCGACAAGTTCAGTTACTTTCTTTATTGGGAAATGTTCTTCCCGTCTCTACTGCAGAAGAAGCTTATTCGCCTTTTGGGGAGGTTAGATCAACGATGTTTAAGGGGGCGACTTAAGGCTCGTTTAGTCAGATGGGATGATGAAACCTTCGGGCCTTATCGACATATGCACAATATGAGTCTGTGGAACGCAGAGGAGGACTGCTTTGCAATGCAAGCGGCTTTTGCGTCGCAGCAGTGGTCATTGGAAATTCCGATGATGGATATTGTAGACTTTTTTCACATTGACAAGATGTCTAAAAGACGCGGCCGGTGGCTGCGGCATTATCGTGAATTGGTAAAGCGTCAGCTGCTCCTCAATGGAGGCGACAAAATTCACCTGTCCAAAAATCCGGTAATGAGCGGCTGGGTAGAGTCCCTGATCGCAACCTTTCCTGATGCTCGATTCGTCGTGATGATCCGTGACCCTGCAGATTGTATTCCCAGTTGCCTTAAGCTGGTGGAAACTAATTGGAGAAGCAAAGGCTGGCCTAAGGAGGCTTGCCAGGAATCTCTGGATGCTCTTACAGAAATTTCATTTGAGCACTTTAGTCATCCGTGGGAGGTGCTTTCACGTCACACTGAAGTGGACCGATTATTTATGGACTATCGCTTACTGACAGCAACGCCCAAAAAGGCTGTTGTAAACGCTTACGCAGCACTTGGGCTGAGCATGGAAGACTCTTACGATTGCTGGTTACAAGATCAGTCTGAGCGGGAGAAAGCGCATCACAGTAAGTTTGAATACAGCCTGGGCGAATTTCGTATTAGTGGCGAAGAGATCTATGCTCGGCTGGAAGACTTTTACATCAAGTACGAATGGAGTGCCCCCGGGGCGGAGATAACAGAATGAGCGAGAGCGTAGAGGAAACCGCAGAGGCACTTCGCAAAGCCTTTGATACCATGATAGATAGGCTGAAGGAGGCCCGCGATGCCATTGATACACCCGAGTTGTACCCTGCGCCGCAAACCGAACGCAACCTCGCTGAAGGCTACCGTTATGTGTTGGGATTTTTGCTGGGCAGCATAGAGCGGTCGCTTGCCGATCCACTCTACCCACGATTTCGACGGGCCATCCAGCCAATGAACCGTTCGACAATCGACAATAGCGACGCGGTTTATCTTGCTGCTGAAATCGATGGCAATCACAGCTACAGAATACGAGGTCGAGCGTTGGACAGCAGGCACTGGCGCGGCGAGGACCCAGTGACCGGTAAACGAGCGCCTCAATATGTGATCTTTGAATTGTCCAGCGGGCATGCAGGCGACTCCGGGTCACTGGCGGAGATGCGTCCCGGTAACCGTATTAACACCAGCACCCTGGATTGTCACAGTCTCCAGGTAGATTCCGACGGTCATTTTGAAATTCTCATTGCCTCCCAGCGGCCTGAAAATTACGATGGCAATTTTATGCTCAGTTGCCGGCACAGCCATGGTAGCGATTACGTCGGTAGGTTTCTGACTTGTCGCGAATTGTTTCATGACTGGTCAAACGAGGATTTACTCGATTTGGAAATTCTGCGTCTCGGTGCCGAGTCTGATCCGCGATCACCGCTGAATCCCGCCGGAGCGATAGCGCTGATGGATCGCATTGGTGAGTTAACGCGCAACCAGGTGCATTTCTGGAATGCTTTTAATACCGTGACTCTCGAGACCTATGGAAAGGTGCCGGGGATGCCCTCAATTGGCGACGACGATAAGCCATTTATGCCGACCAATGACATGAATGCGCCCAATGCGTTGGGTTTAGCGACGGGGGGAGGCCAGAGCACGAATATATATGCGGGTGGAGTTTTTATGCTGGGCGACGAGGAAGCGCTGTTAATTGAATCTACTGTGCCCGTGCCCCCGAGCTTCATGGGTTTTCATCTGGCCAATCTGTGGGGTGAATCACTGGATTTCGAGAGCTATCAGTCAAACCTTAACGGGCATATGTTAGAGCAGGATGCAGACGGGGCTTACCGGTGGGTTGTTTCGCACCGCGATCCCGGCATTGCCAACTGGATCGATACAACCGGACTGCCCCACGGTTACCTAACAATACGCTGGACGTATCCGGAGCCTCCTGTGCGAGAACAGTGGCCAAGCCTGGAAGTGAAGCAGGTTGCCTTTGAGGATATTCAACAGAGCTTACCGGCAACGACTAAAAAAGTTCTCGCCGAGCAGCGCCAAGAGCAGGCATTGATGCGCATGCGTCATGTACAGCGTCGCTATCGACAGTACTGAGGCGTCGGCACAAAGATCGCATGGTGTTGGTAACGGGCGCCAAGTTTTCTGGTTGCGATGAAAGCCCCATTGCGGGTGGCGTCTGCTATTATTCCAGCTCTTAAAAATAACGGGACTTTGCTATGACAGCGACCATTCGAAAAATTCGCCACGGTATGTATCTTTTTATGCTGCGGGTGATGAGTCGCTTTTTGCCGGGCTCCACGCACATTGCTTTTGTCGGATCAGGCAGTAGTCGCCAACTGGGCCAGCATATTGCGGCGCTGGCTCCACGCAAAGTGTTGATCGTTACAGATAAAGCCCTGCGCGAACTTGGTATTACGGATAAAGCGGTCGTTGGTCTGCTTGATGCCGGAGTAGATTGCGCTTGGTTTGACGGCGTTCTCCCAGACCCTACCTTTGAGCAGATAGAAGCAGGTTTGGCTGTGCAGAAAAGCGAAAACTGCGACATGATCCTCGCGGTCGGCGGCGGCTCAGTCATGGATTGTGCAAAAATTATTGCTGCCTGCGCCACTTCCGATGAATCCCCCAGGGATTGGGTCGGTCTGGGTAAGGTGAATCATGAGTTGCTGCCCATATATGCGATCCCGACCACTGCTGGTACTGGCTCAGAGGGTACCGCTGGCGCTGTCGTTAAAGACGCGGCGACCAAAGCGAAAAGCGTTATGTCAGGCAATGGCATGTTACCCAAAGCCACCGCGCTTGATGCTTCATTAATGTTGGGGCTGCCCCCTCATATTACCGCTGCTACTGGTATCGATGCGTTAACTCACGCGATCGAAGCCTATATCGGTGTTTGGGAAAGGGGTTCTCGTCTGGAGGATGGCCGTATCGGCGTGAAGCTTGTATTCGAGCATTTGGTGAATGCTTATTCAGACGGCAGTAACCTTAGGGCGCGCGAAGGCATGGCAATGGCGGCCTACTATGCGGGCATGGCGATCAACCAGGTTTTCGTTGGTAGCGTGCATGCGATCGCTCACCAGATCGGAGGCAGATATGGCATTCCTCATGGCCTGGCCAATGCATTGATTTTGCCGCATGTGCTTGAATATTGTCGTGAGGAGGCGCAGCCGCGCCTGGCTGAGTTGGCTGTAGTTATTGGTGCAGGGGAGCAGGGAGAACCCGAGGCGCAGCTGGCTCATAAATTTATTGCCGCTGTGCGTGAATTGCGAACTCAGGTGGGTATCCCCGATCGTTCAGACTTGATACGCCGGGAAGATCATGAGGCTCTGACTGCTGCCGCAGTCGCTGAATGTATGGATTATCCTGTGCCGCGCCTGCTCGATGAAGCCAGCACTCTGGCTATCCTCAACCAGATTACTGACTAGACAACGCCGGCGCCGGACTCTGCATCAGAGACTGCCCGGCGCATATGGGCGAACAACTCCCTGCCGGTGCCACTTTCGCTTTCCTCTGAGGTGCGGGTAGCGGCTTCTCTGTGCTGCCACTCTGATTCCGCTACCAGACACTGCAGCTCTCCTTTGACAGCGTCCAGGCGAAGCAGGTCGCCGTTGCATATCTTGGCGATGCCCCCACCGACGAGTGCCTCTGGCGTCAGGTGTATAGCGGCAGGTACCTTGCCTGAGGCACCCGACATCCGGCCATCGGTGACCAGCGCCACCTTGAAGCCGCGGTCCTGCAGAATACCCAGGTAAGGCGTCATTTTGTGCAGCTCGGGCATGCCGTTGGCAGCGGGACCCTGGAATCGAACGACGGCAATCATGTCCTGTTCCAGTTCACCGGCCTCGAACGCTCGGGCCAGTTCAGCCTGGTCATCAAATACTCTTGCAGGTGCTTCTACAAAGCGGTGTTCAGGAGCGACAGCTGAAACCTTGATGACACTGCGGCCAAGGTTGCCTTGAAGTAGGCTCAAGCCGCCCTCAGGGGAAAAGGGCGCATCGGCGGGTCGCAGTACTTCCTGGTCTGCGCTTTCGCTAACTCCTGGAACGTAATGCAGTCGACCCTGGTTCAGCTGCGGTTCCTGGCTGTAACGAGAAAGGCCCGGGCCCCAGTTGGTTTGCACGTCTTCATGCAGTAAACCGTTTTCCAATAGCGTACGAATCACGTAGCCGGTGCCGCCTGCGGCATGGAAATGGTTCACATCGGCACTGCCGTTGGGGTAAACCCGGGCGACTAACGGCGTAATAGCCGAGAGTTCGCTGAAGTCCTGCCAGTCGATAATGATGCCCGCTGCACGCGCGATAGCAATCCAATGGATGCTGTGATTGGTTGATCCGCCGGTTGCCAGTAAGGCGACTATGGCGTTGACAATGCATTTTTCGTCGACGATATTTGCCAGTGGCGTGTACTCGTTGCCCAGCGCGGTAATCTTGCAAAGACGCTCTGCCGCCGCGCGTGTCAAGGTGTCTCGCATCTCAGTCCCCGGGGGTTCGAACGCGGCCCCGGGAATGTGAATTCCCATGACTTCCATTAGCATTTGGTTGCTGTTTGCGGTGCCATAAAAAGTACAAGTGCCTTCGCCATGATAGGCCGCCGACTCCGCTTCAAGCAGTTCATCGCGACCCACTTTGCCCTCGGCAAATTGCTGTCTTACCGCGGCTTTCTCTTTATTGGAAAGGCCAGAGGTCATGGGTCCCGCCGGCGCAAAAATAACGGGCAGGTGACCAAAAGACAAAGCGCCGATTAACAAGCCCGGCACAATTTTGTCGCACACTCCCAGGCACAGTGCCCCGTCAAACATATTGTGAGACAGGGCGATGGCTGTAGCGCCCGCGATGATATCCCGGCTGAATAAACTGAGCTCCATGCCTGCAGTGCCCTGAGTGACACCGTCGCACATGGCAGGAACGCCGCCTGCCACCTGTGCCGTGCAACCGACGTCGTGCGCCGCCTGCTTGATCAAGGCCGGATAGCTTTCCAGGGGTTGATGGGCAGAGAGCATGTCATTGTAGGCGTTGATAATACCGATGTTGGCTGACTCGGTGAGTTTCAGCGCCTGTTTGTCCTGCTCACCGCAAGCGGCGAAGCCATGGGCCAGGTTGGAGCAGGAAAGGGCGCCTCGCACGGGCCCCTGGCCTCGCATTTGCTCGATTTTTGCGAGATAAGCAGCGCGTGTTTCGAGGCTGCGGTTGGTGATTCGATCAGTTATGGATTTCAGTTCAGGGTTTATCATCAGGGTGCCCACCAGATACTTGCAGGATTGACGTCTTGGTTTGTGATTGCGGCGATGGGGTATTGTTTCTCTGCGGCCTCGGCAAGAACTACTCGCTTTTGAGTACCTGTGATATGAAGAATGACCTCTCCGCTTTGCAGCAGCGCTGGCAGGGTGAACGTAATTCTTTGATAGGGTGCAGTTACCGGTTCACAAGTGCCCAGTAACGCGCTGCCCTGAGGGTCAATGAGTTCAGCGAGGTTGCCTGCTTCTGGAAACCAGGACGCAGTGTGACCATCGCCGCCCATGCCCAACACGGTGCAGCTCAGCGGTAAGGGAAGCGTATCCATCCGGCGGGTGACTTCTGCCAGGCCAGTGCCAGCGTCGTCGGGACTCGCTTTTAAGCCGATGAAGTTCGCGGCTGCCGCTTTATTTTGCAGCAGGTTCTCGCGGACCAGGCGTTCGTTTGAATCAGGGCTGTCGGCCTCTACCCAGCGTTCGTCAACCAGGGTAATCCAGACCTTATGCCAGGACAGGTCTGCCAGAGACAGCGCAGCAAAGAAACCCTTTGGCGTGCTGCCGCCCGAAACCGCCAGGCTGGCCGCTCCCCTGATTTCGATATCGCGGTTTAGCCGCGATGCGACATGTGCAGCAAGGGCCTGATCCAGCTCTGCTCTGCTGTCAAAGTTGTGTGCTTCACTCATGCCAGCTATGGCCCTCCACAGCCAGCAGCGCCGTGGCAGCATTGGGGCCCATAGTGCCTGCATTGTAGGACTTGATAGGAGTGCTGTTTTCATCCCATGCGCCGATGATGGAATCAATCCAACGCCACGCGGTTTCGACCTCGTCGCGTCGCATAAACAGGGTCTGGTCACCGTGAACGGCATCCAGCAGCAAACGCTCATAAGCGTCGTAGCTGTCGCCCTTGTTTTGAGATTCATCAGTCAGGTGCAGTTCCACAGGCTGCAGCTTTAGCTTACTGGTTAAGCCGGGCTTTTTGTTAACCGTGTGCAGGCTGATACTTTCCTGCGGTTGCAGGTGAATCACCAGTTTGTTGGTCAGTTCCTGAGGATCATTAGCAAATAGTGAGAAGGATTGCCTGCGATACTCGATCACGATTTCTGAGTAGCGACCGGACAGACGCTTGCCAGTGCGCAGGTAGAAGGGCACGCCGGCCCAGCGCCAGTTGTTAATGCTGGCCTTCAGAGCGACAAAGGTTTCGGTATTGTCCGCATGGTGGAAGGCGTCTTCCTCGAGGAAACCTTTTACGGCCTCACCGTCGACGGCGCCTGCGCCATAGCGCCCACGCACTGTGCGTTTCTTGACGTTTTCTCCGGTAATGGGCTCCAGGCAGCGCAACACCTTCATTTTTTCATCGCGAATATCGGTCGCCTTGAGACTGGCGGGAGGTTCCATCGCCACCAGTGACAAGACTTGCAGCAGGTGATTTTGCACCATGTCGCGCAGAGCGCCGGTATCCGCGTAATAGCTGCCGCGACCGGCGACCCCAATTTCTTCTGCAACGGTGATCTGCACGCTGCTGATAAAGGTGTTGTTCCACATCGGGTGAAATAGCTGGTTGCCGAAACGCAGTGCCAGCAGGTTCTGCACGGTCTCTTTACCTAAATAGTGATCGATCCGAAAGGTGGCTTCCTCATCGAATACTCTGGCGACCTGCTCGTTAATGCTCCGGCAGGACTCCAGATCGTGCCCCAGGGGTTTTTCCAACACCACACGGCTGGCTTCGTTGACGACACTGGCGTTTTGTAACTGCTGGCAAATTTCGCCGTATAAAGAAGGCAGCGTGGCAAGGTAGTAAAGACGCCCGGGTGCCTCACTCTGGTTTAGCAGCTCTGCCAGTTGCGCATAGTCGGCAGCGTTGCCGGCGTCGAGTTTTACGTAGTCCAGTCGCTGGCAAAAGCGTTCCCATACGGCTTCGTCCCAACTGTCTTGGGGCAGGTACTTTTTCAGGTTGGCGTGGGCTTCGTTGCGGAAGGATTCTGGATCCAATTCCCCGCGACCGGTAGCAATAATCCGGTTCAGTCGATCTGCCAACTGGTGACGTTGTAACTGATACAGGGCCGGGAGTAGCTTGCGGGT
>ERZ1046367.1639-NODE-1639-length-12680-cov-7.219881_pt1 | contig 12680 bp, 10 predicted proteins | sample MGYA00383091_ERZ1046367 | MGnify/ENA primary metagenome ERZ1046367 (study PRJEB29581, sample SAMEA5548361) | metagenome | biome: marine; feature: coastal; material: water | depth 50 m | study: Short-term variability in the microbial, nano- and picoplankton... | reverse complement strand
GCCCTGCACGGTCAAGGAGAACCTCGATCTGGCCGGTACACCCACCACCCAGGGACTGCCCGTGTTCGCCGAACTGGTGGCCCCGACCGATGCCCCGCTGGTCGAGCGGATCCGGGCTGCCGGCGCCATCCCCATCGCCCGCACCAACCTCCCCGAACTGGGCCTGCGGATCACCACCGACAACCCACTGCACGGGCTGACCCGCAACCCCTGGCACCCCGACCGCACCGCCGGTGGATCCTCGGGCGGCGAGGGCTCGGCCATCGCCTCGGGCATGTCGCCGCTCGGCCTGGGCAACGACATCGGTGGCTCGCTGCGCAACCCGGCCTTCTGCTGCGGGATCGCCTCGCTGAAGCCCACCCACGCCCGGCTGCCCTCCTACTCGGCCTTCGAGCACGACCAGAATCCCGGTCTGGCTGCCCAGGTGATGCATGCCGACGGCCCGATGGCCCGCTCGGTGGCCGACCTACGGCTGGCGTTGGAGGTGCTGCACGGCCGCGACCCGCGGGATCCCCGGTCGGTGACCGCCCCGCTGGACGGTCCCGACGTCCCCCGACGGGCCGCCGTGGTCCGGTCGCTCCCCGAGGTGGACGTCGATCCGTCGGTCACCGCCGGCGTGGACACGGCAGCCGCCGCGTTGGCCGACGCCGGCTGGGAGGTGGTCGAGGCCGCCCCGCCGGAGATCGGCTACTGCACCGACCTGTGGGCCCACCTGCTGGCCGCCGACGTGGCCGACGTCATGGCGGTGGCCCGGACCATCCTCTCCGCGGAGCTGGCCGACGTGCTCGACACCCTGGCTGGCGACTACTCGGCCGACAGCATGGCGCCGGGGCTCGTGCACGCCGAGACGGCCCGGCTGGCCCGGCTCTGGGCCCTCTTCTTCGTCGACCACCCGGTGCTGGTCATGCCCACCTGGACCCGGCCCCAGCCCATGCACGGCTTCGACCTTGACCTCGATGCCCGGGACGAGACCACCGCCCTCCTGTCCTGCATCACCCCGCCGAACCTGCTGGGCCTCCCGTCGGTGGCCGTACCGGTAGGGGTGGCCGACGGGCTCCCGCAGGGTGTGCAGTGCGTGGCCGACCAGTGGCGGGACGACCTGGCCCTGGCCGCGGCGGCCGACGTGGAGGCCGCGGTGGGAACGATCACTCCGATCGACCCGGTCACCGCCTGACCCTGGTCAGGCGGGCCTGACCGCCCGCACCACCTTGGCCGGGACGCCGGCCACCACCTCGTGGGCACCGGTGGCATCCAGGCCGAGGGCGCCCATGGCCTCGGCGATGGCCGCCACATCGACCGGCGTCAACTCAGCCTCATGGCCGGCGAACTCCTCGTGGTCGGGGTGGGTCGGGTCGTCGTAGTCCTCGTCGACCAGCACCAGTCGACCGCCGGGCGAGAGAACCCGGGCGAACTCGGTAAAGGCCGCCGCATGGTCGACCCAGTGGTGCATGGCGTTGCCGGCCCACAGCACCTCGGTGGACCCGCCGGCCACCGGCAGGTCCTCGGCCACCCCGGGCTCCACCACGATCCGCCGACGTGACCGGTTGAACAATCGGCGCACCCGGGCCACCAGCCGCATGGTCCCGCCCGGTTCCACGGCCACCACGTGGGCACCCCGCTTGGCGGCCAGCACGGTGGCCGCCCCCATGCCGGCGCCCACGTCCAGACCCCGCTCGCCGGGCTTCGGATCGGCCAGTTCGACAATGGCCCGGTTCAGGTCGGTCTGCCAGAAGGTCCGGATCTTCCGCAACCAGCGAAGTTCGGCCAGCAGGCCCTTGTCGTGTTCATGACGGTGACTCTCGTGGACCATGGTTCCGAGCCTGCCACGGGTGGGACGGCGTAGACGCAACGGCCGATTCGAGGCGACTCCCTGGGACGACCCGTGGAAGACTCCCCCGATGACCAAGCACTCCGACACCGGGAACCCCCAGCCCCTCGGCGGCAACGAGATGCCCCGCTTCGGGGGCATCGCCACCTTCATGCGCCTCCCGGGCACCACTGAACCGGCCGACCTGGACGTCGCCGTGGTGGGCGTCCCCATGGACATCGGCACCTCAAACCGACCCGGTGCCCGCTTCGGCCCACGCGACATCCGTGCCGAGTCGGTCCTGCTGCGCCCCTACAACATGGCCACCCGGGCCGCTCCGTTCGACAGCCTTCGCATCGACGACACCGGCGACGTGGCGGCCAGCCCCTTCGACCTGGGGGCTGCGGTGGACGCCATCGAGGCCCACTACGTCGACCTGCTGGAACACGACGTGGTCACCGCCTCGATGGGTGGCGACCACACCATCGTGTTGCCCATCCTGCGGGCCATGGCGAAGAAGTACGGGCCCGTGGGGCTGGTCCACGTGGACGCCCACACCGACATCAACGACACCATGTTCGGTTCCAAGGTGGCCCACGGCACCCCGTTCCGGCGGGCCGTCGAGGAGGGCCTGCTGGACGGCGACCGGGTCGTCCAGATCGGCGTCCGGGGTACCGGCTACGCGGCCGATGACTTCGACTGGTCGCGGGAACAGGGCTTCCGGGTCGTGCAGGCCGAGGAATGCTGGCACCGCAGTCTGGAGCCGCTCATGGCCGAGGTGCGCGAAAAGGTGGGCGGTGGCCCCGTCTACCTCAGCTTTGACATCGACGGCCTCGACCCGGCCTACGCCCCCGGCACCGGCACCCCCGAGGTGGGTGGCCTGACCATGCCCCAGGGCCTCGAGGTGATCCGGGGCTGCCGTGGCCTGGACCTCGTGGGCTGCGACCTCGTCGAGGTGGCCCCCATCTACGACACCACCGGCATGACCAGCCTGGTGGCCGCCAACCTGCTCTACGAGATGCTCTGCGTGCTGCCGGGTGTCCAGACCCGTGGCTGACGGCCCGACGGTCACCGGCGGGACCTCGACCGCCGGGCCCAGCCTCACGCCCTACTTCATGATCCTGTTCGGGTCGTCGGCCGGCCTGGCGTCCATCATCGTGCTGTTGGCCGAGATCCGCAGCGAGCTGGGGTTCTCCGAGACCGGCATCGGCCTGGCCATCGCCTCGGGTTTCGCCGCGGCGTTCGTGGCCTGTCTGGCCATGGCCCCCCATGCCGACCGGGGCCGGGCCCCGGCCATGCTGCGGGGCGGCCTCGCCCTGGGAATCGTCGGGCTGGTGCTGCTGGCCGTCGGACAGGACCTGTGGCACTACATGCTGGGACGGGCCGTGTTCGGCTTCGCTCTGGGCACCGCCGGCCCGGCAGCCCGTCGGACGGTCATCGTGGCCGACCCCGGGAACCTGGGCCGCAACATGGGCCGCCTGGGGGCGTGGGACGTCGGCGGCTTCGTGGCCGGTCCGATGATCGCCGCTCTGCTGACCGCCATTGGCGGCTTCCGGTTCACGTTCTGGGCCATGGCCGTCGCCCTGGCCGCCCTGCTGCCCGTCGCCTTCCGGGCCCAGCCCGACACGGCGGCCCGCGACGACGAGGGACTCGGACTCAAGGGCCTGCTCCGGATCCGCCGCCTGGTGGGCGCCTTCTTCGTGGTGGCCGCCTACTTCGTGTTCATCGGTGCCTTCGAGGCCGTGTGGATCCTCGAGATGGACACCCGGGGTGCCACCCAGACCGCCCTGGCCGTCGGGATCACCCTGGCCGCCCTACCCATTCCGCTGCTGTCCCCGCTGGGCGGTTCGCTGGCCCAGCGGTACGGCGCACGTCGGTGGGCCATTGGTGGTCTGCTCAGCATCACGCTGTTGACCAGCTTCTACGGCATCGTCCCCGGCGTGGCCGCCCTGGTGGCCGTCACCATGGTCACCTCGGTACTGGAGGGCTTCACCTTCCCGTCAGCCCCCATGCTGGTGGCCGCCGCGGTGCCCGAGAACCGACAGGCATCCGCCCAGGGGCTCATGAGCGCCGTCGAGGTGGCCACCGCCGCGGTGGCCGCCGTGATCCTGGCCGTCATCTACGACCGCCACGGCGACCTGACGGCCTGGATCGTCACCGCGGTCACCATGGCAATCCTGCTGGTGATCGGTGCCATACTCACGCGACCCGCCGACCACCAACGTGTCCGGCCCGGCGTCCCCACCGACCCGATCAGGAGGCCCTTCCAATGACCAACGCGCTGCTCCACCCGTTCTCCCCTCCGGCCATGGCCGAGGGCGACTTCATCGACATCGTCCGCGGTGAGGGCTCGCTCGTCTACGACGCCGACGGCAAGGACTACGTCGACGGCATGGCCAACCTGTGGCTCTGCCAGGTCGGGCACGGACGCACCGAGATCATCGACGCCGTCACCGCCCAGATGCATCAGATGGAGGCGTACAACACCTTCGCCCCGTTCACCAACGGCCCGGCGGCCCGGGTGGCCGAGATGATCGTGGAGCGTTCACCCCACCCCGACGGCCGGACCTTCCTGGGTTGCTCGGGTTCCGAAGCGGTCGACACCGCCCTCAAGATCGCCCGTCTGGTCCAACAGCGCCGGGGCACCGAGGGTCGCCAGATCATCATCAAGCGAACCAACGGCTACCACGGGACCAACTTCGGTGGGACGTCAGCCCAGGGCATCGCCCCCAACCGGGAGGGCTGGGGCGACCTCGTCCCCCACTTTCTGGAGGTCCCCCACGACGACCTCGAGGCCATGGCGACGATCTTCGCCGAGCAGGGCGACCGCGTGGCCGCCGTGCTGACCGAGCCGCTGCAGGGTGCGGGCGGCGTGTTCCCGCCGGCCGACGGCTACCTCGAGGGCCTGCGCCGCCTGTGCGATGACAACGGAGCGCTGCTCATCTTCGACGAGGTGATCTGTGGCTTCGGCCGGACCGGCGAGTGGTTCGGCGCCCAGACCTTCGGCGTCACCCCCGACCTGATCACCTTCGCCAAGGGGGTCACGTCGGGCTACCTCCCGCTGTCCGGGGTGATCGTGTCCCGGGCCGTGTGTGCCGAACTGGAGGAGGATCCGGGCTTCCTGCTGCGGACCGGCTACACGTACTCCGGCCACCAGGCCTCGTGCGCGGCGGGCATCGCCAACCTCCGGATCATGACCGACGAGGGACTCGACCAGCGGGCCAACCACGTGGGCGAGAGGCTCCAGGAGGGCCTCCGTGCCCTGGAGGCCGACGGCCACATCGAGTCGTGGCGGGGCATGGGTGCGGTCTACGCCGCCGAACTGGGTCGGGATTCCATCCCGGTGCGAAACGCCATCCTCGAGGCGGGGGTGATCGTGCGACCCATCGGCACCTGCCTGGCCATCTGCCCGCCGCTCGTCATCACCGACGAAGAAATCGGCCGGGTCATCGACACCATGGCCGACGCCCTTCGCTGACGGGAATCGGGCGCTGACCTGGGCTCCAGCAGCGGGTAGGGGCGTCAGCCCGTACCCCAGGAGAACGTCATCTTCTCCATCTTGAGGATGGAGAACACCTCGGTGGACGCCACTCCCTCGATGGCCCGGATCCGGTCGTTGACCAGCGCCAGGAGGGCCTCGTTGTCCTCACAGAGGACCTCGGCCAGCACGTCGTAGCGACCGGCGGTGATCAGGACGTACTCGGCTTCCCGGCATTCGGACACCGCGGCGGCCACCACCCGGACGTCGCCCGACACGCTGATCCCGATCATGGCCTGGGTGGACAGGCCGAGGCTGAGGGGATCGGTCACCGCCACCACCTGCATGACCCCGCGCTCGGTGAGCCGGTTCACCCGCTGGCGAACCGCGGCCTGGGAGAGGCCGACCCGTGGAGCCAGGTCGGCGTACGACATGCGCCCGTCCACCTGGAGTTCGACGAGGATCGCCCGATCCTTGTCATCGAGGGGGAAGACCTCGCTCGTAGACCGCCCCGGGGCCCCCGTCAGCTCGTTCACGATGCCGCTCCTAAACGCCCAGCTCGGCCATGGCCTCGGTCAGCGCCTGACGGAGTTTCGAGTTGATCTCCTCGAACTCGTCGGGGCCGGCGATGAGCGGTGGCGAGAGTTGGATGACCGGCTCGCCCCGGTCGTCGGCCCGGCAGATGAGACCCAGCTCCAGCAGGCGGTTGGACAGGAAGCCCCGCAGCAGGTGCTCGCGTTCGTCATCGCTGAACGATGACCGGGTGTCGCGGTCCCGGACCAGCTCGATGCCGTAGAAGTAGCCGGCTCCCCGGATGTCGCCGATGATGGGCAGGTCGGCCAGGTCGTCCAGCGCGGCCCGGAAGGCCGACTCGTTGGTCCGGACGTGGCCGATGATGTCCTCGTCCTCGAAGACCTGCAGGTTGGCCAACGCCACCGCACAGCTCACCGGGTGGCCGGCGAAGGTGATGCCGTGGAGGAACGAATCGCCGGTGCCCACGAAGGGCTCGGCCACCCGGTCGCTCACGATCATGGCGCCCAGCGGCGCATAGCCCGAGGTGAGTCCCTTGGCCGTGGTGATGATGTCGGGCTGGTAGCCGAACCGCTCGCAGCCGAACATGTGGCCGATCCGACCCCAGGCGCAGATGACCTCGTCGGACACCAGCAGCACGTCGTGGCGGTCGCAGATCTCACGGACCCGCTCGAAGTAGCCGGGGGGCGGCACGAAGCAGCCCCCGGCGTTCTGGACCGGCTCGAGGAACACCGCAGCCACCGTGTCGGCGCCCTCGGCGAGGATGGCCTCCTCGATGGCGTCCGCGGCATGCAACGAGCAGTGCGGGTCGTCCTGACAGGTCGGACAGCGGTAGTGGTTGGTCTCGGGCACCTTGATGGCGCCGGGCACCAGCGGCTCGAAGACCGTCTTGATGGAGTCCAGGCCGGTGATGGACAGGGCCCCCATCGTGGTGCCGTGGTAGGCGATGTTCCGGCTGATCACCTTGATCTTGTCGGGGCTGCCCCTCAGCTTGAAGTACTGGCGGGCCAGCTTCCACGCCGATTCGACGGCCTCGGAACCACCGGTGGTGAAGAACACCCGGTTCAGGTCGCCGGGGGCCAGTGAGGCGATCCTGGCCGAGAGCTCGATGGCCGTCGGATGGCCGTAGGTCCAGATGGGGAAGTAGCCCAGCGTGGCGGCCTGGTCGCCGGCCGCCCGGGCCAGCTCGGGGCGTCCGTGGCCCAACTGGCTGACGAAGAGGCCGGCCAGCCCGTCCAGGTAGCGGTTGCCCTCGGCGTCCCAGACGTGGCAGCCCTGGCCACGTTCGATGATGCGGGTCCCGTCGATGTCGTTCTTGAGGACCGAGAAGTGGCCCCACAGGTGCCGCTCGGCCAGTTCGGCCAACCTCTGGTGTTCGCTCATCGATCTGGTCCCGTCATCGGTGTTCGTCTCGGTCCGTGCCGCCGTTCGGCGGACGGATGGTTCCCGCCCGGTCGACGGGCCGGGGCGCTCGAGGCACCCCGACCCGCCGACTGGAGAGGATCAATGGGAAAGGCTGCGGATCAGCCGCGAGCCCTGGTCAGTGCGTCGGTGTACTCGATCTCGAACTCACCCGTGTCCTCGATGAACTCGAGACGCTTCATGGCCTCGGCCGTCGGGTAGATGATCGGGTTGTCGAGCACCTCCTGGTCGATGAACTCCTCGGCGGCGCCGTTGGGGCTGGCGTACCAGTTGTAGTTCGTCAGCTGGGCGCCGTTCTGGGCGTCGAGCAGGAAGTTCGTGAAGGCGAACGCCGTGCAGGGGTGCGGGGCCTCGGCGAGGACGGCCATGCCGTCCACCCAGACCGTGCCACCCTCGTCGGGCACGAAGTACGTGTACTCGCTCTCGCCCTCCTCGAAGTCCCACAGGAAGTTGCCGCTGTAGCCGTGACCCACGATGGTCTCACCGGCCACCACGAGCTCGCTGTACTGGTCCGAGTCGAACGCGGCGACCCGGCTGACGGCGTCGGCGATGACCGCCTCGGCCTCGGCCAGCTCATCGGCCGACGTGGAGTTCAGGGAGTAGCCCAGGTACTTGAGCGCGGCGCCCATTGTCTCGCGGGGGTCGTCCAGCAGGCTGATCCGACCGTCCAGGCCGTACTGCTCGGCCACGTCGGCGTCGAACAGGAGGCTCCAGCTGTGCGGAATGTCCGTGCCGGTCACGCCGAGATCGATGCCGATACCGGTGGTGCCCCACTGGTACGGCGAGGTGTACGTGTTGCCCGGATCGAAGGGCGGATCGGAGAACTTCTCGGCGATGTTGGCCCGGTTGGGTACCGCGGCGGCCTGCACCGGCTGGATGAGCTCCTCCTCGATGAGGATCGAGATCATGTAGTCCGACGGGACGATCAGGTCGAAGCCCGTGCCCCCCGGAGCGATCTTGGCGAACATCTCCTCGTTGGACGGGTAGAAGTCCTCGGTCACCGTGACCCCGAACTCGTCCTGGAACGCCGTGATCAGGTCGGGATCCATGTACTCCGACCAGTTGAAGAACGCCAGGTCACCATCGGTTTCGCCGGCCTCACACTGCTTGAAGCCACCTGCGGCCTCCTCGTCATCGCTACCGCATCCAGCGGCCACGATCCCGAGGATCCCCAGGATGGCGAACATTCGCATCCACTTTCCCATTGCAATCACCTTTCCTCGCTCTCCGAGCCCGATGCCCGGGAGATCAACAGCGACGCCACGACAAAGGCCATGGACGCCGCCAACATCACGACCGACACGGAATTCACGAGGGGGGTGACCCCCTTGCGAAGCATGCCGAACACGTACACCGACAGCGGGGTGCCCCCGACCGCCGATACGAAGCTGGAGACCACCACGTCATCCAGCGAGATGGTCACCGCCATGAGCGCCCCACCGATCACGCCCGGCATGATCTGGGGCAGCGTCACCCGGCGGAACGTCTGCCACCGGTTGGCGTACAGGTCCGAGGCAGCCTCCTCCATGGAGGCGTCCAGGTTGGCCAGGCGGGCCCGCACCACGACCGACACGAACGAGATGTTGAACGCCACGTGGCTGAACACCAACTTCTCGAGCCCGTCCTGCAGGTTCAGGCCGGGAATCCAGTTGAACCACGACGCCGTCTCGCTGAAGAAGACCAGCATCATCACGGCCATGGTGACGTCGGGAATGATGATGGGCAGGTAGAGCACGGCGTCGAATGCCTTCTGGCCCCACCACCGGAACCGTTCGAGAGCCAGCGCAGCGGCCGTTCCCAGCACGACGGCGATGAGCGTGGAGAACACGCACACCTTCACCGACACCCAGATCGAGGACTTGATGTTCTTGTTGGAGAACAGGTCCCCGTACCAGTCCAGCGTGAAGCCGTTCCAGTTGCCCACCGCGTTGCTGTCGTTGAACGAGAAGACGCACAGCACGATGATCGGGGCGTAGAAGAAGGCGAACACGGCCGCCGAGTGGCCGCGCAGTAGCCAGCGGCTGGCCCCCATGGGCTCGGCGGTCGACTTGGCGACTCCCTTGCTCACAGGTTCTTCCCCCCGGACCGGAAGTAGATGAGGGTGCTGATCAGCATCACCGCGAGCACCACGACCGAGACTGCGGAGCCGACGGGACCGTTCCGGGCCGACAGGAACTGGAGCACGATGTAACTGCCCAGCAGGCCCTCCTTGTTGCCGCCCAGGATGGCCGGGGTGACGTACGCCCCGAAGCTGGGTACGAAGACGAGCATCGAACCGGCGATCACTCCCGGTCGCGAGAGCGGCCAGACGACCCGGCGGAAGGCCGCCCAACCACTGGCGTACAGGTCGCGGGCACCCTCGACGAGGCTCCAGTCGATGCGCTCGATGGCCGCGTACAACGGCAGCACCATGAACGGCAGATAGCCGTAGACGAGACCCAGGATCACCGCGTTGGAGGTGAACAGGATGCGTCCATCTCCCAGCCCGATGGCCTCGAAGGCCTGGGTGACGAGGCCGTCACTGTCCAACAGGACCCGCCAGGCGTAGGTGCGGATCAGGAAGTTGGACCAGAACGGGATCATGACCCCGACCAGCATCATGTTGCGTACCGCCGGGGTGCGGGTCGAGATGAAGTAGGCCAGCGGATAGGCGAGGATCAGGCAGATGATCGTGGTCACCACGGACATCCAGAGCGACCGCCAGGCCACCGTCATGATGATGTCGTCGCCCAGACGGGCGTAGGCATCGAGGTTGAAGTCGCGTAGCTCGGTCCGGCCGCTGCGGGTCCGGGTGGCGAACGAGTAGGCGACCACGAACCCCAGCGGGATGATGAAGAAGATGAACAGGTAGATGATGGTGGGCAGGCCCAGCAGGAAGCCCTGACGGGCCTTGGCCCGCTCGGCCTGGCGCTCGAGCCCCGGAGTGGCCACCTCGGAGGCCCCCTCCGACTCCGTCTCACCAACCGGGGCGTCGCCCGGGGGTGCCTCGACGGGCATCAGCCGGTCACCACCGCGGCGTGCTCGGGTTCGAACGAGACGGTGATGTCGTCGCCGACCTCGCGGCGGTCGCCGGCCAGGGTGGCCGGACAGCGGACCTCGAGGTGCATCCAGTCCACGCCGATGCCGTAGATGACGGCGTTGCCAAGGTAGGTGACGGTCTCGACCCGACCGTCGACGGTGTGACGGTCGGTGGGGGCCTCGCCGCGGCGGTGCACGGTGAGTCGCTCGGGGCGGACGGTGACGGCCACGGCCGAACCCGCATCGTGGTCGGACGCCAGGCGGAGGCGGTCGCCGTTGGCCAGGACGACCTCGTCGGCCCCGGCAACCGTGGCCTCCAGGAAGTTGGTCTGTCCGATGAAGTCGGCCACGAAGCGGGTGGTGGGCCGCTCGTAGATGGCCTCCGGCGTGTCGACCTGGAGGAGCTTCCCGTCGTGCATGACCCCGATGCGGTCGCTCATGGTGACCGCCTCCTCCTGGTCGTGGGTGACGTAGACGAAGGTGATGCCCACCTCGCGCTGGAGGTTCTTGAGCTCGTGCTGCATCTGATGTCGGAGCTTCAGGTCGAGGGCGCCGAGGGGTTCGTCGAGGAGCAGCACCTCCGGCCGGTTCACCAGTGCTCTGGCCAGGGCGACCCGTTGCTGCTGGCCACCCGACAGCTGGGTGGGCTTGCGGTGGGCCATCGAGCCCATCTCGACCAGTTCGATGGCCCAGTCGACGAGTTCCCTGCGTTCGGACTGCGGGACCTTTCGCATCTCGAGGCCGAAGCCGACGTTGGCGGCCACCGTCATGTGGGGGAACAGCGCATAGCTCTGGAAGACGGTGTTGACCGGACGCTTGTTGGGAGGACGGAGGCCCATCTCCTCGCCGTGGATCCGGATGGAACCGGCGGTCGGCAGTTCGAGGCCGGCCACCATGCGAAGCGTCGTCGTCTTGCCGCAGCCTGACGGGCCGAGCAGCGAGAAGAACTCCCCGTCGGTGATGGTCAGGTCGACGTGGTCCACCGCGGTGACCTCGGTTCCCGAGCGGTCCCCGAAGCGCTTCACCACGCCGGCCAACTCCACTGCCGGACGCATCCCGTTCGTGGTCTCGTTCATCGGCGTCGGTCCTCCCCAGATCCTCGTCGGGCCCATCCCGCGGGCCCCTCGCCCGCCGGATCCGGAGGGAGTACCCTCCGTGCCATGGGGCACACTACTGATTCCGTCGTTTCAATACTAGGGATACGACGGATTTCGTTGTTTGGCCCCATATTGACGAAGTGTTTCGTTGAAATGGCAGGGATCCACGGTGGTCGACGGTGACGACCGATCCCTTTGCCGGCAGGCCGTCCGATGCCATCATCGACACCGCGCTGGCCGACGCCGCTCCTTCGGTCCTCTGGTTGGACCAACCCGGACGACCTGCAGCGGCCCTCCCGCTGGTCGGTCCGACCACTACTGATCTGGTCATCGTGGGCGGCGGCTTCACCGGACTGTGGGCAGCCCTGTGCGCGGTCGAAGCCGACCCCGGCCGGTCGATCGTGGTCCTCGAGGCGGGCGAGACGGCGATCGGTGCCTCGGGTCGCAACGGAGGGTTCTGCGACGCCTCGCTCACCCACGGGCTCGAGAACGGGGTGGCCCACTGGCCCGACGAGATCGACGACCTGGTTCGGATGGGCGACGAGAACCTGGACGCCATCGTGGCCACCATCGAGCGCCACGGCATCGACTGCGGAGCCGAGCGAACCGGTGAGCTGAACGTGGCGGTGACCGACTGGCAGGCCGACGATCTGTCCGAGAGCGTCGACGTCCACCGGTCGCACGGCATCGACGCCACCCTGCTGGATGACACGGCCACCCGGGCCCACGTCGACTCACCGCTGTACCGGGCCGGACTGCTGGTAGCCGATCGCACGGTCATGCTCGACCCGGCCCGGCTGGCCTGGGGGCTACGGGCGGCCGGCGAGAGGTCGGGGGTGCGATTCCACGACAACAGCACGGTCCGTGCCCTCCGCCGCACCGCGCAGGGCATCGAGGCCACCACCGACCACGGCACGGTCACCGCGGAGCGGGCCGTGGTGGCCACGAACGCCTTCCGTCCACCGGTACGGGCCATCCGTCGATCGGTGGCCCCGGTCTACGACCACGTGCTGGCCACCGAGCCCCTCTCGCCGGCGCAGAAGGCGACGCTGGGATGGACCGGCCGTCAGGGCCTGTCCGACGTGGGCCACCAGTTCCACTACTACCGGCTGACCCCCGACGATCGGATCCTGTGGGGAGGGTGGGACGCCCTGTACCACTTCGGCAACCGGGTCGGGCCGGAGTACGAGCACAGCGAGCCGACGACCCGCACCCTGGCCGGCCACTTCCTGGCCACCTTTCCCCAGCTGGAGGGCGTCCGTTTCACCCACCGGTGGGGCGGCCCGATCGCCACCACCAGCCGGTTCACCTGCGCCTGGGGCACCAG
>ERZ1046367.1632-NODE-1632-length-12723-cov-5.429981_pt1 | contig 12723 bp, 11 predicted proteins | sample MGYA00383091_ERZ1046367 | MGnify/ENA primary metagenome ERZ1046367 (study PRJEB29581, sample SAMEA5548361) | metagenome | biome: marine; feature: coastal; material: water | depth 50 m | study: Short-term variability in the microbial, nano- and picoplankton... | reverse complement strand
CAACAGGGACGAGCATGGTTTTGAATGGATCGTCCATAATGGAGATAACTACTACAGAAAGTCCGATACAACAGATCAATGGATGAAGTTTCAAAACTGAATGATGATGTAATTGACCACCCTGCGTGTACGTGGGGTTATGCTAAGCACCCTTGTACACAATCAGCATGTTCACAAGGGTTCGCAGTCCGTCCTATTCGTCCCTACCCACGCATAGACTGTCAATCTTGAGGGTATGGAAATGGTTTCGCACATAGGTGTTGTGTGGTTAAATGTTCAGTAACTGTAAAGCTGGTCCCAATAATTATCGAGTATTTCCAAAGATTCTTTGATTGGTAAGACTGACAGCGAGCCATCACCTTTCTTCAGCAGAAGCTTCATGTCGCAGAGTTTTCTAATCGCATCCTCAATCTCGAATCCTACATCGACATCGAATGTATCCAGTAACCACTGCTCTATTCTTTGGTCAAGAGATTCATAATCGTGAGTTTTCTGATCTATGAGCAGAAAAGTGTAGGCGAGAAGCGCTTCCTTAATTTCCTGTTCCTCTGCCATATCGATGACCACATTTAGCACCGCAGCGTTGTTTGCTTGACCCTTGAAATAAAGGTTCCTTGAAATCTGTGATCGGTATTTATCTCGGGTTTTCTGGTAGGAAATGTATGATTTCAGGATGTATGTTCCGAATGCAACGCAGATACCCCCTATAATTGAGAACGAAGTATTTCCTGCGTTTCCGCCGAGTAATAATGGTCCGAATTTAAACAGAAGTGTGAATAAACCACCGAACAAAGGGGCTAATATCTTGACTTTGTCAATATGGCGCATCTCAGGTGAAGTGTTAGGGAATATGGTTTCCAAATCTAATTTGGGAACGGTCTTGAAGAGCCTTAGATGTAATCCCGCAGCGACCTCTCCAGGATAATGTTTCATCCGCTTCTTGTCTTTGAACCAATCTTCATCATGGTACTGGAGAACTTGGATGACCCTATCAAAGGCCTCGACTGTAAATTCCTCCTTCTTCAAACCGAACAAAGAAGTGCGCGTATCAGGTTGGAAACTCTCCCCGAGTTTGAATAGATGCGATGTCACAAGTTCATCTAATCTTACATCAAGGCTGATGGGGAAAACATTCTCACCTTCATGGGCTGCATCCAACTCTTCTTGGCTAATCTCTTTCCAATTGCCATTGTGTAACGCTTCCCTCAATGTCTCAAGGAATCCCTCTTTCCCAACAGAATCAGGGGCATCAATCCCATCGGGATTCATACTCTCATACAGATTTTTTAGTTTCTCTAACTGGGCATGAGAGGAATGGTGCCAAATCACTTCCAGCATCTGAGAAATCTTACTGAGGCCTGCGCTTAACTCATCCGTCAGTTCATCTAATTGCAATAATTCTTCCTTGACTCTGGAGCGAGATATAGGGATGTAGTGCTGTTTTAATTCTGAACCCATATCTGCCATAATATTTCCACCCATCTTCAACTTATAGAGGTGAAGGGTTTGTCCGAATACCCTCGGTATTTTGCAATAATGTAATCGATGTGTTTAAGATTGAATTATACAGTAGAGGTGAATATGAACCTCGATACAGCTGCGGCATGGGCGGAAGTCCTCGGTCTCGTAACAATTCTTGGGGCTGCAATCTATTCATGGTACCAGATCAAGGAACTGCGACGTTCAAGGGACAGTACAACTGCTATGAATCTAGCAGCAAATTTCCAAAGTGAGGATTTCGTTGTCGGCCTGACTGCGATTATGAATATGGATTTTGATACGAGCAAGTTTGAAGCAGGAAATTCAGCAGAAAATTTCAAGGCATTCCGCGCCCATTTCGGGGAAGATTGGCCAAAAGTGATGACCGTTTTGACGACGTGGGAAAGTATCGGTGTTCTTATTCATCGTGGAGATATGGATTTTCATGCCTTTTATGACCTCTTTTCCGGAGTGATCATCCAGACTTACGAGACCTTTTCCTTCTATTTCGAACCTATTCGAGAGCAAGAGGGTGACAAAAATATGGAGTGGTTTATTTGGCTTGCAGACCGTATCATAGAATACGAGAATGAAGGGTCAGGAACACCCCCTGCCCACATTGCTTTCAAAGGTTGGAAACCACCTAAGCGCACGATTTGATTCCTTTTGCTTCGACCGTTTGGTTCATGTGCCAGCATGGTCTCATAGAAACATGGCAGTACCAAGACGTTGTGATTTGCTCGTCATTGGTGCAGGCCCCGGAGGGGGTTCAGCAGCTCTCCATGCATCTCGGCTTGGACTCTCAACAATCATCGTCGAGGCAGATCCGGAAGTAGGAACGCCTGTCCATTGCGGAGAATGTTTGTCCGAGTTGGCGGTGGAAAACCTCGATCTTGAAATTCCAGACCATGTCAAGGCACTCGATGTCAAAGGGATTCGTGTCATTTTCCCTGGTGGGGTAAGCAAACTGCTCACAGAACCCGGCTACGTACTTGAGAAACATTTGTTCGAACAATGGTTGGTCGGAGAAGCCGTTGATTTAGGGGCGGAACTGCAACTCAATCATAGAGTTACAAAGATGGAACGAATTTTCAATAGCGAAAATCAATTTTCTAATTGGAGAATTGAAGGAAAAGGAAATGAATTTCCAATTGAATGTTCTGCTGTAATTGATGCCTCAGGTGTCTCTGGAGCCGCCTCTAAATTACTCGACATGGGTACAGAAGTAGAGGTCATTGCGGGGTTCCAATACGAACTCAACGATGTTCCAAACGATGGGTATCTCGATTTTTATCTATGGCCGAAGTATTCTCCGCATGGTTATGTTTGGATGATTCCTAAAGAAGGTGAACGAGCAAATGTTGGGCTTGTTACAACCGATAAGAAAGGTGCAATACGCTATCTTGACTCCTTTATCGAAGACACGTATCTGAAGGGTAAACCAACAGTCAACCCTCCTTGGAGAAAAGAGGGGATGAAGATCAAGCCATTTGGAGGTACGATACCGATTTCAGGACCGAGAAGTACGACCACTGGAGATGGGCTCATCCTCGTGGGAGATGCTGCTGGCTTCACCTCACCTTTGTTCGAAGGCGGTTCACATCTTGCTCTTTGGTCAGGACGGGAAGCAGCCCATGTGATTGCTAAGGCAATGGCGAAAGGCGACTTGTCTAAAGCCAATTTGAAACCATATGAATCTGCATGGAAATCCACGTTCCCTCCATATCACAAGATTCTACGAGGTAAGGAAGCTCTCTACAATCTCTCAGATGCAGAAATGGAAGCCATGGCAAAGTGTCTCCCAGAAGAACTTGGGGGCATGGGGCCGTTTCAGAAACTTGGTATCGGTCTGAAGATTCTCTTCCGCAAACCTACGCTACTGTTCAAGAGAATTATCTCTGTTTTACTCTCGTTTGGATACAGCCGTGCAAAACACTTCGGCTGGTGATGGTCCTACGCAAAGCAATAACAACAACGCGACCGTGGAACAAACATGTGGGGATGGACACTCGGACTCTCTGTCATCGCTTGCATCGTGATGATGGTCTGGCCTAAGTGGCGTGTTGACCGTCCACTCATATCCGTCGGACTTCATCTTGCAGTCGCAGCCCCTTTCGTTGCCCTCGCCTCCCGATTTATTGTCAATGATACAGACATCCTCCATGTTGCACTAAATGGTGGCGAAGATCTCCCACTCAAGTATCGTTTTGCAGCAACATGGGCTGCACGAGAAGGCCCGTTGTTGATGTGGGCAGCATGGATGGGGCTGGTCGCTTGGTGGTTTGGGCGTCCTCTGGCCTCCGAGCAGGAGCAAACACACAAACTCCGTCTGCGATTGATGTATGGATTTACGTTACTGCTTATTCTTATCTCGATAACGCTTAATCCGTTTGCAGACAATCCATACAACCGAAGAGGCACCGGATTGAATGAACTTCTCCAAACAGATTTGATGGTCATCCACCCACCTCTTGTATTCCTTGCCTATTCACTCTGTATCGCCTTAGCAGCAACATCTGTTTCCATCCTCCAGTACGGTGATGATGAAGACATTGACAAGCGAATGCTGCACCAAACACGTCCTGGAATTCTAATCGCAACATTGGGCATTGGCCTAGGGGGCCTCTGGGCATACATGGTGCTCGACTGGGGCGGATATTGGGCTTGGGATCCTGTGGAAACAGGCTCCTTCTTGCCTTGGCTTGCTCTGGTTCTCATGGGGCATTTACGAACTCGTCCTGGTAAGACTTCGACATTGATGTGGACTGGACTCGGACTTGCCGCAGGGGCGCTTGCATTGTTCGCTACCCTCGTTACACGAGCAGGTGGTGTTTGGGCTGCTTCAGTCCATACATTCGTTGTCAAGGATAACGGTACTCCTCCTACAGATGTGTTCAGCAGAATGCTGCTATTGAAGGACAAAGCCGAAGGAGTTGAAATCGTCTCGTATGTCCTTGTTATTCTTCTCCTATGTGGAGTGTTTATTCGAGCGACACAAGGTCAAACGAAACGACCATGGTCCTATCTTTTCTTCATACCAATTGTTGGAGCGGTTATCGCAGTATTGTTTGATTATGCATCATATAAACACGTTCCAGCATTGTTCTTTGTTGGAATCGTATTTGCACCAACACTCGTCGAATGGCCAAAGAAAAATCTCGTCCCTGAAGAAGATGTCTGGTCGTACAGAGGCTATCTGTCACTTCCCTGGCTACTTATCGTTCCTTTGATAGCCTACGTCCTAACACAAGATCTTCTCTTCACTCTGCTCAACGCTTTGATCTTCGCACCATTGTATACCTCAGATGATGCTCGCAAGGCATGGGGTTGGGGTGCAGCTGGGACGATGATGTGTCTAGCATCAGCATGGTCAGGCCTCGTCGATTTGTACATTGCAGCAATTTTGCTTGGCTTCTACATACTGCCTTGGCTCGTTATGGGTGAGGAGGAAACGGAATCAGAAGATTTGCTTTCACGTCGATTCATTCTTCGTCTCGCATTATGGGCTCCTGTCGTCTTGACAAGTTTGTATCTTGTTCTTACCCTCATTATCTTGATTTCAAGTATTGATGCAATTCAATTCGAAGCCCATGAATTGTATGGAGCACCATTCATCATGGCAGTAGCACTTGCCATGTTTGCCTATACATCTAGGCGCCAATCGCCTCAGCGCATTGCTTCGATTGTAGCAGGTGTTGCTCTTGCTTCGATTTTACTTGCAACATTCCTTCCTTCTGCATTGGGTGGCGATGCAAGTGAACCGATTTCTGAATACCTTTCACGGGGAACAATTGCGTGGTTAGTGCTTCCATCAGTACTGGTCGCAGTCGTTCCGATGGGTGCAGAAGTCGTTCGAAGAGTTCAGACTTCAGGTGTTAAGAAAATAGCACCAGCTGCTCATCTGGTTCACTTTGGACTCCTGCTTCTCTTGATTGGACACGTGTTTACGACAGTACTCGTCGACCGTGGAGATGCATCACATCGTATCACATTGGTGCGTGGAGAATACGTTGAGGTTGGAGACTATGAGTATGTGTTCGAAGAAATCGTTCTCGATGATGACCTTGAGGTTGGCGATCGATATGTTGGTGCAATCATCAGTGTCTACGAAGACGGTGAAAAGATTGGAACTGTTCAACCAGGATTGATTGGATTCGACAGTTCTTCGAATCCTCCGCGTAGCGAAGTGGACACGCTGGTTCGCTCTCACGGAGATATTGTGTTCATCTTCGATGGTTCTCAATCTTCAAGCATGATGCAACAAGTTCAATCCGACGGCGAAGAATCTGTTCAAAGGATGCGAGTCATCATCTATGACCTTCCAGCGTCCCATTTAGTCTGGGCAGGATGGGCGATTATGATGATTGGAATGGCATGGTTAACCGTCCTTGATGCACGTCAAACTCCCCATATTAAGGCCGAAGAAGAGTAGTATCTTCAGCCAATTGACTTATGAACGCCATCGAAGTCGGCGGAGCATTCAGGTGATGAACACATGGAAGAAGGCGACATTATTCACGTTGATTACGATCTCTACAATGGCGAAACAGGCGATCTAATCGAGACAACAAAAGAGGCAACTGCAAAGGAACATGAAGTACACGAAGAAAACCGCACATACCAACCAATGGTCTGTGTAGTCGGCTCCGGCTCTCTTATTCCTGGATTTGAAGAAGCTCTCCTTGGTGCTAAGGCAAACAAGGATGTTGAACTTGAACTTGCACCTGCAGATGCGTACGGAGAGAAAGACTCTGAACAAATCGAAACAATCAGTATCGACAAACTACGACGTGCAGTCCGAGACCCGAACCAACTCTACCTCGGCGCTCCAGTCAACATCGGTAATCGACAAGGATACTTGTCCTTCCTCGCTGCTGGCCGTGCTCGAATCGATTACAACCATCCTATGGCTGGAAAGACACTCAAGTACAATTTCAAGATTGTTAAGGTCGTTGAAGGTAAGGAAGAAAAAGTGGCAGCATTGCTCGAATCAAACACAGGTCACTCCGAATTCGGCGTTACCTTTGATGGAGATGACCTCAACATCGTTATTCCACAAACAATGCTTTTCGACACCAATGCGGCAATGATGAAGTTCCGTTTGGTTACAGTTCTAAGAGACGCAGTCGAATGTGGCAAGGTGTCCTTCATCGAAGAACACGAGCCACGAGTTGCACCAACTGAAGAAGAAGAGTGAATCCTTCCATAGGGAAGAGATATTGCCCACCTCCGAGTCGTAAGCACGGGGACAGTCCATGAGTTCAATTGAATCCATTGATGAAATTCTTCTAAACCATCAGCCCGCGTTGCCGTCAAGCCGTCTTTCACTGCTTGAACAGGCGATGACAAAGGTTGTGCTCGGATTAGGAATTCTCCTTCTCCTGGGATTGGTTTTTCAGAATGAAATGGTATGGGATGATGGATTACGCCCAATCATCTGGGAACCAGTTGAAGCTGATGCAGGTGAACAGGGCGATGAAAGCTATACTCCCGAGAATACTGCAATTTACACATTCGGGCTTCTTGCCTCAGTCGTTGTTTTTCAGGCTCTTTTCAGAACGCTTAATCTCCCTGCGAATAACAAGATGATGTACGCTTTAATTGCCTGGGTTTGCCTTGCACCGATTCTTAGAGTACTCGAAGATGCTGACTTCTTTCCTTCATCCATCGATTGGCTTCTCATCTCACCGATTATTCACCTTCACCTTGCAGCTTGGTTAATTGGCATAGGGGGCATATCTCATCTCGTCGGAAGAAGATGGGATCACGTCGAGGGCGATATAGGGGAACTCAATATCAGAATTCGTTTGGTTCCTCTCCTTTGCTTTGCTCTCTTGGCAATGTGGGCTTTGTTATTCAGGCCAGGATATCATGCAAATGAAATGGGAGCCTTCTGGATTATCACAGGCCTTGTTCTTGGCTTTGCATCTCTCATCTTTACAATGCACAATACACGCGGATGGGATTCAATCTCACGAGGATTGCTTTCATTTGCAGTAGGTGCTTGTTTCATTGGCCTTGGACATTGGGCACAGTTAGCATCCACGCCGTGGTTGCAAGAGTCTGGACGAATGCCGAATGATACCGTGTTCTGGCCTGCTTTGATTGTCCTTGGCATACCCGCTCTGGTATGCTATGCTCTGTACAAAATTGGAAAAGACGATGCACAACAACTCAAACTCTGTGGATTTGAAGCAGGGGTTCTTCCAGAAGGTGTTTCAATCAAAGCATGGGAAGCAGAGGAAAAAGTTGTTTCAAAGCATCCTATTGAACTCCTATCGAACAAAGCTCTTCTTGCTAGTCCACTTGTTCTTGCCATGGTCTTTGGTCAACTCTGTGATGGATTTGCGACAATGGTTGGGATCGATTATTTCGATTATTCAGAAAAGCACCCACTTAGTGATGCTGTCATCCAGTATGGAGGGACTATCAGCGATTCCATTGGCTGGGACGTTGAAGGCGCTTGGCTGTTTGCTCTTGTAAAGGCCGCTCTTGTTGCCATTATCACGTATATTTTCATTGAAATGCGTGTCGAAAAGAGGCAATCACACCTCCGCATGCTCATTGTATTGGCCGTTTTGATCGTTGGTCTTGCACCTGGATTACGAGACATTGGGCGATTGATGCTCGGTGTTTGATACGACGGTGATTTGAAGTTCCTAAGCCGATTGGTCTGCAATAGGTGGCAGGGATGGATCGACTTCCAACACGAGTAAACAAAGCCGATCCTGATTACTCTGCACGTCGTGAACACAATCTGGCCTTGATTGAAACACTTCGAGAACGCCTTGATATCGTCAGTAATGGCGGTGGGGAAAAATACGTCGCTCGTCATCGAAGCCGCAACAAAATGCTTGCGAGAGAGCGTATTGAACGTATTATTGACCCTGGGACGGCTTTCCTTGAACTCTCTCCATTAGCAGCCTACGAGTTGTATGATGGTCGTGCTCACTCTGCTGGTATTGTAACTGGAATCGGGAGTGTTCATGGACGTGAAGTCCTCTTTGTAGCAAATGATGCAACTGTCAAAGGCGGTTCGTATTATCCAATGACAGTCAAGAAACACATTCGTGCTCAAACAGTTGCGCATGAAAATCATCTTCCATGCATCTATCTTGTTGATTCAGGTGGTGCTTTCCTTCCTATGCAAGATGAAGTCTTCCCAGATATTGGTCACTTCGGACGTATCTTCCGTAACCAAGCAAAGATGTCTGGAGATGGAATCCCTCAGGTTGCTGCAGTTCTTGGCTCATGCACAGCAGGTGGGGCATACGTTCCCGCAATGAGTGATGAATCCATTATTGTCAAAGGGAATGGAACGATTTTCCTTGCAGGTCCTCCATTGGTCAAGGCTGCAACCGGAGAAGTGGTAACGGCTGAAGAATTGGGTGGAGCAGAAGTCCATACAGTACAATCAGGCGTTGCAGACCATTACGCTGAGGATGAATCCGAAGCATTGCGAATGGTTCGAAACGTTGTCGAAAACTTGGGTCCACGTACACTCGCTCCTGCTGCAACTCAGGAGCCTGAACCACCTGCGCATGATGTTGAGGATTTACTTGGACTGATTCCAAGCGACAACCGCACTCCTATTGATGTGCGTGAAATCATTTCACGTGTTGTCGATGGTTCTCGATTCCATGAATTCAAATCACGATATGGCACGACATTAATTTGTGGTTTCGCTCATATCCACGGACACAAAGTAGGGATTGTAGCCAACAACGGAATTCTCTTCTCTGAGTCATCTGTCAAAGGCGCACACTTCGTTGAGTTGTGTGGCCAGCGAGGAATTCCTCTTGTTTTCCTTCAGAACATTACAGGTTTCATGGTTGGAAAGGCCTACGAAGCAGGCGGTATTGCAAAGGACGGTGCAAAACTCGTCACAGCAGTTTCATGCGTAAATGTCCCTAAGTTCACCGTTATTGTAGGGGGTTCTCACGGGGCTGGAAACTACGGTATGTGTGGTCGTGCATACGATCCACGTTTCCTCTTTATGTGGCCGAACAGCAGAATCTCAGTCATGGGCGGCCCTCAAGCAGCTGATGTTCTAACAACGGTCAAACAAGATCAACGTGCTCGAGAAGGCCTTCTTCCTATGGAAGGAGATGAACTGGATGAGTTCCGTTCACCAATTCTTGAGAAGTACGAACGAGAAGGTTCACCTTACTATTCAACTGCCCGTTTGTGGGATGATGGTATCATCGATCCAAGAGATACAAGAGATGTCCTCGGACTTTGTCTCGCTTCGGCTCGAAATGCGCCAATGCCTGAGGGTAAATACGGAATTTTTAGAATGTAAATTCCAATTGAAAATTTAAAATTACAATTGAGGTTTTTAGAATGTTAACAATGGATAATCCCCCTGAAACTACACTTGTTACGTTGACCGTCGAAGGAAGTTCAGCACGCGTTGAATTAACTCGAGAAGATAAGTACAATGCTATGAATGTGGCAATGATTACTGAACTCATCGAAGTCTTTGAATGGACTGCTGAACGTAGTGCAGGCCGTCAAGATGCATTACTTGATTCAAACGGAAACCAATTTTTGCGAACACTTGTCCTTTCAGGAAAGGGACGCCATTTCTGTGCAGGGGCCGACATCAACATGATGCGGGATGCTGGAGCAAACACGCCTGAAGAGAACAGAAAGGACAGCGAACGACTCGATCGTCTTTTCAACGGATTATGGTCTCATCCTTGTTTCACAATTGGAGCCATTCAAGGCGTTGCCCTAGGTGGAGGTGCAGGATTAATCGCATGTCTGGATTATGTTATCGCATCAGAGGATGTTAAAATTGCACTCTCGGAAGCAAAGTTGGGGATTCTCCCCGCAGTTATCGGCCCCTATGTGTACCGAAGAGTAGGTTCAGCCAACTTCCGTCGTTTGGCTATGCAAGCAAGTCGAATCAAAGCCGAAGAGGCTCTTCGCATTGGCTTCATCGAACGTATTGTAACCAATCAAGAAGGATTCACAGAAGCAATTGACTCGATTATCTCTGAAGTTCTGACCACAGGACCAAGCGCTGCAACGCTTGCAAAAGAACTCAGTGTTGGATTTGACAGATGGACAGGTGATGATGAATCGCTTCGTAACTGGACGCTTGATTTCACGAGTCGAATGCGTGGTTCTAGAGAAGGCCAAGAAGGGCTGTCATCGTTTTTAGAAAAGCGACCTGCAGATTGGAAACCAGAATGAGGTGAGACGATGATTCGACGTGTCTTGGTTGCGAATCGTGGCGAAATCGCCTGTCGTATCCTTCGTGCATGTCGAGAAGCCGGTCTCTCATCTGTCGCTATCTATGCTGAAAATGACCGAACAGGGATGTTTCGTGAACTTGCGGATGAGTCTGTTCTTCTTGAAGGAGATTCAATCACTGAAACCTATCTCAATGGTGCTGCAATCATCCAAATCGCCAAGGATACCGGTGCAGATGCAATCCATCCTGGTTTCGGATTTCTCTCAGAACGGGCAGGATTTGCACAAGCGGTTATGGATGCTGGATTGATTTGGATTGGGCCATCTCCCCAAGCCATTGAGCAAATGGGAGACAAGATGTCTGCCCGTCAAATCATGAAACGAGCAGGTGTTCCAGTCATTCCGGGTGTCGAGATCGAAGAAGAGGACGAAGAACGTGCTCTTGCAGATATCCGGCAAGCTGCACTTGAAACAGGCTATCCATTACTTCTCAAAGCAACTGCAGGCGGTGGTGGAAAGGGAATGCGTGTAGTTCATGCTCAGGAAGAACTCGAATCTTCAGCACGATCTGCTCGTCGTGAAGCAGTTACTGCATTTGGAGATGGCCGAGTTTATGTCGAAAAACTTCTTCAAACTTCAAAGCACGTTGAGATACAAGTTCTTGCAGATACCCATGGGCGATGCATCCACTTGGGTGAGCGTGAGTGCAGTGTTCAACGACGTCATCAGAAAGTATTCGAAGAGGCTCCATGTCCTTCTATGAGCCCATCTCTTCGAGAACAGATGGGGCAAGCGGCTGTCTCTGCAGCACAGGCTGTAGATTATGTTGGAGCAGGAACTGTTGAATTTCTCTTAGCAGAAGATGGTTCATTCTATTTCCTTGAAATGAATACTCGAATTCAAGTTGAACATCCAGTGACTGAAATGGTCACAGGTGTGGATTTGGTTCGCGAACAATTACGCATTGCAGCAGGAGAACCGATGTCTGTAGGCGAATTAGAACTCCGAGGACATGCGATTGAAGTTCGATTGTATGCAGAAGATCCAAGCAACAACTTCCTTCCTGCAATTGGTCCATTAGCAGTCTTCCGTCCTCCTTCAGGTCCAGGAATCCGTTTGGATACTGGAGTGAGAGAAGGAGATGACGTAACACCTCATTACGATCCAATGCTCGCAAAACTCATCGTTTGGGCACCATCGAGATCAGAAGCACTCCAACGAATGCGTCGAGCACTCGACGAGTTCGTTGTTCTAGGAACAACGACTAACATCGGTTTCTTACGAGTACTTTGTGATACAGAGGAAGTCATCAGTGGCGATACGTATACGACAATGATCGATGACGTCTTTCCAAACGGTTACGAATTTAATCCGACACAGGAATATCTCGATGTTGCTTTGATGACTGCAGCAGTCGCAGAAACGACGGGAATGCACAGAGTGACTGTTTCCCCATCTTCATCCCAAGAAGGCATTTCTAGCCCCTTCCAGACGCTGAATAGGAGGTATCCTTGATGCAGCATGAATTCAGATTCAACAATGAGGTCCATGAGGTGACGCTTGAGCGTACACCTAAGATCTGGACCTTTGCCAATCATTGTGCTCATCCAAAAGAAGATGGCCGAGTTCGTATTTATTTTGAAGATGGAACAAAAGCATGGGCTCATGTAGCCAAAGTAGGCGATGTATGGTGGGTTCATCATAGTGGCCATATCTACACACTTGAACGAATTGAACCCGGTGCAAGCGCAGACGAACAGCATGGAGGCTTAGTTGCTCCAATGCCGGGAACAGTCCTCGAAGTCCTGGTATCCGAAGGCCAAACAGTTGAAGCTGGTCAAACCTTGATGATTCTAGAAGCAATGAAAATGGAACATAGAGTTGTAGCATCAGAAGACGGAATAGTCACAAAAGTCTCCTTTTCTGCAGGCGATCGAGTTGAACAAGGTGCACGTTTGCTCGAAGTTGAAAGCAATCAGTAGATTTGGAATACCTACGGGCTGAGCAGTCGGTACCCACTGCCAACCCCCTTTGGCAGAGGGG
>ERZ1046367.1619-NODE-1619-length-12795-cov-5.061617_pt1 | contig 12795 bp, 14 predicted proteins | sample MGYA00383091_ERZ1046367 | MGnify/ENA primary metagenome ERZ1046367 (study PRJEB29581, sample SAMEA5548361) | metagenome | biome: marine; feature: coastal; material: water | depth 50 m | study: Short-term variability in the microbial, nano- and picoplankton... | reverse complement strand
CTTCCCCCTGAAACAACAATATCTGCATCAGCAATACTTACTGTGCCGATAACTTTATCTACAGATTTCACTTTTACCTTATTATCATTATAAGCCGAAGTATTTACTTCAATAATTTCAGGTTGAGATTGTTTTTCATGAACACCAAATGAATTACTCAATACACAAATAATATTTGTGGAACCTTTCAATGTTGTATTATTAAAAGCTTTATTTGTAAAACATGAACGTTTAACAACTAAAGGAGAAATACTAATTGGAGAAGAAACAACGTTTGAAGCAAGCCCTGCATCAAGCTTAACTGCTAACAAAGGAACAAAATATTTTGAATCAGCTGTAGAGCTAAGAACTAAAATAGATGCCTCCTCTTTTTTTGCATACTCTGATATAGCATTAGCAAAGTTTTGAGCGGTAAAATTAATCAATGAAGCATCTTTTATTGACAAAACTTTATCGGGCCCATAATTTGCCAATACCTTTGGCTCTTCAGAGTTGATTGAAATAACCACCAGATTTTGATTAGATTCATCTGCTAATGCGCGACCATATGACACTGCTTCATAAGAGCTCTTTTTAAATTTTCCATTTTGACTTTCTGCATATACTAAAATTGCCATGTTTTGTGTTTTTAAATAACTTTTGCCTCATTATGTAAAAGGCTTATTAATTCATCTATGTTTTCTGGATCTACTAATTTAACACTTCCTTTAACCGGTGGTTTTTCAAATTGATCAACACTAGATTTAACAGAACTATTAACTGAAGCTAAAACGTCTAATGGTTTTTGTCTAGCTTGCATTATTCCTCTCATATTAGGTATAATAAGGTCAGATTCTTCAACTAATCCCTTTTGAGCTCCAATAACAATTGGCAATGAAGAGCTTAGTGTTTCTATACCGCCATCAATCTCTCTTTTCGCTTCTACTTCATTTCCGTTTAAATCTATTGAAATACAATTTGTTATATAAGAAAATCCTAACATTTGAGCCAACATTCCTCCTACCATTCCTCCGTTATAATCTATAGATTCTCTTCCGCAAATAATTAAATCATAGCTTTCTTTTTCACACAATGATTTTAATTGCTCTGCAACAGCAAAACCATCTAAAGCATTATAATCAATTCTAACAGCTTTGTTTGCTCCAATCGCTAAACACTTTCTCAAAATAGGCTCGCAACTAATATCACCAACAGTAACAACAGTTACTATTGCTTGATCTTTTTGCTGAAGCCAAATGGCTCTTGTCAAACCAAATTCATCATTTGGGTTTATAATAAACTGAACACCATTAGTGTCAAAGAGCTTGTCGTTATCTATAAAATTAATCTTTGATGTTGTATCAGGAACATTGCTTATGCAAACTAAAACATTCATTTTCTGCTTATTTTTTAAGTTCAAATTTACAATATATAATATTAAATTTTAATTTAATATTATATTAAAAATTATTTCTTAGAGTAACTCTTTCTTCCTTTAAATAGGATTTTACTATATTTAAAGGAAGAAGTTTTATTGTATTGTAAAATAATTTATTTGAAACCAAAAACACCTAAAAGAAAAAGAGGTCGTCCAAGCTTAGCTCAAGAGCTTGACATCGATGGTTTATTAACAATAGCACTAGATCATTTTTCAAATTATGGTTTTGAAGGAGCGCAATTAAAAATAATTGCAGAAAAAGTTGGAATAACTAATTCATTAATTAGTTATCACTTTAAAAGCAAAGAAGAGTTATGGAAAAGATCTGTTGACCATTTAGCTAGATCAATAGTTGAAAAATTTCAAGATATACGATCTGAATTAAAAGATACAGAAGGAATCTCTATGCTAAGGTCGTACACTCGACAACTCATATATTATTCAGCTAAAAAACCCCCTTTTTATAAATTAATATATATGGAAATGGGACATAATAGTTGGAGATCAGACTATCTTATAAGTTCAATTATCGACCCTTTAACTTTTATTGGCCAAAGCGCTCTTAATAACGCTTCAGCCAATCCAAAATTTACAGCAATTCCTCAACCTAATTTTGTTAGTATTGTTTTTGGAGCATGTTGTAGCTTTTTCATGCTAACTAGATTAATGAAGTATCAATATGAAATAAGCACCTTTGACCATGAGCACATTGAAAAACATGCTGACCTGGTAAATCAAATTATTTTTGATTCTTTTGAGTAATTTTAAATACTATATTTATAGAAATTTTACATGATGAAAAATCAAATAATAAAGTTTTCTAGAAATGATACAAAAAAATTTTTTATAACTCTAAACAAACGCGTTAATGATCATTTTAAAAAACTAAAAAAATCTAAGACTGGAAATTGGAAGCTCTATTCAAAAACATTAATCATGTTTTCTTTTTTTCTTACGCCTTATTTTTTGATTTTATTTACAAACCTCAATATATGGGCTAAAATAAGCTTATGTGTCGTTATGGGAATTGGGATGGCGGGAGTAGGAATGAACGTAATGCATGATGGTAATCATGGTTCCTTTTCTAAAAATAAATGGATAAATAAATTAATGGGGGCAAGCATATATATATTGGCTGGTAATGTTCATAACTGGAAAGTACAACACAATATGCTTCACCACACATACACTAATATTCATGGGCATGATGAAGATTTAGAAGCAGGAAGGATAATACGTTTTTCAAAACATAGTGAATGGTCAGCTTATCACCGTTTTCAACATATTTATTCAGTATTTCTTTATGGGTTATTAACCATTAATTGGGCTATTACTACTGATATTAAACAAACACGAAGGTATTTAAAAAGAAAATTGACGTATCGGAAAAAACTTCAGCCAATAAGACAATGGTTTATTCTTTTCTTTACTAAGTTAATTTATTTTGTCTTGTGGATAGTTCTTCCAATAATTTTTTTAAACTTAGAATGGTGGAAAGTTCTTTTAGGATTTTTTATTATGCATTATACAGCAGGTCTAATCCTTAGTCTTGTTTTTCAACTTGCACATATAATTGAAGAGGCACAAATGCCAATCCCAGATAAAAATACCGGAACAATGAAAAACACATGGGCAATTCACCAGCTATTCACAACAGTTAATTTTGCAACAAAAAACAAGTTTATGAACTGGTTTACTGGAGGTCTAAATCATCAAATTGAACATCACATATTCCCACATATTAGTCATATTCATTACACAGATATCGCAAAAATTGTTAAAAAAACTGCTAAAGAATTTCATTTACCCTATTTAGAATATGAAAACACTCGAAGCGCTTTACTCTCACATTTTAAATACTTAAAACAAATGGGGCTTCAGCCTGTAACTTTAAAAACTTAGATCTGTTCAGATTTTACTGTTCATTTTGTAACACTTAATATATACGCCTTGATAAATGAACACTTTTTCAAAAAACCTCAAATTTTATTGATTCTTTTTAGTCTCTCATTTTGTGTTCAAATAGAGGCACAAACCGAACAAGACTTATTTAACATAATTAAAGAAGACGAAAAAAGCATAGTTCCTTTGCTTCCTGAAAGGATGATTTTTTCCCAAAAGTTGTTTTGGGGAACTAATGGTCTTTTTAGAAAAACTGGAATAGTTCCTTTGAATATAAAAATGAGGCAAAAAGAGCTTAAGGTTAGAAGGGTGATGCTTAAAACGCATCAAGTGATTGGATACGCAACACTTTTAGCAATGATGGCTGAGGGGATTATAGGAGGAAAACTGTATAATGGTAACTATGAACTGTATAAAACACATAAAACCATGGGTAGTCTTATAAAAATTGGCTATTTCACAGGTGCTGGATTGTCTTTATTTGCTCCGCCTCCACTCATTAACAAGAAAGTAAAAGGGTTAAACTCCATTAAGGCACATAAACTTTTAGCGACAGTTCATTTTTCAGCGATGCTTTCAACTAATTATTTTTCTAATAAAGATAGAGTCGCCCATAGGGCATCTGCTTACACTTTGTTTGGAAGTTTTGCAACCGCAGTTTTAGTTTTTAAATTTTGACTATGAATAGATTAATACTATTTTGTTTATTGACTTCAACTTTTATTTTCTGTCAGGAAGTGGAGAAAGAAAATTGGAGAGTAAGCTCTAAGCAATCTTTCATTTCATACAAAGGGAAACATATATTACATGAATGGTCCGGGTTAAACAAAAATATTAGAGGTGTTTTAGTTCTAAAAAACAATCAACCCACAAAAATTGCTATACTAACTGCAATTAAAGATTTTAATAGCGGTAATTCAGGAAGAGATTCACATGCATTAGAAGTTTTAGAGGTCTTGCTTCATCCTGGTGTAAGTTTTTTTGGAGATTACTTTACTTTAAAGGATAATAATTTTACCATATCAGGAAAAATTGCATTTCACGGATTAGAAAAAAATGTTCAAATTCAAGGAACATGGGAAAGAAAAAAAGAAAAGATAATTCTAAAGGGTGAGTTTGATGTTAAACCTACTGACTTTCAAATAAAGCTTCCAGACTTTATGCTTGTTAAAATTGAAGATAACCTTAAAATAAAATACGAGCTTATATTTATAAAGGAATAAATTTCATAAAAAACCCTTACTAAAAGTAAAGGCTTTTTTTATGAAATTTATTATTTTAATTTTAACTTGTTTTAATTGGAAGAGATGGGTTTTTTATCCAGCTAGACAAAGAACTCAAAAGCCCATAAAGAAAGTTATAAATTGCTAAAGAAACATATAATTTTGCTAAAACAATTGCAACTTGAACATACTCCCAGCCAACAGCCACAAGTCCTCCTATATTATAACCAGTAGCATCTGAACCAGCAACGTCCCAAGCACTAAAGTCCTTTAATACTCCTCCTACAAAATCTAAGCGAACCATTGTTAAAAATTCAGCCGCCGCATTAATAGGTAGGCTAACAGAATAAGCTATTCCAGCAAATAATTCAGGAGCAACAGAAATATTTGGATCTGTGCCCATTAACAGCCAGCCTAGGGTAGCACAAAATGCTCCAAATAAAGCTACCAAAGCTCCAGCATGCCCTGCTAATTTAATGTTAGCTACAATAAGATCTCTAAAAACGAAGTCTATAATTCCACTTTTGGATCCAGCCAAACTGTCTCCAGCCGACCTTACAGTTTGAGCTATTGGAAAGGCTGCGTATATTAAAATAAGCATGCAAACAGCAGCAGTCCCTTTGCCAAGACCCTCTGCCGAGTTAATAGCATCCATTCCGCCAGTAATTGCTCCAATTAGAATTCCTAGAAGAACAACTAGGGCTCCAACCTTGTAAAAAGTACCTGCCCAGCCTCCAAAGGAGCCTTCTGAGCCTTCCATCATGTCATTAAAATTGTTTTTTGGAAGCTTTTGATTTACCATATGAGGTAAGTCTAAAATTTGATTTAATATTTTATCCATAGTATGTTATTTGTTTATAAACAATTAATATACTAAAAAATATTATCATATTAATATTTTAACATTTATTATATCAGTTTATTAGGAATAAACGATTAAAAATGATGTTATTTTCCAGTATAAACTCATCTTATTTTTTAACAATTGTTGAAGTCTAATCAACCAAACCGTTAATATCATATTTTGACAAAAAGCTCCAAATTATAGATGGAGCATCAATATCATATAAACCATATTCACTTGGCCCATATAGCCTTGGCCAATCATGACTCATTTTTTCTAATAAGTACAGTTCAACAGAAACATTATTTATTTCGTTTTTGAAAATTTTATGAACGCCTCCATATTCATCACCATCAAGATCAGGAATAATTGTAATTACTGGGTTACTGTCACAGGTGTTGTATTCAACCCAATAATTAATCACATCATCCATTGGTTTACAAAGATTTTCATATCCTAAATATGGAACGACATAATCCTGCAAACCATGAATTTGCATTATAGGTGTTGGATGTTTAGGATTGCATTGTGAAAAAGTTTGAGGTGACATTGAACCAGTAACTGATGCAATTGCTGCAATTTTTGAACTTAAATTACAAGCTAATTTATAACTCATAAACCCACCGTTTGACATTCCTGTAGAGTATATTCTATCTTTATTTATGTTATAATTGTTTGTAGACCATTCAATTAAATCATCGATAAAACCAATATCATCAGATGTGCTAGTTTCCCCCAAAGAAGTTGTCCAGCCAACATTCCAATGTGTTTGTCCTTCGGTGGAATAACCATTTTTATCACTTGGAGCAGTTCTCCAACGTGTTCCTTGTGGATAAATAATTATAAACCCCTTTTCCTCGGCCAAAGATTGGAAGCCCGTATATTGCATGTTCCATTTAGCATAGCTTGAAAAACCGTGAAGACTGAATAAAAGAGGAACATCTGAATTTTGAAATAAATAAGAATCGGGAACATAGACAATAAATTCTCTGGTCAATCCATTTTTAATCATTGTACAGTCAAAAGTATTATTTTTTTCCCCCAACGAACAAGTTGTTCCGTCAGAGAAAAAATCATTAGAAAGCTTATTTTCTTTATTACATGAAAAGAAAAAAATAAAAGCCAAAATAAAAGTGATTATGTTTTTCAATTTATAAAAAGGTTTGACCTTGCAATTATACTAAAAAAATGATTTTAGGTGTCAAATAATAATGAAATCTTTAAAAAGATTAAAAATAGATTCAATTTGAAAAAGAACACTTCTTGTTTATAAGGGTTTTTCAATGTTGTAGAATTAAAAATATTTATACATTGGGCTTATGATTGAAATTTCAACTCCTGGAAGAATTTGTTTTTATGGAGACCATCAAGACTATCTTGGGCTACCAGTAATTTCTGGGACAATAAATCGATATGTTTACTTAAAAGCAATCCCTACGGACTTTTCTTTTTTTGAAATAAATCTTTTAAATTTTAAAAAATCCTTGAAAGTTCATTTTCAAAACAACCCGAACACCATTTTGGCAGGAGATTATTTTAGATCAGTCCTTTTTGTGTTAAGTAAAGAAGGAATTATTCCCAACAAAGGTTATAAAATTGAAATTTCAGGAAACCTTCCTATAGGTGCAGGTCTTTCAAGTTCATCTTCATTAGTAATAGGCTGGATAAGATTTTTAGTTCAAGCGTTTGCAAAAGATAAATCTATAACTGATCTGCAAATTGCAAAATGGGGTGTTTTAGCTGAAGTTGAGTTTTTCAAACAGCCAGGAGGTATTATGGATCAATATACTATAGCTGTTGGTGGCTTACTTGCAATTGATACTATAAATAAAACTTACAAGAACCTTAGGGGTAATTTAGGCAAATTGTTAATAATTGATTCTGGAATACCAAAAAATACTCTTGATATGCTTAAAGAAGCAAGAACAAATGCTCAAAAAGCTCTAGGCATCGTTAAAAAATTTGATAATACATTTACTTTAATTAATGCTAAAGAAACTGATTATAAGAAATATGAAAGTTCTCTTCCTGATGAACTCAGGCCCTATTGGAAAGCTACAATATTAAATTATATGATTACCAAACGGGCTAAAAAAATATTAGAAAAAAATAATTCTTCAATCAAAGAATTAGCAGAATTAATGAATTCTCATCAAGAGTTGTTGGCAAAAGAACTTAAGAACACTCCTTTAGAAATTACAAATCAAATCAATAAAGGAATTAAAGCAGGGGCCTATGGTTCAAAAATTGTTGGTTCAGGAGGAGGAGGATGCATGGTTGCTATGGTTAATCCTAGTGCTGTTTTTAAAATAAAAAATGCTTTTTTAAAAGCAGGAGCTAAAGACGTATTTGAAGTAAGTTTAACTAATTTATAATTTAAAACATGAAAAATTTAATTATCATGGCTGCAGGAGCCTCCTCTAGAATGAAAAAAACCTTAGATGAAGTTACTTTATCAAGCAAAGTTAAGGAGGTCGCTTCATTAGAACATAAAACATTGATTCCTATAGACGGCAAAGATAAAAGCTTGCTTTTTTATTTATGCTCTAATGCAAAAAAAGCAGGGTATGAATATATATACATATTAACATCTCCTGAGAATAATGCTTTTCACAAATGGATTGATGTTAATAATTCTTGTACTGAAATTGAAGGCCTTGAATTTATTTTGCCTATTCAGTATGTTCCACAAGGAAGAGTTAAACCCCTGGGAACAGCGGATGGTATTCAACAGGTTTTGGATCAATTCCCGGTTCTGTTGAATCAAAGATTCACAGTTTGTAATGCGGATAACCTTTATTCTGTAAATGTTTTAAAAACACTTTTGCTTCATAGAAGTTCTCCTCACTCAATAATTGCATACGATCGATCTTATTTAAAATTTCCTGAGGAGAGAATAACAAAGTTTGCACTTATGAAATTGGATGATCAAGGGTTTTTAAATGACATCGTTGAAAAACCCCCTATTGAAACTCATGATTCATTTAGAAATTTAGCAAATCAGTTACTTGTGAGCATGAATATTTTTAGTTTTACAGGAGCAGAAATATATTCATATCTAAACGATTGTATAATTAACCCTGTAAGAGATGAAAAAGAGCTTCCAGAAGCTGTGCGATCACTAATAAAGACTGAACAAAAAAAGGTGTTTGCTTATATAGCTAAAGAACATTTAAAAGACTTAACGTCTGCTCACGATATTAATAACTTTTAAAGCTAGAAAAGTGTTGTAATATTAATAATTTGTTTAATAAACTTTATTTTTAAATTAATAATCTCTTAATTTGATAAATAAAACTTTTTAATTTTTAAGTAAAATATGGATCAATTAATTATAATGGATAACGAATGGGTTCAAATGCTATTAAGATTTTTCTTTAATCTCTTTTTCATAGCAATACTTATCAAGATAATAAATCGTCACAGTAAACAAATAAGCAGGCATGTTTCAACTTTTTTTATTATAAGTGTAATAGTGTTTTTTTTATGCTTTACCCTAAGACAAATTGACCTTAATTTTGGAATGGCTTTAGGGTTATTCGCGATTTTTGGAATTATTAGGTACAGAACAGAAACAGTTCTTCCTGAAGAAATAACTTATTTATTTGTTACCATTGGCTTGTCTGTAATTAATGCATTGACTGCTGGAGATTTTGGGTGGTTAACATTAATTATAATAAATGTTGCAGTATGCTTATCTGTTTTGTTTGCAGAAAAATATTTATTACACGCAGAAGAAATAAAGGTCAGAAATAAAATAATCTTGAATTTGCCATTAGATGAACAAGACATGGATGTAAGGATTAATGAAGAAATTAATAAACTTGCCAAAGAGCATAACCTTTTTATTCAAAACCATAATGTATTTAAAATAGATCATAAAACTAAAATCATTCAGGTACACGTGTTTTATAATAATATTCTGTGAATAAATTAATTAGCTTCACATTATTATTGTGTTCTAATTTTATTTTAAGTCAGGGGCTCTCCGAGTCCAAGTTTTGGGCTGCAGCTTCATACATATATCAACCAAAAGAAAAATTCTCATTAAGTGTTTCTCAACTATATAGATTAAAAGAAGACTTTAAAGCGGTAGATAGTTATATTTCACAAATAAGTGCTGATTATTCCCTTTCTAAAAGCCTCAATCTAGAAATAGAACTTAGGTATTATTCGAAAAATGATAATAAGGGAAAAGTTCAAGGCTACGAAAACTTATGGAGATATCGGCTTGGAGCCGAAAAAGAGGTAAAGCTAAAACCAATAAAGGTTTTTCTGCGTTTAGCGTTTCAAAAAAGAAGCTCATTAGACAAACAGAATGATTTTAAAGAATACTTAAGAATACGATCCGCCTTTGAATACCAAATTAAAAACTGGGATTGGGATCCGTATTTTTCTATAGAATTTATGAAAAAAACATCAGGCAATAGCTTACAAAAGATGAGATATGGGGTCGGAAGTAGCAATAAAATTAAAGGTAGCAAATGGACAGTAAAATACTTTTATCAAGTTGAAAGAACACAGCCATTACAACGCTTCCATATCTTTATGTTGAAATATCGCTATAAACAAAAGGCAGAAAATCTCAAAAAAATAAAACCCTCATCTTCTATAACATAAAGAACTTTTATTTGGCCCCAACCACAATTTCCACAAGTGCATTATTGCTATAATTGATTTATTACGATGTTTTTATACCAAATTTCATAAGGTTCTCCTGAATGCGTTTGTAAACAAATACATCCATTTCTAGGCACATCACCTTTCTCAGTATATTTAACTGTTGAAATTCCATTGATTTTAATTTCAATGTCAGGGCCATTTGCCTTGATGTGGATCTCATTCCAACCATTCGAATCAACAATTTCCTCAATTAGTTCTCTGTTAGCCACTTTATATATTATGACAGGAAAGATGTCCGGTCTAGGGTATCGAGAGGTGTTGGGCCTATTCTCATCTACCAGACTTCCCCAGAGTGGGTAAAGGCCAGATGTGTCTTTCGGTGTAAAATCAGAAAATAAAGAAATTGCACTGGCGTCAATATATCCTATGTCAGCCTGATAGCCCATAACTTCGTTTGAGTGGGGTACTCGTTGGGCTCTAAAACTTATTCCTCCATTGATTTCCAAATCGCTTGTTATAAATTTCGAACTCAATTTCAATTCAAAATTTTGATATTTCTGTTTCGTGCAGAGGTAGTAACTTTTATCGATGGATTTTTTAAGGTTGCCCCCAACTATGGATCCTTTTTCCACTCTGAAAATAGTGTTTGACCCTTCCCAGCCCTCAAGCGATTTACCATTAAATAATTTAAGTCCGTCCGATTTTCCACAGGAAATAAATAAGACAATAAAGCACAGGACTACAGCTAGAGATAATAGTCTTCTGACATTGTTATATAATCTCATACAATAAATGTAATGAAATTAGAAATACCTGAACTTACTGAAGAAGATATGCCTATGGTTTAGTTTTTTTCAGGGTTAATATTTCATATCTGGTTCTTTAAAGAATTTAGAAGTTTTATTAAATTACTAATTTACTATATGTGATAGCTACTCTAAAGCATTCGAGTCGTAAACCACCACCTTCTTCCAAAGGTGTTTCGCTTCTTCTATAAACTTAAGATGGGTTAGATCGGTTTGATAAGCCGCTTCTGCTTCAATAGAAGAGAAAGTAATTAAATACAAATATGTATAGCTATTGTCAACCACTTCGCGTTCACTTGTTTTAGCAGGTTTTCCTAGATGAGACTGCACTCCTTGAGGATTGGTTGCCATTAATTTTTGTATTGCCGTTTCAAATGCAACACGATCTTTCTGGCTTTCGGGATTATTCAACCAAAAGAGCACTGTGTGAATAAGCGGTTCTTTGATTGTTTCTGTTTGCCCAGAAGAAACAAGTGGAATAAACAATAGAACAAGAAGTAGCTTTTTCATAGACTTAAATGTAAGAAAATTAGAAATACCTGAACTTACTGAAGAAGATATACCTAATCAACAACTGCCCCCTTTTGAATTTTTCTTAGATAGTTGTAGATTGTTTCTTTTAAACACGTATGAAATACTTTTATCTTTTATCTATCTCTCTTGCTTTATTTTCTTGTGATTCTTATCAAAATTCGAAAAATCATATTAATCCTTCTAAAACCATAGAAACAATAACACTATTAGGAGATACACTAAGAAGTCCCGAAATAAAGAAAGGAAAATCATTTGATCAATTTAAATCAGCACAAATTACCTATTTTGATAATCAAAATAATGCTGAAGCTTTAATTTGGTATGGACGTAGAACAGCCTATATGGGGTACTATAAAGAAGCTATTAAACTTTTTACCTTAGGAATAAAAACCTATCCTAATGATCCTCGTTTTTATCGTCACCGCGGTCACAGATACATTTCTACCCGTCAATATGATAATGCAATAAGTGATTTTGAAAAAGCAGCACAATTAATTGATCAGAAAACAGATCAAATAGAGCCTGATGGTTTACCAAACGCGAAAAATATTCCTCTAAGTACGCTTCACGGTAATATATGGTATCACCTTGGTCTGACATATTATCTTAAAAACAACATGAACAATGCACTCAAAGCATTCAACAATAGAAGTGTTACGCATAAATACGATGATAATATTGTTTCCGCGGGGCATTGGTTATATATGATCTACAGAAGGCTAAATAAAATTGAAGAATCCATTACTGTTGTTAATGAAATTTACCAAAACATGGACATAATAGAAAATATGAGCTATCATCAATCGTGTTTATTTTACAAGGGTGTGCTTAAAGAATCTGAAATCGTAATTGACGAAGTTGGTTTATATAGCTTAGCCAACTGGTATATATATGAAAAAAATGATACTTTAAAAGCTAAAATATATTATCAAAAGTTGCTTAGTACAGGTAATCCATATTCGTTTGCCTATATAGCTGGAGAAAATGACTGGTTTAGATTATTTAAATAAAACTAACGAGTTTGAGAATATACTTTTTGTGTGTCTAAATTGATCCTTTAGTTTTTAAAAAATGATTTGAAAAAAATATTTTTTAAACTAAAAAAAAATGCTGCCAAACCACTAAGTTCTTTATTTGGTTTTTTTCCTTCTCCAATTCTATGGATCTGTAATTCGTACCAAGGTAATTCAACACCTCCTAATTTATCTAACATTTTTATTCCCGAAGAGGGTAGCGGGGTGTCTATATATTTTAATTTTCCAGATAAAATATCTTTAGCTAAATTAGTATATATACAATAAGGTCTTGCCAAACCAATAATGTCAAGTTTATCTTCAACTAATGCTTGTTCCATTATTTTGGCCGATCTAAATCCACCAGTGAGCATTAAAGGTTTATTTGTAATCTTTCTTGCTTTATCTATATAATCCAAGAAATACGCTTCTC
>ERZ1046367.1615-NODE-1615-length-12833-cov-5.726796_pt1 | contig 12833 bp, 10 predicted proteins | sample MGYA00383091_ERZ1046367 | MGnify/ENA primary metagenome ERZ1046367 (study PRJEB29581, sample SAMEA5548361) | metagenome | biome: marine; feature: coastal; material: water | depth 50 m | study: Short-term variability in the microbial, nano- and picoplankton... | reverse complement strand
CAGGGTCGCCGTTATCAATACTGCTAAACAAGATCTTTCTTTAATTAAAGTACCTGACGAAAATAAACTTTTAATAGGGGAAGGCGGCGCGGGCAAAAACCCTGACGCGGCAGATGAAGTCTTCAGAACCAGATACGAAGACATTCTCGATTTTCTCAAAAAATCTTTCGGTAGCGGTTTCGAGAGAGTCTTAGTTTGCGCTGGAGCAGGAGGAGGAACCGGCGCAGGAGGGGTGGCTAAAGTTATAGAAGTCTGTCATGACCTTAACCAGTCACTAGGTAAAGAGACAAAAGACACCGACGCTAAAGTTGGTTGCGTAGTCGCTCTCCCGACTAGAGCAGAAGGAATCAAAGTTCAGGATAATTCTAAAAAAACTATCAGCAAGCTTATAGACCTGCAAAAAGCAAAAGTAATATCTCCTTTAATTGTTCTAGACAACGAAAAGATTAAGCAGCTTTACCCGAAACTATCTGTTAATCAGTTTTGGGCCACTGCGAATAATAGCATCTGTTCGATTTTTCACTTGTTTAACAAAATCTCAGCGAAAGAGTCGGCTTATACAACTTTTGATAAGGCTGACTTAGACACAATTTTTTCTTCCGGAATCATAATGTTTGGCGCAACGCCAATTAAAGACTTTTCTGATACTGGGATTTCTCACGCTATCAGAGACAATTTAAGAAAGAACATCCTTGCCGGAATAGACGCTTCAACAGGCAATATTGCGGCTTGCGTTATCATAGGGGATAAAAATTCCCTCGACAATATACCTCAGGCCAATCTAGAACACGGATTCGAGCAGCTTAGTCGAATGATGGGTTCCAACTCTACGGTTCATCGTGGTATTTATGCAGGAGCAAAAGAGGGCTTGGCGGTTTATACTGCTATCGGAGGATTAAAGGCCCCCTCCAATCTATTCGACTACTTTTTTGAAGTGGACAGATTCTATAGATAGTAAATGTCTTTATATTCTATTCAAATTGAGAAGTACGTTCTTGGCGGACTTCTCAAACACCCAGATGTTTTATCTGAAGTAGATAGCTATCTTACTTTAGCTGACTTCTACAACGAAGTTCATCAGTCCATTTTCTCTGTGATCAGAAATAGTCACATCGCAGGGGAAACTATAGACAGGGTGCTCGTATCTAATAAGATATTAAGTCTAGGAATCACAGCAAAAGACGAGGTAGGCATATATGATTATTTGGAAGCGATAGAGCTTTCCGCGCCAAAGCCAAAAGCGATTTCGGAGTATTCCAGAGAACTAATAAAATATCGTATCAGAAGGGAAATAGATGAAACAGCAAGCGATATTCAGGACTATGTAAAAAATTCCAGAGAAGATTCCGCGGATGATATTATAGCAAAATCTGATTCTATTTATTCCCAAAAAATTCTTTCTTACGAATTAGACGATAACCCCGAAAACGTATTTGAAAGCTTACTGGACGACGTAGAAGAAGCGGGAGAGAACCCTTCTGACGACACGGGGCTAGTAACTCCCTATCCAGAATTCAACAGACTCTTTGGAGGGCTCAGGGACGCAAATATATACGCTATAGTTTCTCGTCCCGCGCAAGGGAAAACTACTTTCATAAATGATATTTGCCTAAAGACTTCCGTTATAAACAAGGTTCCCGCTTTGGTTCTCGACACAGAGATGTCTACTAAAGAAATAAAATTTAGAATGGCGGCGGCTGAAACAGGAATCCCGCACTGGTATTTGGAAACGGGCAACTGGAGGAAGAATGAAGAAATGTATAAAAAATTCAGAGACTACCAAGAGAACTTTGAATCTAAATTTAATGATAGTAAATATTTTCACTATCACGTAAGAAACAAAACCGTAGACGAAGTCTGCGCAATAATTCGTCGCTGGCATATGAAACATGTCGGGCGCGGAAACAAATGTCTCATTGCTTACGATTATGTAAAACTTACCGGCGAAAAAGTAGATAAGAACTGGGCAGAACATCAAGCTATAGGCGAAAAAATAGATAAACTTAAAAGAATATCAGAAGAACTTTCTGCGCCAATCATTACCGCTATGCAGATGAATAGGTCAGGAGAAAGCCACAATAGGAACAGCAGAAACCTAACTGACGACAGCTCTGCGATTTCTCTTTCTGATAGGCTTCAATGGTTTGCTAGTTTTGTTGGAATATTTCGGCGTAAGACCCTTGACGAAATAGCGGTAGACGGACAGGACTACGGTACCCACAAACTCCTTCCCATAAAAACAAGATTCCAAGGAAAGGACGCAGCTGGTCACCAAGACTTAATTCGCAGACCTATCATAGAAGAGAATAATGGCGCTGAAGTCCATAGGGAAGAATGGTCTTATAACTATTTAAATTTTGAAGTCTCCAACTTTTCAGTTGAAAGCAGAGGGTCTCTCCAAAATATCGTCGACCAAGTTAGGCAACGTTTTGATATCGCTGAGCAAAGAGTAGCTGGGGATGGCGATACTAACCTATGAATGACATAAGAGATATTTTAGACGATTTAGGATACGTCGTTCACGATAATGGTCGGGAGTTCAGAATGAACCCCTTGTACAGAGACTCAAGCAGTAGCTCTGTTCTAAGAGTCTACAAAGACACTGGATGGTTTACCGACTTCAAAGCTTGTAAAGCGGGGCCATTCGAGGAACTAGTTAGGCTAACTCTAGGAGTGCAAACTTTAGATCAGGCGAAGTCTTACATTTATAAAAATTATGATTTCGTCAAGCCTAAGAAGAAACAAACCAGACTGGAATGCGATAAATTTTTACCTAAAGAGCTTTTGCTCAATTTAGTTCAAGACTATTCCTACTGGAATAAAAGAGGCGTAAGCATAGAAACCCTTGAGCTTTTCCAAGGTGGGGTAGCCACTAGAGGCACGTTCTACCAAAGATATCTTTTTCCTATTTTTAACAGCAGAGGCAAGCTGCTTGGAGTAACCGGAAGAGACGTGAGTGGAAAAAACCCTATAAAATGGCTTCATCAAGGCTCAACCTCTAAATGGGCATACCCGCTTCAGATAAATTATAAAATTATAAAACAAGCGGAGGAAATAATCATAGTAGAAAGCATTGGAGATATGCTTTCCTTGTGGGAGGCCGGTATTAAAAACTGTACTGTCACGCACGGAGTTAAGATTGGTTCTCGATTACTATCTACAATTTTGAAACTTAACCCAAAAAGGATTATAATAGCCCTAAATAATGATGGAGGAAAAGAAGGAGCGGGAAACCAAGCTTCTGAGGCAATGTATAAAATTTTAACAAAACATTTTGACGAAGAAACTGTCCAAATAAAGCTACCTGTAAAAAACGACTTCGGTTGTATGGATAAAAAAGAAATTTTAGAATGGCAAAACAAATAGAAAAAATCCTCTCGGCTTCTCGCCTTAAAACCCTAGAAACCTGCGGGTGGACTTATTGGTGCAACTACATCCTAAAACTTCCTCAGAAGCAGAATGAAGGGGCTCAAAGAGGAACCGTATGCCATCTAGTGTTCGAGATGCTTGTTAAGCCAAGGCATAAAAAACACTTCGATAGAATCACAGAGGAAGGAACCATTGACGGAAGCCCTGCGGTAGTTAGGCTGGTAATGAAACACTTAACGGCGATGGAGAAATCTTCAGATTTGCCGATGACTAACGACGAAAACGTTAACTTGGTCAGGGACATGATAATGGTCGGATTAAAGTATGACTTCTTTGGATGGGGAGGAAAAGTTGATAATCCAGAATTTGAATTTTTACTCGAAAATGATGACCCGAAATATAAGATAAGAGGTTTCATAGATAAGCCAATAGTTTATAAGCGCGGCAAAAAAATAAAAATTGTAGATTATAAAAGTAGCAAATATAAATTCAGAGGCGAAGAACTTCATTCAAACGTTCAGGCCATGACCTACACTTTGGCCGCTAAGAAGCACTGGCCCAAGTTCAAACCGACCGCAGAGTTTTTATTTTTAAGATTCCCCAGAAGCCCCGTTCAACAGCTTGAATTTACAGAAGAACAGCTTAAAGGGTTCGAGCACTACCTAGGTCACGCGTTCACCGCGATAAACAACTTCACCGAAGAAGACGCTAAGGCGAATTATGCCGCCGACAAAAAGAAAGACGCTTGGCTTTGTAAAATAGGAAAATGGAGATGTCCCTACATTGACGCTTATGACTATTTCGTACTCTTAAACGATAAAAATGAACAGATTTCTTCGAGCCTCAAAGAAGAAGAGCTGGAAAAACTCCTTGAAAAAGGCTTTAAAATCGAAAAGAGAACCTACGAAGGTTGCCCGAGGCACCAAGGAAGAGGAGAAATACTTGATATTTTTTCTTGACACGCAAGCAGAACTTAACTACAATCACTTCGTAATGCACGAGGTATTGCCACTTTTTAAATCTCACTATAGTATAGGTAAATCTATACTTACTCTGGCCGACGCTGGGTCTTCTGACGCCACTGGGCCGGATTCTGTAATAGATATTTGTTTAGATAATAAGCTAAAAACTTTTTATTTAATCGAAGACGGAATGACGGGTTTCCTCGAAGGGTACTATAATTCTGTAAGCAACAATCTCGACATGAGATTTGGCTTGAGAGTCACCTTGTGTCGGGATATGAACGACAAAGATAAGGATAAATTAAAAGACGAATCCAAATGTATTATATTTTGTAAAAACAAAACAGGGTACGAGCTTTTACTTAAAATATATACAGAGGCTTCTACAGATGGCTTTTATTATATCCCTAGAATAGACTTTGAAACCTTGCATAAATACTGGGACGATTCATCTTTAAGTTTAATAATTCCGTTTTACGACTCTTTTATTCATCGTAATAAGTTTGACTTAGGTAATTTTGTTCCAGACTTTTCTCAAATATTTCCTACGTTTTTCATAGAGGATAACGACCTGCCCTTCGACGAAGCTTTAAAGCGTGACGTAGAAAGCTACTGCGGCGACAAGTATTATATTCAAAAGACAAAAAGTATATACTATAAAAACAGATCAGACTTTCCGCACTACATGACCTTTAGGTGTATTTCCGACTCCAACCCGGGACGAGCGAAAAAGACCCTAACTAAACCCAACTTTGACCATATGTGTTCTGATAATTTTAGCTTTGAAAGCTGGAAGGAGGTAGCGAATGGATAAAAATGCAAATTTAGTTTTTATTGATTTTGAAACCTTTAACGTAAACCTGAACTTCTTCAGTAACCGCCCTTGGCAGGTCGCTATGCTAAAAGTTAAGAATGGTCAGACGGTAGACTCCTTCGACGAAATGATAAAATGGGATTGCGATCTGTCTATTTCCGAAGAAGCAAAAAAGATCACGAACTTTAGTCAGAAAAAATTTGACAAAACAGCAAAACACGAATCTGAAGTTTTCGATGACGTTTATAACTGGCTCGACTCCTGCGACTATATTGTTGGGCATAATATTTTAGGCTTTGACATGTATCTAATGAGAGGCTGGTGCAAAATACACAACAAGCCATACAACCACTTTTTCGAGAAGTCGATAGATACCCTGTCTATAGCGAGAGGCTTAAAGTCAGGTCATTACTTTAAAAAGCAAGAAAGCCCATTCTTTCAATATCAGTATAAAATGCTGAATTACCGGAAGAAAGGGACGAGGACAAGCCTAGGAGAGCTTGGAAAATACTACAGTATAGAGCATGACGCTAGCAAATTGCACGACGCACTGAATGATTTATACTTAAATCTTGGCGTCTGGAAGAAACTTAAATTAGAAATGGATAGAATTTAGCGGTATAATACGATATTATGCCGAGCATGGACTTTGCTTACGATTTAATAGAAAAACTTGACGAAGAAGCTAGCGTTGACTATATGATACTGGTTGTGCGCAAAGGCGCAAACCAAGACAAAGTAGATCTATTTTATAAATTTGATGCAGAAAGCAAAAAAACTTTAAAGCAAGTTAAAGACACGATAAACACCATAATACTGGAAGAGGGAGACAGCGAAAGAAAACAAAAAGCAAAGCCCGCAAAGAAAAAGCGCGGCAAACCCGCCGCAAAGAAAAAGCGCGGCAGACCCCCAAAGAAAAAAGAGTAGCTTCGAGGATCAATTTGAGAAGCTTGATCTAAACATCCACGGTGTAAGGCTTCCTGAATTTACAATAGAAAAGGAATATCTAAGCTTAATAGATAATCCTGAAAAAATAAAAAATACTTACGATTTCCTAATTGCCCTTTGCCAAAAGGGATTTAAGAAACTAGACCTTAAAAAAGGCTCAAAAAAACACAAGAAATACACAGATAGAATTTACTACGAGCTTGATATCCTGAAAAACCTAGGGTTTGTTGATTATATTCTTTTGGTTTGGAAGGTAATCTACTTCTGCAAACAGAAAGATATTCCTGTCGGCTTGGGTCGGGGATCGGCCGCAGGCAGTTTTATATTATTTCTTCTTGGTGTCACAAAAATAGATTCCGTTAAACACGACTTATTTTTCGAGCGTTTTGTATCAAAAATCCGAGCCAAGAAAAAAGAAGTTGACGGAGTAACCTACCTAGACGGCTCTTTGATGTGCGATATAGACATGGACGTCTGTTACTATAGACGCAAAGAAGTATTAAAATACCTAGAAGAGGAATTTTCGGGCAAAACCTCCAAGATCAGAACTCTTAACACCCTCAGCGGAAAGCTGGTTATAAAAGAGTGCGGGAAAATAGTGGAAGACAAACCGGAGGTAGAAATGAATCGCATTTCCGGAATGATCCCCAAGGTTTTCGGGCAAGTAAAAGATATCAAAGAAACCTACGAAGAGGTAGATGACTTTAAAGATTGGTGCGACAAAAACCCAAAAACCTTTAAAACTGCATTGAAGCTTAGAGGGCTCGTAAAAAACAAAGGAGTACACCCTTCGGCCATACTACTTTCTTATGATCAAATAGTAGAAAGCTGCCCCATAGAACTAGACTCTGATAAAGATAAAATTTCTGCTTATAATATGGACTGGGCTTCCATTTTCAATGTCAAGCTCGACGTTCTAGGATTAAGGACAGTTTCCGTAGTTGACCAAGCTTGCAAGCTAATAGGCATAGATGTTGAAGATATAGATCTAGAACACAAGAGTATCTACCAAAACCTTTACGACCTAAAAAGGCCGCAGGGGATATTTCAGGTTGAAGCAGATACCAACTTCCGAGTCTGTCAAAAAGTTAAACCAAAAAACCTAGAAGAATTAAGCGCTGTGCTTGCGCTTGGTAGACCGGGAGCTTTAACTTTTGTTGACCAGTACGCTAGCTATACCAACGATGACGTTTACGAGCCTATTCACCCACTATTTGACGAAATCCTTAAAAGCACAGGAGGCGTTGCATTGTATCAAGAACAGTTAATGCAGATGGCTCATAAAATTGGTTTCACCCTTGACGAAGCCGAAGTGCTGAGACGTATCGTCGGAAAGAAAAAAATTAAGGAAGTTAAGAAATGGAAAAAGAAGATTAGAGAAAAGGTAAAAAAGAACAGGTTGTCTAGCGAGTGGATGGGAAACAAAGGCTCTGTGGACGTTGGAGACGTTCTCTGGAGCGTGCTAGAGGACTCGGCGAACTATTCGTTCAACAAGTCTCACTCTATAGCCTACGCTGCTTTAGCGGCTACGACCGCATACCTAAAATTCAACCACCCCAAAGAGTTCTTCCTAGCGCTCTTACAAATGACAAAGTTTGAACCAGACCCTATTGCAGAAATCTCAAAAATACACAGGGAACTGCCCCATTTCGGAATTAAGCTGCTTCGACCCGACATCCTAAAATCCAAAGACGATTTCTCAATCGAAGGAAACGATATTAGATTCGGGTTAATATCTATTAAAGGCATATCAAATAGCTCTATTAAAAAACTCAACTCTTTCAAAACTCACACATCTAATAAGTTTGAAGTTTTTCAAGCCTCGACTGAAGCGGGGATAAACTTGGGGGTCTTGTCGGCTTTAATACAAGCTGGCGCCCTCGACATGGGAGATAAGTATAGCCGCAGTAAAATAGTCCTAGAGTGCCAGCTTTGGAAGCTCTTAACGCCCAGAGAAAGGATCACGGCCCTAAAGTTCGCGCAACAAGGAAACGGTGACTTAGTAAATGTGATAAATCACATGAAAGTCAAGGTCGACGAAGACGGTAAAAGATATATTAAAGACTCCAGAATACAAACAATGAAGAAAAGGTACGAGCCCTACCTTAACATTTATTCTATAAATAAAAAAAATGAGGATTTCGCCAACTGGTATTACGAAAACGAACTATTGGGGTATACTCACGGGGTTTCTCTAAGAGATATTTTCATAGAAAAACAACCTAGGCTAACTCAAATACAAGATATTAAAGATATGGAGAACAAGGATAAGGTTTTCTTTGTCGGCACAATAGAAGACGCCACGGGCCTAAAAAAATCCAGAAGCAACAACGAATATGCCCGTTTTACAATAAAAGACGAGACCGACACCGTCGACGTTCTTCTTTTTAATAATAAGTGGAAGAAAAGCATAGACGACTGTAAAGAATATAACCGAGGAACCCTGCCTGATAAGAAAAATATAGTTCTCGTGAAAGGCATTAAAAACAATGATGCCGTTTTCGCTGACTTCGTAACAGTTGAAGATTCTAAGATCTACATGAAACTTGGGCAGTTGAAAAACGACGAGAAAAATTTGATTTAATTAAGCTTTTTTATATAATAAACACGTAGATTATGATTCATTTTTATAAGCCAAACCAATGGAACACTGGTTGCTGCTGTAGCTTTTCCTATAATTCCACAGACAAGTCTTTTTATATCCAGCTTTTAAAACAACTTAGTTGGGACAAGGAAAACAACAAGGGTAAGTTTGACACCAGCACTAGATCTGCTTGTAAATTTACCCCATCTGAAATAGGTTCGTTCATCGACTGTATCGAAAGCGGCAGGGAATTTTCGAGCTTTCACAAGACCCCAAAAGAGAATACGTCTTTCTCCTTTAAGGCGAAGATGAAAGACGATAAAAAGGACGGCTTCGCTTTTACGCTCACTAAGATGCCAAAAGAAGGGGATAAGAAAAGTTATTCCATTAGCTTTACATTTGGAGAGTCCAAGTTTTTGAAGCAGTATTTACTTACTGGGCTAAGTCTTTACTCTTCGGCCTCAATCAAAGAAAACAACGAAGCTATAGCCAGAAGCCAAGCTGCGAAAAACAAAGAAAGAGAATTTTAATTAGTGAAGAAAAAGATTTTATTTCAGTCAGACTCGGCTTTAGCCAAAACGGGCTTCGGTAGAAATACCAAAGCCCTTCTCTCTTACTTATACAAGACAGGCAAATACGAAATAGTAAACTACTGCTGCGGAACAGCCTACTCTTCGCCCGTTCTCCAAAGAACTCCTTGGAAGTCTGTTGGAACCCTGCCTGACGATCAGAATCAGTTAGCAGAACTAAACAAAGACCCCGGTCAAGCTCGTTTAGCGAGCTATGGGGCTCATCTAATCGACAAAGTCATCAATGACGAAAAGCCCGACGTCTATTTCGGGGTGCAGGATATTTGGGGTACCGAATTCGCTGTTGGAAAACCTTGGTTTGATAAAATAAATTCCGTAATATGGACAACCCTAGACTCTTTGCCTATCCTTCCGTCTGCTATAGCTAACGCTCCTAAAATAAAAAACTACTGGATTTGGAGCAATTTCGCTACTAAGGCGCTGCATAAAAAGGGCCACGAACATGTAAAAACAGTTCATGGATGCCTCGAAACTAAAAATTTTTATAGATTAAGCGACGAAAAAAGGAGCGAGATTCGGTCAAATAACACTATTCAAGAGGATACGTATATCGTTGGGTTTGTATTTAGAAATCAGCTCCGTAAATCTGTTCCTAACCTAATGGAAGGGTTTAAGAAGTTTCAAGCAGACGCTCCAAAATCAAAGCTTTTGTTTCATACTCACTGGGGAGAAGGCTGGAATATTCACAAGTTAGCGGAAGAGCATAATATCTCCAAGGACGACATCTTAACGACCTATTACTGCAAAAACTGCTACGGTTACAGAGTGAGATCTTTTGTCGGCCAAGAGCAAAACTGCGACCTTTGCGGAAAAGAAAAAAGCCTAAACACAACAAACGTTGGCGGAGGAGTAAGTGAAGATCAGCTTAATGAAATTTATAACTTAATGGATGTTTATTGTCACCCTTTTACAAGCGGCGGACAAGAAATACCTATTCAAGAAGCGAAGCTTACCGAGCTCGTCACTCTAGTCACTAATTATAGTTGCGGAGAAGAGCAGTGCGAAGAGGGGTCAGGTTCTATTGCCTTGGAGTGGAGTAAATATGTTGAGCATCAAACAGAGTTCATTAAAGCGACTACTTGCCCCAACTCTATATGCGAAAACCTATTAAAAGTATATAACATGCCAACAGAAGAGAGGCAGGCTCTCGGAAAAATGGCTAGAAAGTGGGTTATAGATGGGTTTTCTGTTGAAGTAATTGGTAAAATCTTTGAGGATTTTATAGACAACTCCGATCCCGTTAATTATGACGATTTCGAAGAAAAAGAGGGCGCTGAAATTGTCAAAAATTTTCCAGAAGCTTTCGCAGAGCAGCTTCCTAACGGTTCAGAATGGATCCTATCTTTATATAAAAAAATCCTTAATAGAGACAACAATATCCATGACGAAGGCTATAAGTATTGGATGCAACAACTCAACAATAAAACGCCAAGGAAAAATATAGAAGAGTATTTCAGGAAGGCAGCTAAAGATCACAATGAAAAACATTTCCCAGTAAAGCTCGAGAATATAGTCGACAAAGATGACGAAGGGAAAAGAATACTGTATATAATGCCGGGATCAGATAAAGATGTTTTCATGTCTACTTCTTTATTTAAGTCTTTACGCGAAAAGTACCCAGACTACAACCTATATGTAGCAACAAAACAAGAAAATTTTCAATTATTGTGGGCAAACGAGCACGTACACAAGCTGATTCCGTATTCGGAGTCTTTTGATTACGTTTTAAGCCTTGAGGGAATCGGCGAATCTAAAGAGTATTTTTCTATGGTCTTCGCTCCCTATCTGACAACGCAAAGACACTCTAACTATATTCACAACATGAAGGATAAAATAGACAAGGAACACCTATGCACGTTTTAGAGTCGTACGCACTACAAGATAATCTTAAAATAGATAAGCCCTATATTTATGAAAAGTTTTTCCCGATGGCCACCACCGGAAAAAAATATATAACTATAGACACCTCCAGCGAAGAAGAGTCTTGTAAGTACGATTACTGGTCTCTAGTAGTAGACTTCTTAGCTCCTTATCTGAAAAAAATGGACATACAAGTAGTCCAACTTGGCGACAAGGACGACAAGCAAGTTCCCGGATGCTATATCGCCGTAGGACAAACAGACCCTAACCAAAAAGCATATGTAATTAAAAACTCCGCTTTACATATTTGCTCTAACAACCTATCTCTACAAATAGCCTCAAGCTACGATAAAAGAATAGTCGCCCTTTTCTCCAACTCTTATTACGAACAGTTCAAACCTTACTGGAGTTCCGCTGATAAGGTTTCCGTCTTAAAAGGCGCGAGTAAAAAGCCTTCCTTTAAGCCCAACGAGAGCCCCAAGACAATCAACTTGATTGGGCCAGAAAAAGTAGCTGAATCGATCTTGCGAAACCTAGGATCGCTCCACTCGTTTGATTTCACTTCTCTGAAGATCGGCGCTCTTTACGAGAGCAGAAGAGTAGAATCATCTCTTTCACATCCTATCTCTGACATAAAATCTCTGGGAGTTGAAACCTTGATAGTTCGTCTCGACTACAACTATAGTCTAGAAAACTTGGTCGCGCAGCTTGAAATCTGCCCATGCTCCATTGTTTCAAACAAAACCATTCCCGAAGATATTTTAAAAAAATACAAAGACAAAATACTTGAGCTTGTCTATTTTTTAGACGACGACTACGACCCATCATTCATTAAAGCCTCTATAGCGCTAGGAATAAACGTTGGCTTAATAAGCAGGGAGGATAAGGAAAAAGTGGATACTTATAAAATAAATCTTTTAGACATAGATAAACCAGTAGCCATTATCCCCAAGATAAAAATTGAAGATATAGAAGAGCTTAAAAACGTGAATATGAAAAAAATATTTTACAAATCTAATAAGTTTCTTATTCATGACGGGCAAGCTTTTCCTAGCAAACTGGCAGTTGCAGTTAAACAGCCTGTCTCCAGCATGGATCACCCATTTCTCCAAGTCATTGATCATTCGGAGTTTTGGGAGGAAAAAGATCATTTTTATTTCGTAAAAAGAAAGTAGTTGACACATGCCCAGAAAACGCGCACAATCATCTTCTATGGCAAAAAGCAAGCCGCCGAAAATAACAAAAAGAAACGAACACGGTCTGATTGACGGAGCAAACTATGTCTTTCAAGAGGACGGAACAGTCGATTGGAGGAAGATGGTAAACAATAACCATATCGTCCCAAATAGAGACAATACCTCCGAGACAGACGTAACAAAGCTAAAAGATAAAGATTTAATTATTCTTTTGGCCGGACTAAAAGAAGTCGCTCAAATAAGAGGTATTAAGTCCGTAAAGTACGATATTGTTTCAGCTTCTCCAGAATACGTCTGCATGAAATGCGGAATTACTTGGGCGGGAAACTACGAGACAGAGGGTGAAGAAATTTACTTTGAAGGAACTGCTGACGCAGGCATGAACAACACAGATGGTTTTGGTTCTATTTATCTTGCTGCTATCGCAGAGAACCGTTCTTTTTGTCGTGCGGTACGCAACTTCTTAAAGATCAACATAGTAGCTAAAGAAGAGATCGCTCCCAACAAGGG
>ERZ1046367.1608-NODE-1608-length-12863-cov-5.954560_pt1 | contig 12863 bp, 17 predicted proteins | sample MGYA00383091_ERZ1046367 | MGnify/ENA primary metagenome ERZ1046367 (study PRJEB29581, sample SAMEA5548361) | metagenome | biome: marine; feature: coastal; material: water | depth 50 m | study: Short-term variability in the microbial, nano- and picoplankton... | reverse complement strand
AATTCTTATGAGTCAAACTTTAACTTTATACCCAATGTGCGAACCATTTGATCATGGGTTCATTGAAAGAGATGGTCATCAAGTATACTACGAACAATGTGGCAATCCTGATGGCAAACCAGCAGTTTTTCTTCATGGTGGTCCTGGTGGTGGAGGCAGCACTCAAGTAAGAAGATTCTTTAATCCTGAAATATATCGCATAATAATTTTTGATCAAAGAGGTTGTGGAAGGAGCACTCCTCACGGACTGCTTGAAAATAATACAACCTGGGATTTGGTTGAGGATATTGAAGAGCTTAAAAAAATGCTTAACATTGAAAAATGGTTGGTGTTTGGTGGGTCTTGGGGCAGCACTTTATCTCTCGCGTATTCTCAGACTTATCCTGATTCTGTGAGTGAAATGGTTCTAAGAGGAATTTTTATGCTTAGAGAAAAGGAGCTTAGCTGGTTTTATCAGTATGGCGCTAGTAATATCTATCCTGAAGCATGGCAATATTTCCTTGAGCCTATTCAGGAAGAAGATCGAGGAGATCTAATATCTGCATATCATAAAATCTTTAATGGTGATGATGAGAATAAAAAATTAGAGGCAGCTATAGCATGGTCAAGATGGGAAGGTTCTACAAGCAGTTTGGCTTATAAACCAGAAATGGCGGATAGTTTTTCAGATCCTAAATTTGCTCTTGCATTTGCTCTTATTGAAAACCATTACTTTGTTAACAAAGGATTTCTTGAGCATGAGAATCAATTAATAGAGTCTGGAATAGACATTATTCGCTCAATCCCAACGATTATAGTTCAAGGAAGATATGACATAGTTTGCCCCATGACTACCGCATGGGAGCTTTCACAAAATTGGCCTGAGGCAAAGCTTGTTGTTGCCCCCTCCTCTGGTCATACTGCTTTTGAAAAAGAAATTACACACGAGCTGATTAAAGCAACAGATTTATTTGGTTTGAATGTTTAAAAATATTTCATTTATAGGAATGGCCGGTTGTGGAAAAACAACTATTGGTAAGGCATTATCTATTGAACTTTCTCTTTCATATGTGGACACAGATAAATTAATTGAGAATCAATTCAAACAGTCACTTGAAGATATTAAGCAAAGTAATGGATATAAATTTGTAAGAAAGGCAGAGGAAGAAATAATCCTTGGTTTAAAAAATAATATTGAAATAATCTCTACTGGTGGTAGCGCGGTTTATTCTGAATCTGCAATGAGTCATCTACAATCTTTCTCAAAAATAATATACATATCGACTCCTTTAAATGTTATTAAAGAGAGAATAGGTGATGGGCAAGGAAGAGGATTTGCCGCTCCAAATGAAATGAGCATCGAAGATGTTTTCTATGAGAGAGAACCCCTCTACAACAAATGGGCCGACAAAACTGTTGATGGCAGCCTTGCAAAAGACCAACTAATACAAATAATTTCTAAATTCTAATATGGGTAAGACTAAAGTTTTAATAATTGGGGCCAGTGGTCTTGTTGGAAGTGAAATACTCAAAGCTATTGAAGGCAGCGATCAAGAAATAGTAACCCTTTCAAGAAAAGGGCTAATATCAAAAAGTGAAAGTACCAAAGAAATTATTATTAACTTTGATAATATACAGCTTTCAGATATTCCTAAAGTGAATCATGTTTATATTGCTCTAGGTACTGATTTAGATACTTCCGAGCTGTTATACATAAAAAAATCTAGAAGAAAAGAGTTTAAAAAAGTTGATTACGGCTATGTAATAAAACTTGCCAAAATGGCATATAAACAGGGAGCAGAATCTATATCTATAGTATCTGCGGTAGGTGCTAATAAGAATTCTAAGAACCTATACTTAAAAACAAAAGGTGAAATGGAAGAAGAGATAATTTCAATTGGCTATAAAAAAACAATCTTTGCTGAACCTGGACACTTATTAGGAGATAGACCTTCTAAAAAATTTAGACCTGAAGTTACGATAATGGAGTTTGGGGCAAAAATACTAAAGCCTATAATGATTGGGCCATTAGAAGATTTAAAATTTATTGAAGCATCTTTAGTTGCAAAGTCTTTAGTCAAACATATGAATAAATCTTCAGATAAGATTCTTAGACTTAAATATAAAGAACTGGCTGAAGGCTAATATAGATGCCTATTAGAACGCATCATTTTTCTAATTGCGTAGGTTGAATTAAGGAACCAAAACACAGACGCAAAAAAGAAATAATATAACCCGGCATTTAGCTGAACAACCATTGCCAATATACTTCCAGTGGATATGGCATAAAACCCTAAAAGTCTTTTATTATATTTTTTTGAAGCGATAAGAGGTGCGGCTACTAAAGTACCGAAAAAAACACTAAATATTTGAATTAATTCAAAGATAGTCATACTGATAAACACAAGGGATTGTGCCTATGAGTATAAATATCGGAGCATTATGAATATCTTTTTTATAAAGTAAAGAGAAAATTTGAACTTTTTGTAAAAAAATATAGTCTTATATTTATAAACAAAATTAAGGGCACAATATGAAAATAATACTTGCTTTAGCCATTCTTATTTCACTTCCGTCATTTGCGACAGATCACCACTATGAAAAGAATGTTTCTGATGGAAACACTATCGAATTCAAACATGATGAGGATATGCGAATGTCTGGTAAGGCTAAAGAAAGAATGATGAATAATCCAAACTACCTTATGAATCGAAAAGAATGCAAAGATGTAAAAGATGGTGTTGCAGGGCTGTTATTGATGAGTGATGGTATATGGAAAGAAATTAAAAAAGATCCTGAAGACAAAGATAAGTGGGCTGAGGTTATGGCTTTATCTAGCCTAGCTTCAAACTACTCGAATGTTTATGATGTTTGGTGCAAAGGGTTGGCTCATCATGGAATAAAAAAAATGAAAATAAAGGCTAAAAAATATCAAGAAAATAAAAAGGATAAGAAGAATTAACTAAAACTTACCTCTTTGAAAACGCATTCTTATAGAGTAAACCCTTATTAAGGCTACAAAAGTTAAGATCGATTGGGTAAAGATGGAAATAGTTATTGGATTTGACCAGCTCCAATTATCAATGGTTAACCATAATAAAAAGGTTTGAAGAGGAAAATTAATTACTGCGCCCATTAACACAACAATTACAGCCTCTCTAAATGCAACTTTTTCTGTCTTATTCATAATTTTTTCCTTTTATATTTTTACACCAGTACCATACGCAAGTATTTCTGATGCCCCCTGAGTAATCGTTGAGGTTTGAAACCTAAAACATACTATGGCATTTGCTCCTTTTGCTTTAGCGTCTTCTATCATTCTCGCGTATGCCTGCTCTCTAGAAGATGCCAATAGTTTTGAGTAACCAACAAGCTCTCCTCCAACTATATTTTTAAGACCTGCAAATATATCAGATCCAACATTGCGCGACCTCACTGTACTGCCTTGCACAATTCCAATGTGCTGCTTAATTTCCACACCAGCTATATCGTTTGAAGAAACAACTATCAGGTCATCGTTTCTAGTAAAGTTTCTACTATTTTCCATGTAATATAATTAAAAATGATTTAAGTTATCAATATAATGCAGAAGTTAATAGAAGCAAAGTTTTCCATAGGAAATATAGTTAAACATAAATACCTAAATTTCAGAGGTGTTATTTTTGACTTAGATCCAGAATTTAATAATTCTGAGGAATGGTATAACTCAATTCCAGAAAAGATAAGACCAAAAAAAAATCAGCCTTTTTATCATTTATTTGCAGAGAACGAAGATATTTTTTACATCGCTTATGTTTCTGAGCAAAATTTGTTAGTTGATAAGTCTGGGGTCCCATGCAACCATCCTGACATAAAAAAAATGTTTTCTAACTATGATGGTGAGAACTACTCCCCTCATATGAGATCAAAGAATTAATTTTAGGCTTCTAGATGAGCAATCTGAATTGCAGTAACAAATACATCCATAGCCTCTTTAAGCTCATCTAAGTCAACAAAAGTTGGCGCCAACCTAAGAGTATTATTTTTAGGGTCAACCCCATGTGGAAATGTTGCGCCTGCAGGAGTCATCAAGACCCCAGCTTCTTTACATAATTCTACTATTCGAGATGCAATAGGCTTTTGAGATGTGAATGTAATAAAATAGCCCCCTGTAGGTCTGGAGTATGTTCCAATATCATCTCCTATGGCCTCTAATGCCTGATAAGCAATTTCAAACTTTGGTTTTATTAATTCAGCATGTTTGCTCATGTGTTTTTTTATATCATCTGCGCTCTTAAAAAACTCTATATGTCTTTTTTGATTAATCTTGTCTGGGCAAATCACCATGGATTCCCTCATTCTTTTTATGAGAGAAAGATTTTTTCCTGATGCTGCCATGAATGAAAGGCCACCCCCACCAAATGTTACCTTTGAAAAAGATGTAACCTCAACTACCTGATCTGTTGCACCCTCTTCTTCAGCTATTTTCCATATGGGTTTTTGGGTCTTAGTTGGCATGAAGTCATGAACGAGATAAGCGTTATCAAAAATGAATACGAAATTGTTAGAATAAGATGTTCCAATGTTAAATACTTCTTTTAGATTATTATCTGAATAAACCTCACCAGATGGATTGGAATGTCTTGGCACACAGAGCATGCCCACAATATTTTCTGCAGACTCTATTAACAGTTTTAACGATTTTATGTCAGGTCCATCATCTGTAAGAGGGACTGTTAGAACTTCAATACCAAAATCTTCAAGCATTCTAAAATGTCTATCAAAGCCAGGCACTGGACAAATTACCTTTGGACTCTCCATATCCTTCCATGGAATTGGTTCAGCAAAAAGATAGTTAGCTAAAATTGTTTGGTAAGTTAATAAGAGGCTGGACTGCTCTCCCGTGATTATGTTCTCATAAGGCGCAGAGAGAAGCTCAGAACCAAGCTTTCTAGCACCCTCTATACCTAGAGGCTCTCCGTAGTTCCTTAAATCAATCGACCCTTCGTAAGGTTCTACTTCCATGGATAGAAGCTCATTTGAAAGGTCTAACTGGGAAGCATGCGGCTTACCTCTAGTGATATCAATTGATAAGCCTTTGGCTTTGATTTCTTCAAAATGAGTTAGAATGTTAGACATATATTTATTATTTTATAGGATATAACTTAGAGTTGTATATGTAATATAAGTTATAAAGAATAGGTTAAATATATATAGTTTTAATTCTAATTAAAGGTTTTTTGTATGAGTGGACTTTGGGTTGTATCGATTTTATTAGTAATAGTCATTCTGCTGTTAATATCAATTATCTTTTTAAATCTTAAAGAAGATCCTTCAAAATCATCTAATGAGGAGTCTTTAAAAGATATTGATAAGGCCATGGAAAGGCAAGAAATAAATATATCTGACCTAACAAAAGATATTCAATCCTTCCACGACCCATTAGATAAACTGAAAAGGTATCTATCTGGAGGAACTCTTGCTGGAAAATTTGGAGAGTGGTCTCTTGAGGCCATAGTGCAAGATATTTTTCCGCCCAGTCAATTTGAAAAGAATGCAGAAGTAATAACTGGTTCGGGTAAAAGAGTAGAAATTGTCTTAAAAATGCCTGAAGGTTTGCTGTTGCCAATAGACGCTAAATTTCCATCTGGGTTGTATGACAATTATTTAGCTTCTATTCAGCAAAGCGATGAAAGGTCTGTAAAAAAATCAATTGATGACATTAGAAGGCATGTAATAAAAGATGCGATAGATATAAAAGAAAAATATGTTCAAACTGGTATAACAATAGATCTGGGTGTTATGTATATACCTAGTGAGTCACTGATGCAGTTGATAGATTCTATTGATAACTTGCGAGAGCAAATTTTTAGAGACTCAAGGGTGTTAATCATGGGCCCTAATTCTCTTGCTGCATATTTAATAAGCGTACATATGGGTTTTAGGACCTTGGCTTTAAATGAGAGAGCTGGTGAGATCATGGAAGAATTTGGAAAACTAAAAAAAGAGTTTGAAAAATTTAGCAGCTCAACTGATGATTTATTAAAAAAGGCAGATGCAATGCTAAAATCTGTGAATGAGCATGCAATCAGAGAGCGTCAGATGGGTAAAGCCATTAAGAATATGGATCAGCTAGATTCTTAGTGATAAAACCTTCGCCACATATTGAAACCAAAAAATAAAGCAGCTATCCATAAAAGTACTTCAGGTATATTTGGATTACTGTTATAGCCAAAAAATCCTTTTGCAAAAACTCCAATAGAACCCTTGTCGTGAAGTGGGTGATAGATTTTCGTGCCCTCTTCTGTTTTCTGTGGCTCTAAAATACTCCATGGTCTATATACTTCAGATTCTTCTATTTTTTCAGATTTAACTAGATACTCTTCAAATTCATGGGTTCCATAAGCAATCATTCCGGCTGCTAAGAATACTAGTAACAAGGTTGTGTATTTAAATACATTTTTTAAGTTAATTCTTCTTCCCTGAAGGACAATTAAATATCCAATTAAAATAGCAAGGACAGCCCCTGTCAAAAAGCCAACATAAGAGAATGATCCTGTTATTGTGAAGCTAGAGATTAAAAATACCGCTGTCTCAAAACCCTCTCTCAGAATTGCAAAGAAGACCACAAAGAAAACACCCCACGAAGATAGTTCTATAGCGCCAAGTGTTTTGCCTTCAAGCTCTTTTCTGTCACTGACATGTTTTGATAACCAAAAAATAACATACCAAATTAGGATAGCCGTTAAATATAAGAAAATTGCTTCAAAAAGCGCAGCGGTAGAATCGTTGCCAAGGGAGTTTTTAGCAATTAACACCAAATACCCAACCAGAGCACTTGCTACAATGGACGCAGCTACTCCAGCCCATAATTTGTAAAGATGACTTATTTGATTGGATTTTTCTAGAATCAAATAAATAATACCCACTACCAAAGATGCCTCTAGTACTTCTCTAAATGTAATTATAAATTCACTCATATTTGTATGGCCTCGTATTTTTTCTAGATGAGAATGATTCTTATTTAAATTGTAGCTAACTTTTCAGTAAAATTGAAGCTTATTATTTATTGATTATCTATATGCTTTTTGAAGATTAGTTGAGACAATGGGCAATGAAAAAAGTAGCAGTCATTGGAGCGGGCATCGCAGGAACGACAACTGCATATGCTCTTCTTAAAAAAGGCTATAAAGTAACTATTATTGACTCTAGGCGCTATCCAGCAATGGCAACAAGCTATGCTAATGGTGGCCAGTTAAGCGCAAGTAATGCAGAGACTTGGAATACGCCTAAAAACGTAATGAATGGCATTAAGTGGATGTTCAAGCCAGACGCACCTTTACTCTTCAATCCATCACCTGAGATTCAAAAATATAAATGGATGATGGGATTTTTATGGGCAACACTCAAAGGAGAACATAAAAAGAATACTCTTGAAACTATAGATATGGCAAAAAAAGCAAGAGAAACTTATTTTAAAATTGCCGAAGATGAAGGTATAGAGTTCGAACTTTTAAAAAAGGGTATTTTAAGATTTTATGATTCTGAAAAAGAATTTAAACTCGATCAAGCAAAAAAATCTTGGCTAGACCAGGAAGGAATGGAGTGGGATACCCTAACAACCGAAGAGGTAAAAGACCTTGAGCCCGCTTTTAAAAATAATGCCAATTATGAAAAAATTGTTGGTGGGATATATACCAAGTCAGACGCTAGCGGGGATATACATAAATTCTGCACCAATCTAGAAAAAGTATTAGTCGAAAAATACTCTGCAAACCTTCAGTTAAATACTACTGTTGAATACATATCTAGGCAAAAAGGTCAGCTGGTGCTGACTATGCGCAAAGAAAATGAAATCATAAATGATTCTTTTGATAATGTGGTTATTTGTGCTGGAGTTGGCACGCAGAGTTTTGCTAATAGGCTTGGAGATAAAATGAATATTTATCCTGTAAAAGGATATAGCATAACCATAGATTTAAAAGATGAGCTTTCAAAAAGCTGCGCTCCGTCGGTATCTCTCATTGATCAGCCAGTAAAAATAGTAGCAAGCCGTCTTGGAGACAGATTTAGAGTTGCTGGTACCGCAGAGCTTGCGGGCATCAATACAGATATCCGCCAGAATAGAATTAGACCATTGTTAGATTGGGTTGAGAAGTATTTTCCGAATGTCAGTACAGAAACCTATACGCCCTGGGCAGGTTTAAGGCCAATGACTCCAAATATGATGCCCATAACCTCTGAAAGTAGGATGAAAGGAGTCTTTTATCATGCAGGCCATGGTCACCTTGGTTGGACCTTAAGCGCAGAAACTGCAAATCATGTTGTAGCAAAGATAGAAGAAGAATCTTAGGGTAAATCAATAATTTCCCAGTTATTTTGTTCACTTAACGCTCTTAATTGATCATCTGGGTTAACTGCTTTAGGTGTTCGCACTTTACTTAATAAGGGCAAGTCATTAATAGAATCAGAGTAAAATATAGTATCTTCAAAATTATTTATGCCATTAGAAGCAGCCCATTCTGTTACTTTGATAAGTTTGCCCTCTCCTAATGCAGGTCTTCCAAAGACTTTTCCAGTATAAATCCCATCAATAACCTCTACCTCGGTTGCAACAACATTTTTAAAACCTAATCTTTTTGCAATGGGCTCCACTATGACAGAATTAGTAGCAGAGGCCAAAAGCATAATATCATTGTCATGATTGTGATTATGCAAAAGTCTAAGAGCATAAATATTTATCATTGGCTCTATAACAGTATTTAAAAAATGAGATAAAAGATCTGTCATTTGATTAGGCGTTTTGCCTTTTATTGTTGAGAGTGCAAATTCCGCCCATTCATCATAATTTAGTTTTCCTTCATGGTATTGATCATAAAAATACTTATTTTTTAATTCGTATTCTTTCTGATTCACATGACCCTCTTCTATCAAAAAATTAATCCATGAATAATCAGAATCTCCGTTAAGAATGGTATTATCTAAATCAAATATTACTAAATTTTTTTTCATAAAATATCAACACTTACAATGATTAATGAACCAGGATACAGATTAAACGTTGGCCTTATTATTATTAATGATAAAGGCAAACTACTACTATGCAAAAGAAAAAAAACTACTAATTGGCAATTCCCTCAAGGGGGAATTGATAATGGGGAGACCCCTCTCAAGGCTGCAAAGAGAGAATTATTTGAAGAAGTGGGAATATCTTCTAGCTCTGTTAAATTTATTGGGACAACCAGAAAGTGGATCAAATATGATATTCCGTTGAGTCAAAGGAAGAAACATTTCATAAAAAAGAAAATAAAGGGCCAAACTCAGAAATGGTTCATGCTCAAGATTACTAAAAAAGTAGAGATAAGCTTTATCAATGACCCTGATAATGAATTTGATGAATATAAATGGGTATCCTATTGGTATCCTTTGTTTATGATAGTCTCCTTTAAGAAAGAGGTTTATAGAAGCATCTTAAATGAGATGAAGCAGCTCTACTTCAATGAGATTGTAAAATGATTGAAGAGGTATTAATTTTTATTTCATTAGGTATTTTTTCTGGGCTGATTGCGGGAATGTTTGGGATTGGCGGAGGTACATTAATAGTTCCTGTTTTGGTGACCTGTTTTATTGGCCTAGGTTTTGAAGAAGAGATTATTGTTCATATGGCTATAGGTACATCTATGGCAAGTATTTTTTTTACTGGGATGGCATCTGCAAATGCCCATATGGCAAAAAATGCAATTGATTTCCAAGTTATGCGGCCTGTTGTGATTGGAATAATTTTTGGGTCATTTCTTGGCGCAGTCTTTGCAATTCAAATAGCAGGATCCTTGCTTAAAATCATAATAGGATTATTTGCATTATTTGTAGCTATTCAAATGATTTTTGATATTGAATTATCAAAAAATAAGAAAATCAACAATGGAGGTAAGTCATACGTTGCAGGTTCATTTATTGGCTTTCTGTCATCAGTACTAGGTATAGGTGGAGGAATTTTCTCAGTTCCCTACTTCAAAAGTTTAGGACTAAGTCTTACATCAAGTATTGGTACCTCCGCGGCTTGTGGAATACCAATAGCAATATTTGCATCTTTTGGGTACATTTTAATGGGTTTTAACAACCCAATATTACCCGATATGAGCTTTGGCTACATTTATCTTCCTGCAGTTCTGGGCATATCTCTTACTAGTATTTTTACTGCCAGTTATGGGGCAAAAATAGCTCATTTTGTTTCAGAGAATATTCTTAAAAAGTTACTTATTTCTTTGATGCTTTTAATAGCAATATATATGATAGTTTTATGATCATTGAATTATCAAGTTTTTTTAATAACCCAAGCCTTATAGAGTTTGGTCCAATAAAGATTCAGTACTATGCAGTTTCCTGGTTGCTTTCATCCTACTTAATGTATTTATTTTTAAAGTCTAATGAGATTATTACTGAAATTGGGTTGTCAGAAGAAAAGGTAAATGACTTAGTTTTTCTATATGGCCTTGTTTTTGGTGCAATGATTGGAGGCAGAATTGGCTACATGCTCTTTTATGGAACAGATCAATTAATTAACAATCCTATTTCTCTTTTCTATGTATGGCAGGGAGGACTAAGCTTTCATGGAGGGTTGGTTGGTGTCGTTATTAGCATCGTATTATTTTGTAAGAAATATGAAATAAAATTTTTGAGATTGATGGATGCCGTGGCCCTTGTAACACCAATCAGTCTTGGTCTAGTTCGAATAGGAAACTTTTTAAATGGTGAGTTATATGGAAAACCTACAAATGGAGAATGGGGGTTTATTTTTCCAACAGACCCTTTCGGATACTTAAGGCACCCCTCTCAACTATATGAAAGTTTTGGAGAGGGATTAGTTCTATTTTTGATGTTATATTTTATAAGTAAAATTAGTAAGATACATGGTGCTGTTTGCTCATCATTTCTTATACTATATGGCTCAATTAGATTTATAATTGAATTTTTTAGACAGCCTGATGCACATATCGGTTATGTAGCATTAGATTTTTTAAGCATGGGTCAGCTCCTTTGCATTCCAATGGTAGTAATTGGTTTCATTTTGCTTGCCTACTCAAGGAGAAATGCATGAAGGCATACTTAGATCTTCTTCAATATATTTTAGAAAACGGCGATGAAAAGGATGATAGAACTAATACAGGTACTATTTCATCATTTGGACATCAATTGGCTTTTGACTTAGAAGAGGGTTTCCCAGCTGTAACAACAAAATCACTTGCATGGAAAGGTGTTGTCTCAGAGTTACTTTGGTTTCTTGAAGGATCCAGTGATGAAAGAAGACTTGCTGAAATCAGATTCAACAAACATAGAGGAGAGCTAACGGATCTAAATAAATATTCAACCATATGGACGGACAATGCAGACAAACAAGGCGTAGCCTTGGGGTATGAAAATACTGATTTAAAAAAAGAATTAGGCCCAGTATATGGGGTGCAGTGGCGGGATTGGAGTGGGATAGATCAAGTAAAAGAATTAATTAAAAACATTAAGGAAAACCCAGACGGCAGAAGACATATTCTCTCAGCATGGAATGTAGGAAAAATTAATGAAATGGCCCTTCCCCCTTGTCATGTGATGTCTCAATTTTATGTCAGTAAAGGGACTATTAGCTGTCATATGTATCAAAGAAGTGCTGATATGTTTTTAGGAGTTCCATTTAATATTGCTAGCTACTCTTTACTACTTTGCATCTTTGGAAAAGTTCTAAATCTAAAACCAAAACGCTTTGTTCATTCTTTTGGTGATGCTCACATATATAAGAATTCAATCGATCAGGTAAAAGAACAAATTGCTCGCGAGCCGATGCCGTTGCCGACATTGAATCTGCCTAACATAACATCACTTGAAGATATTCATAGTTATTCTATTGATGAGTTTAAATTAGAAAACTATGAGCATCATCCTGCAATTAAAGCAAAAATGGCGGTATAAATGAAAATTATTTCTCATCTTGTGGCTGTATCAAACAACTTAGTTATTGGAGTTGATAATGATCTCCCCTGGAATTTAAAAGCAGATTTAGCTCATTTCAAAGAATACACGCTTAATAAAACAATCATAATGGGAAGGAAGACTTTTGAATCTATAGGGCGTCCACTGCCAAAAAGAACTAACTTCGTTATATCAAGGACATTGAAGGAAATTCCAGGTGCACAAGTCTTTAAAAGCCTTGATGATGCTATCAAAAGTGCTGAAGAAATTAATAAGCTTAAAGATAAAGAGAACGAAATAGTTATTATTGGTGGCGGTTATTTATTTAGAGATACTATAGAGACAGTAAATAAACTTTTAATTACAAGAGTTGATTGCGACATTGAGGGTGATATTTTTTATCCAGATATAGACTTAACAGAATGGAAATTATGTAGCAAAGAGGCTTATAAAAAAGACGAAGAAAATGACTATAATTTTGAAATAGAAGAATATTCTAAATTATGACTGACTTTGGATATAGTCTCTCCTCAAAGCTAGATTTTTAACTCTGATTTCTTCATTCTCAGTATACTTAATCCAATTATTTGCTTGCTTCTTAATTTTTTTGTCTTCATCTCTGGCAGCAATCCTAAATTGTTTTTTTGCATTATCAAATTCTTGTAACTCATAGTAGGCCTGCCCAAGAGTTAGATAGACCTGAGACATCTTTTTAATTTTTCCTTTTTTTAAGCCTTTTTTAATCGCGTCAATAGCTTGCTCAACTTTATCTTCAGATAAATATAGGTTGCCAAGAAGAACATAAGATTTTCCTTCTTTTGATATTTCAGCAGCTTTTTCTAATACTGGAATAGCTTTATCTATTTCTTGAGCCATCCTCCATGAGTCAGCTAAAAGTTTAAGGTTTTTTTAATTACTTCTTGCTACAGGTCCAGGTTTTTCAACCT
>ERZ1046367.1601-NODE-1601-length-12883-cov-4.423761_pt1 | contig 12883 bp, 10 predicted proteins | sample MGYA00383091_ERZ1046367 | MGnify/ENA primary metagenome ERZ1046367 (study PRJEB29581, sample SAMEA5548361) | metagenome | biome: marine; feature: coastal; material: water | depth 50 m | study: Short-term variability in the microbial, nano- and picoplankton... | reverse complement strand
GTCAAGGTCTTCTTCAACTTCATCTTCATCTTCTGCAATCATACAAGCGATTCCTGAGCGACTGGCATGGAGGGTTGCGCCACCCAGTCCCGCAGCATCGACTTCGCCACTGATACATTCTGGTGTCTCAAGTGGTGATGACATGAATAACTGGCCGTGGTCACTTCCAAGGATTGTGAAATCAGCGAGGCTCGCCCCTAGTGCAGATACTCCCACGACCGGTCCAAGTACAAGTGAAATCATCGGGATTCTACCTGAGCATTGTACTAATCTATCGAGTAATTCACCTGTTCCTCCCAGTGCTGCAATGCCATCCTGTGCACGTTGGCCGCCACCATCCCAGATACCCACTAGTGGTACCTTTGACCTCTCAGCCATTTCAACGACCTTGGCGATTTTTAGAGCATGCATTTCTCCCATCGAACCGCCATGTACTGAGAAGTCTTGAGCGAAGCAGTAGATACTTCTTCCATCAACAGTACCGTGCCCACAAACAACTCCATCTCCTAGAGTTTCATGCATAAACATTCCATGGTCTGTAGTTCTGTGAGTAAGGAATGTGTCAATTTCGACAAACGATTCTTCATCTAAAAGAGATCTAATTCGGTCTCTTGCAGTTCCACGTCCAGAGATCCTGATACTCTCTTGACGCTTCAGACCTCCACCGATACGAGTTTGCTCGCGGCGGTATCTCAAGTCCTCGAGCGCGTCGCTCGAATCTTTCGACATGATTCCTTCCACTCCTTTGCGGTTCTTCATTGAAGCGGTCAAGACATCAACGAAGGATTATTCTCTCCACACAAGTTTTCAGAGAGGATTGTTAGGTCCTTTCCATTGGAAAGTGCCCAATGAACTTTGGTGAGTAATGCCTCGGGGGAAGAGGTTGAACCATGTCCAAGCACCCCGATTTCCTGTTGCAATCGCCCTTTCGAATATACATTCAAATCGACAGGACCATTGATGCACTGGTTAGCCACAATTACAGGCAATGTGCAAGATTCAATGAGTTTTGCCAACTCATCGTTTTCAGGAGCATCCCCATTTGGATTCTCAATCGGAAGGTGTCCTAATCCGGTTCCGTGAATGATAATTGCAGAGTAACCTGCGTTTTCTGCAGCTGAAAGTAGGTCTGCGTGAAGATGCGGTCCAGAAATGAATTGTGCTATTTTGATATTGGTATCATAGTTCGATGCTGAACTTGCCGTTCTAGTCTGTTTCCCGACCCTCGAGGTATGGGTTAGACCAGCCCTTGAAATTGTAATTTCACCGAGAGTTTCACCATTCACTGTTTGAAAAGCATCGCGTTTGGTTGAATGCATTTTACGAACATTTACTCCTGGGCTTACAGCACACACACCATCTCCGGAGCCAGCGTGCATTACGGTAACAGCAGAATCTCCTTCGCCTGTTACATCAGGGCCATTGGCTGCCCAATATACTGCTGAAAGAAGATTTTCTGTTGCATCTGATGATGCTCTGTCCGAAGAGCGCTGAGAGCCTGTGAACACAATTCTGCCCGCAGGCCTACCTCCATTTCCAGAAAATGCGAATGATAGTGCGGCTGAACTAATGTGTAGTGTATCAGTACCATGTGTAATCACGACTCCTACCGAACCTGCAGCAAATGCATTTTCACATGCTTCAATCATTTGGTTCCAATGTTGTGGCCTAATGTCATCAGACCACATATTTCCAAGTTTGACCGCATCGATATTTGCAATATCTAGAATCCCAGGGACACTAGAAAGTAATTCTTCTGGCTCGAATCTTGCGATTACTGCCCCCGTTGCATAGTCCACCTTAGAGGCGATTGTTCCCCCGGTGTGAATTATCGTTACTTTGGGCAGGCTAGAATTTTGCACAATCGGACTGTTAGTTGATGCTTTTAGAGACGGGTCGCCTAGTATATCGAGTGTTGTAACCATCGAAAGTGGGTGGCTTACATTGTACCCATTGACTAGTTTAATCGTCAGGTGATCTGATGCCGCCCCCGGTAAAACAACACCTTCGTGAGTTGTTGGGCCTGCTGGGCCATTTACCTCGATTCGAACACGACTACCTAGGGTTGGCATCTCGACCATGGTACTTCGAATGTCGGCCGCACCATCAATGTTGGTGGTGGTAATCTCGTGAAGAAGGATACTTTGACTCCGCAACGTTTGCACGGATTCACTGTAGAAATGGTGGACGCTGGGGGATTTGAACCCCCGGCCTCTTGGTTGCAAACCAAGCGATCTTCCAACTGATCTAAGCGCCCCTATTTTCCCTCGGGTAGGTTTCTCCCTTTTGAGGATTCACACGCGGTCAACGGTTGCATCACGGTCTGGGCCTAAGCCTACTGACGAGATCGGAACACCAAGAAGTGACTCTATTTTTGAAATGTAACTCTGAGCCGCTGACGGTAGTCCTGAAAATCCAATTCCTTCAGAATTACATTTACGTGCTATACCTAGCCATTCCTCGAGGGAGTGGGATGGGAATCCTGGTACTGTAACATAAATTGGCTCACAGCCTTCGAGTGCAATCGCACTTGCAGGCATTTCATGAATTTCAGAATCGCCCATTTTGTATCCTACGCAAATTTTGATTTCATCTAGGCCGCCAAGAACATCCAATTTTGTCAGAGCTAGTTCTGTGAAACCATTGATTCGGTTAGCATGACGCATTACAACGGCGTCAAACCATCCACAACGGCGCTTGCGGCCAGTTGTTGTTCCAAACTCTTGACCAACTGTGCCAAGGTGGTCTCCATCTGCATCAAACAATTCAGTAGGCATGTGCCCATTACCAACTCTTGTGATGTATGCCTTGGTAATTCCAATCACATTATCGACATGACCTGGGTGAATGCCAGCGCCATGAGTTGCATTTCCTCTAGATGTCACGGAAGATGTGACAAAGGGAAAGGTTCCTTGGTCAATATCAAGAAGGCAACCTTGTGCACCTTCAAGGATAATTCGCTCATCCATCTTTAGGGCATTATCCAGCAAGATTCCAGTATCAGAAATAGATGTGCCAAAACGCTCTATTATCCACCCGATCTGTTCTTTCAGTTCGGTCGGAGTTACACGCTGTTGGCAACCTGCATTATTCAGTGCAAGATTTTGGCGCTCAGCCATCTCGTCAAAGTCGCAGTGAGTTAGGTCTGCAAAGCGAAGGCCGATGCGATTAATTTTGTCAGCATAGGCTGGACCGATTCCTCTTCCAGTAGTCCCGATTTTTTTGTCAAGGCCATCGATATAGGTATGATATGGTAGAATTATGTGAGCGCGGTTGGAGATGAACAAGCGCTCTCCGCGTGGCTCTTTACCTCCGCCTTCGACCCAATCATTCAGTTCACGGTCAAGGACCCAAGGGTCGATCACCATTCCATCGCCAAGAATGAGGCCGCATTCTTCTCTTGTAATTCCAGATGGTAATAGATGGAATTTCAGTACTCGGTCACCGAGTACAACTGTGTGTCCCGCATTGTTGCCACCTTGGAATCTTGCAACCCATGTTGCGCTTTCCGCAAGGCGATCAACTAGCTTTCCTTTACCTTCATCTCCCCATTGGGCGCCTAGTACTACTGTGGCTGGCATAGTATTCCCGTTGATGGCGCAGCGCATAGAGTGAATGAACTATGCGGCGAGTAAATTCATTGGTTTATTCCCAACTAAAGGGATATTTTTGGAATCTGGGGATGACTGCCACCACAAAATTATCTATTGATAATTAGTTAATTGATGCACGAAAACCACGCCTTTAAATAGTACGGCTGCGCATAACTATTGTTACTCAGGTAAAAGATTGCTATAGAGCGCAGTCCGGCATAGAAAACCAATAACCGGACCGATAAGTCTTTAAACCTGTGGAACTACTACATAACTCGGAGTTGACAAGATATGGCGCATGATGAAACCACCCCCCGCGAAACCAATATTGAACGAAAGATGCAACGTGACAACATAGCACGTAATGGCCTAGGCTCCACGCGCCCTCAGCGTCGCATAGTCGAAGGCCACACCAGCCCATGTGTCGAATGTGGCGTCCTCCAATGGAAGAACGACACCTCCCGCGGTGAAGTCTCCTGTGGAGGTTGTGGGATTGTCGTCGAAGAAAACACTCCGGATCCTGGTGCCGAATGGACAAACCACGACAACACAAACGACCGTTCACGTGTGGGTGCGCCAAGTACGTTCACTCTGGCGGACAAAGGACTCAACACTTCGATTGCCAGTTCCGACTTAACTTCCGGCGGAGCTGGGAGGTATGGCCTGTCGGCTAAGGCACGTCGCGACTGGCGTCGTCGTCGTACAATCGACGAGCGTTCAAAGACTCGTGAAAACGGAAAGCGTAACTTGGTCAAGGCCAATCAAACCATCCGTGATAAATCAGGACTTCCTAAGCCAATGAAGGAAGAAGCATGCCGTCTCTACAAACTACTCTCAGAAAAGGGCTTTGTGACCGGCCGCTCTATTGCCGGAGTGACAGCAGCATGCACATATTTGATAGCACGTAACGAAGGTGTGCCACGCCAAATATCGGATATTGCTGAGATATTCGAGGTCGGTGAAAAAGAATTGTCACGAATGATTCGAAAAATTGCACGTGACTATAACTTGCACAAACTAACTTCGCCCTCAGAATACTTTGGTCGTTACATTAGCGACCTGAAATTGCCCCCCAACACGCAATTGCAGGTTGACCATCTGTGGTCTGTACTAGAGCCACATGACCAGATTTGGCAAGGGAAGAGGCCAAATGGCGTCGCAGCGGCCCTCATTTACAAGGCCGCCTCTGAATCAGGACACAAGCGTACCCAGGCAGAGATTTGCGCAGTTGCTAAAATATCCGAAGTAACACTTAGGGGGATGCTTCGCCTTTTCGACGTTCTTTTCACGAGTGCTGGTGAAAGTAGCCATAACTGAAGATATATTCATGTGGCTGTTGCTCATGCCTTACTGTATGAGCCGCCACACTAACCGTGTACAACGCAAAGTCCGAAAGCCTTCTAATTCACGTAAGAAGAGCAAAAAAGAGTCTGTGAAGAAGGCCGGTGAAATTTCTTGTGGGATCGCATCTTGTGATGGATTTTCTGACAAACACATGGGTGGCCGTTCACTAAGTCAAGAGAATGCCATTGAAACCTGGGGCGAAGGCGGATTCACTGTTCGCAAGAATAGGGTACGTGTTTGTAAAGGATGCTACAAGGCTTGGAAGAAAGATAACAAAGACGACAACAACACTCAGTATTGATTTCACTTTCACTTTTACTTACGGGTCACAAAAATGAATGTGTACCGTAGTCCAGCACTCTATTTGTTATGAGACAGTTGAGAATGGTTGTCCGCTCGATGGTTACAGCAGATGGTTGCGTTGTTGCAATGGATGATGCTACAGTAGTGTGGAAACCAAAAAACGGTAAGCAGAGAAGAGTCAAGATTGAGGCGCAAGCTAGCGTTCTTCTGGGCCTCATTGGGCCCAGAGGAATGATTGACAAAATCGTCGCAGGTGACGAGTATGGTGGAATAAACATAATCTCCTTAGCCACTATGGAAGTGATTGATAGATTTGTAGTGGGCTCATCCAAAGTCCGTTCACTTTGTTCATCATCACTGAGTGGTGAGAGCATCCTCGCTGGATGCGAAGATGGTTCCGTTCACATGGTAGGGGCAAATGTCCCAAATCGAGTAGTAAACTTGTTTGAACTAGATGGGCCGGCGTCGGCACTTCGAATAATCGGGCAAGATTTGCATATTCAACAAGGATGGGAACGGAAAGTCATTAGTTGGACTGGGCAAAAGTCACTAATCTTGGCCTGAAGTTTCCTTTTCAACTAGCGGCCAAGGTGGATCTGAAACCAGATAGTAGGCTGTACGTGCCGGTCTTGGCCAACTGCGTGGAGCATTCCCTGAATTCTCTTCACATCCTTCGAGAAACTCAAGGTGCTGATTTAGAACTTCATCAATCCGGTCTCGGCCCTTGATAGTCGGCCCTCTTGCTGGAACAATACTAGTAGGTGTCAAATCATGTACAGTCTTTAGAGATGTAATCAATTCAGGTAAACTTCCACCCGGCATGTCCCAGCGGCAAGGATTATCTGCACGTGGCAGTACTGCGCCAGTCACTAATACGCCACGCTCTTTTTCGAAATACCCCATCCCATCTGGGCAATGGCCCGGTAGTGATAATGCAGTTAGTTCTCCATCACCCAACGAGAATGAATCCCCTTGCGAAATTGGTTCACACTTTGTGCTTGGCATATCTGAATCATACCGATTTGCCCATGTTGAATAGAAATCACCGGTTACCATAACAGAGATAGCATCGCTGTGGATGTGAATGGGTATCACTCCATGTGCCTGTGAAATGTGGTTGGCAGCCCCAGAAAAGGGGTATCTTCGGCTAGTCAGAAGTATTCGTTCAAGACTTCCGGCTTCACCCAAATGGCCAGCGATTCTTTCAATTTGAAGAGCTTGATACCACGTAGTGCCAGAGTCTACCAATATTGCTGCATCACTGCCTGAAAAGATGACAGCATTAGCATCATGGTGGATGCCGGGTAATCTAATGATGCGCACAAACCATTCCACGGGGCCGCGGTCCTTCAAACAGAGGGTATATTTTCACGGGTTTGGATTAAATACAGGGAGTTGGTCGGCGGAAACATGGCTCGATTCCCTGAGGCTGAAGCACGTTTGCTTCACCGTAAAATCTGCATGAAGTGTAACGCTCGTAATGCAGTTCGTGCCGTTGCATGCAGAAAATGCAACTACAAGGGACTTCGTCCAAAGAATATCGAGCGCAAAGGCGTTTGATTATAGTCCAAGTATTGGCATTATGTATGCCATTGGACCACCAAGTAGGAACAGCGGGATTACCGCTGGCCATAGAAATACTAGCAATGGATACTTGCGGGTTACCCAAACCATGTCAATTCCGTTTTCCTTGAGGATGGCAATGTCTTCCAACACCTGCTTCTTCGAGGGAGTTCGGCTAGGGGCTCTGGTTCGATGAATAATTTTTTTATCGCCACTTGGCATATCAGCAATTGTTGTCAAGAGCCACACGTGACTATCTGCGACCTTATCGACATCCATCCTCTCCGCATGCCAAATTAGTCGGAGTTTTGTTTGTCCATCCTTCAGGTTCTTTACCACCATCACCAATGGCAAAATCAAGAATGCAAAACCACCCCATACCAATAACGCTACAGCCGGCGGCATCGCAACGGTTGCAGCATCCAGTGCCTCAGGGAATATTATTGGAATACTTGACCAGGATGGGACCAGTAATGCGACCCACATCAGACCCTTGCAGTCTGCACCGCCATGAATTAGGCGCATTCGCCATGCTAGGTCTACCAGTACTAGAGGGATAATGACTGCAAATGTGGACCACCAAATCGTAGCTTCTGCTGTGGCATCGCCCACCAATACCGGCAAGACTCCATCTTCGACATGAAGCAAAAGACCCTGGACTACTCCTGCAATACCGATCAGATACCAAATACTAACTGCGATATCCAATCGATTTCCAGAGATAACATCCTTGATTGTTGGCCGTCCAATTACTGCGACTGATGCATAGGCGACCATGCCTGCGGCGGTTGCAAAAACATACCATTCTGCATTCAAAATTAGTAAGTCGAGTGTCCAAAGAAAAATTGCTGGTTTTGACCAAGTAATCCAAAATTCATTAGGAACTCTCCTTTCTTTGTGGTCAAGCCACGCAGCAATTCCAAGCGCAGTTAAGAGGACAATAAGCCGGGTCCAGGCGATTACTTCTTCTGAATCCATGACTAACGGGTGGCGGCAATCACCTTAAAGCCGCCACTCTTGAGGGCAGACAGCACGAGTGTTTGTGCAGGTGTACATCATGTCCGACATAGAGACCAGGTTGGGCCAAATAGCCACAGTAATCAATCAAATCGATGATCCTAAAGTTCCCCGGAATATCCGCAAGGGTGCCAAGGATGCTTGTGAACAGTGGCTGTTAAACAAGGCCAAGGAGATGGATATACGTATAGCAATCACCCAAGCTAAACTCGAGGAATTGTACGAAGATCCAAACATTCCACCTGAATTTGGAACACTCATTCTAATGATTAATACAGAGTTAGAAAAGATGCTTCGTGAAACTCTCTGATTACTCTTCTTCAAAACCGGAGTTTAGAATTTCAATCGTTTCTTCCAAGTGTCGAAGTACATCCCGAGGAAGTCTACCCATTTTCAGTCCAGCAACCAATTTTTTATGCCGAGACATTCCAACAGAAGCCCTCAATACAAATTCTATTTCGTCAGGTTTTGCTTTACCGCGCTTTAGAATTGTTTGAGCAGCAGAGCGTCCTGCTATTCGAACGACCTCGTTGTCAGTTACGCCCAATCTCTTCTGTAATTCTGATAGTTTGTGATACTCTCCAGTTGAAAGGTTACCGTCTTTCAAGGCATCCTGCCATGCCTCTTCCAGAGTCGGTGCTCTTTCCGACAACATGATCGCAATTGGTCTAGTTTCTTCGATATTCTCTAAGACAATTTTAACAATTACAAAGAGAGGTACTGCGAGAATCATTCCAGTAATTCCCCACAGCCAGAAGGAGAATGCAGTAATCAATAGAAGAACCACTGGTGATAGGTCAAGCGCTCTTCCTGCCCATTTGGTTTCAATATAATTACCCCATAACTGTTGGTTGACTAGCAATAGTACTGTCATGAGCAATAGCATCGCTGGCTTCAATATAATTAATCCCAAAATTAGTGGTGGTATGGTTGCAATCAGGGAACCAATATAAGGGACATAATTCAATATAAATGTCATTACTGCCCATACGAACCACAAATCAATACCAAATATGAACATTAGGAATGCCGCAATAATCGCACTACCGAGCCCACAACCTGTTTTGACAATGATGTATGTATTGATCCCTTCTTCAATTTGGGTTTGAATAATTTCAACCCGTTCCGTTGCACTTCCAGGCCAAGCGCGTTCTATCCTTCCAGGCAGCAGATGCGCTTCAAAAATAATGAATATGAGGAAAAATAGTACGGTGATACTTGTTGTTACTACTGAACCAACTTCGCTAACTACGGAAGTGATGATATCTGTGGCAGAACCACCTGAACCAATTCCTATGCTTTGCAAATCACTACCTATAGTCCCACTATCCCCTTTGACAGATTCTTTAATCGCTGGGCCAATAATAGGGACATCCTTCAATTTCTTCCATTTTGTGTCCAACTTACTATTGTAATCTTCTTGGCGTTCTTCGTCTTCGACTAAGTTTTGGGCCTGTGACCAAGCAAAGAATGCTGTTGAAGTTATTATCAAAATAAACAATAGTAGCATTGTAAGATACGATAATAGAACCGGGAAACTATTCTTTGATAGCCAATCAGCACCCGGTTTTAGAACGAAATAAATTCCAAGTGCAATGAAGAAGGGTTTGAGAACACTTTCGAGGTGAATCATTGCTAAACAGAAGATTGAAAGAATAATTGCAACATGTGAGATTGTAGCAATTCGTCGGTGGAAGGATGGATTGGCCACTCCATTTGCCGTCTCGCCCATAGATGAAGACAAAACTATCGTGTACTTGAGTTATTACTCAAAATCAGAATATTTCTTTGCCATGCCCAGTTGCAACAAGAAAGCGATAGCCATCATTATACCACACAGGTGGAATGCGGTTGCGATAGAGAAAATACCGGTTTTTAATACGGTAATGTCCCATACTAAACCTCCAGTTAGAGGTCCAATTATTCTAGCGAATGCTGACGCTGATTCTTGGGCACCCATGACCATACCCATTTCTTGGCCTTCTTCGATTGTCCGCCTAGCTAGAATTGCTGAAAATGATGGCTGGAATAGTGCATTTCCCGTTGAAATCAATAATACAATTGCACCCATGGTGAGCCATATGTATTGATGGGAAACATAGGGTACCAGTGTGAGCCCAATACCACAGATTAAGGTACCATACATCATCAAACGCTCGGAACCGTATCGCTTAGTAAGTGGTCCAATTAATCCACCCTGAATAATCATGCCATTTATTCCAATGATTGCAAATATGCGTCCATTTTCAGCCTCACTGAAACCGAGGTCGTATTCCGTGAAAAGAACAAAAACAGCGTGCATAATTGTGAAACCATATACAAACATCACTGAAATCATAACCAGTCGACCAAGTTGTGGCATGGCAATTACCTTTCGAATATCCCTGAACATATTGGAAGTATGGACTATTGGATTGAATGTAATCTTGGCCTTAGTAATCGGTTTGTGACTTTCTGGTAACTTGGTCACTGCAAATGCAAACGAGACAGTCGAAAGTAGTGATGCAATCAGACACGGAAGCAAATAGGGATGAGTCTCAAAAATTGTATTTCTAAACAAATCCCATTTTTCAGCAGGACTCGAGAATTCGCCCCCTATGAATGGTCCAATTGTAAAACCGACGCCAAAGGATGCTCCGATTAATCCCATTCTCTTTGCGAGATTGGTTTTATCTGATACATCTCCAATATACGCCTTTGCAACAGCAATATTGGCATTGAATGCACCAGCACAGAACCTCGCTACCAAAGCCATTAGCAAGCTTGTGGATATTCCAAAAAGTGCGAAGAATACAGTATTGCCTACTAAACCGATTAGGATAATTGGTTTTCGTCCTAGGCGGTCGGAGAGTGACCCCCAGAATGGCGAAAACAAGAACTGAGCAGCCGAATAACTCATCATCATCAGACCGACCCAAAGCCCAACTTCAGTGATGCCTTCCAAGGTCGCAAGGTCCTCGATGAAGTATGTTAGAAATGGAATTACTATCCCAAATCCGATCATGTCTATCATGACCACAAGAAAAAGAATTGGCAAGGCAGAGCCTAGTTTCCTTTCTTCAGTCATTGTAAAACACCCCTTCACGAGAGTTGACTACTTGGTGAAACTTCAGGAGTTAGACGATCAATAACTGCAGTCAGGCGTTCAACCAAACTGGTCTTTTTGTCACCCACAAGTAGTGCATGCTCCATTACCTCGTCCAATGTATCTACGGCAATTACCTCAATACCCTCAAACTGGTGGTCTAAAAGAACATCTTGTAGGTTAGCACGAGGAATTACTACTGTGTTTATTCCCGCCTTTGCAGCTGATTCAATCTTAGCAGTTACTCCACCAATTGGCAGAACCTCTCCTCTAACAGAAAGGCTTCCAGTCATTGCAAGGTCTTGACGGATTGGAATATTTTCAAGTGCTGAAATAATTGCAGTTGCAATCGTGATGGATGCCGAATCTCCATCGACACCATGTGTGTCTACGAATTGAATATGGATGTCATAATCAGAAACATCTTTGCCAGTGAGTTTCTTAATTACTGCACTGACATTTGTTACACTTTCCTTGGCCAGATCTGATAGTCCACCGGTAGCATAGACCCTGCCACCACTTGACTGAGATGGGGTCACAAGCGCTTCAACTGGCAACATTATTCCACTGTAATCAGATAATCCAGAGTCAGCACCAAGAACGGCGAGCCCATTTACTCGACCAATTCTGTTACCTGAATTTACTATCAAAGAGTATTCTTGTCGACGCTCAATCATACGGTCGGCAACTTGCTGTTCCAGAGGCTTGGCGATATTACGGGCTGCCAAAACATGACGTGAAGTTGTAAGTTCTGCATTTTCTTCGCAAGCCAAATCACCAGCGATTCGGACTAGTCCTCCAAGTTCACGCAAGCGAAGAGATAACTTTCCTCTGCGCCCAGCTCGACGCTGTGCTTCTCTAAGGATGACCGAAACACCTGACCTGTCGAAGTGAGGTATTTCTCTAGATGTCCCCAAATCTCGGCGAACTTCTTGTGCGATGAATCTAATCAAGCGGCGTCGATTTGCGGTAGTATCTGGCATGCTTGAGTTAACATAGACCTCATATCCGTAGCCTCTAATACGGCTTCTCAATGCTGGATGCATTCCTTGGATAGCGTCCAGATTTCCTGCTGCAATGAGAATAAAGTCACAGGGGACGGCTTCGGTCTTGGTCAGTGCCCCACTAGATCGCTCGGACCTACCTGAAATTGGAAAAGCCCTCTCCTGCATAGCAGTTAGCAGGGCTTGCTGCTCTTCGAGCCTTAGCAGGTTTATTTCGTCAATATACAACACACCACCATGCGCTCGGTGAATTGCACCTGGCTCAACACGCTCATGCGCAGGAGTTTCCATCCCACCGCTTTGGAATGGGTCGTGTCTTACGTCACCAAGTAAACTACCTGAAAGTGTAGCTGTGGCATCAACAAAAGGAGGGGGGTCTTGTCCTTGATGCTTGACAAGAACCTTTGGGATACGGCCTTCATCTGCACCGCCCATGCGTGAGCGAAGGAACATGTATCCAAACATCAGAAGTAACATCCCGAATAGTAATGTCAAGATATCTCCACTCTGAATTGCAACTACTGCAAGTAAGAATGCAATAGCAACAAAACCAATCATCAGCATTTTCTGACTCTTTTCACGTTGGATTCGGATTGCTTCTTTTTGACTCTTGACGATTCTGTCACCTCTACCTGCAGGTACAGTGCGAACTCTAGGCTCATTCTCATCATCTTCATTTGGATAGCATAGGATGTCCTCTAACTTGTCAATAGGGAGCAATTCAGTCATCGAGCGTGCAAGCATCGATTTCCCTGTGCCTGGGTCGCCAATCATCATCATATGGCGCCTTTGTTCAGCAGCCTTTCGGATAACAATCGAACCTGCGTCTTGGCCTATTACTTGGTCGACCAATCTTTCTGGGATTGGAACATCTTCGGTTGTGGTAAAATCTAAACTGCGAACCCATTCATCGACAGGAACGGAATTAATTTCAATATTTTCGGCCACTTCAGGGCTCCAAATAGTGACCATCT
>ERZ1046367.1595-NODE-1595-length-12909-cov-6.025440_pt1 | contig 12909 bp, 13 predicted proteins | sample MGYA00383091_ERZ1046367 | MGnify/ENA primary metagenome ERZ1046367 (study PRJEB29581, sample SAMEA5548361) | metagenome | biome: marine; feature: coastal; material: water | depth 50 m | study: Short-term variability in the microbial, nano- and picoplankton... | reverse complement strand
TCTTTATCAAATTTTAATACTCTTGCATCAATTTCATCACCTATATTGAGTATCTCGGATGGATGCTTAATTCTTTTCCAAGCTAAGTCTGTTATGTGTAATAATCCATCTATTCCACCTAAGTCTACAAAAGCTCCATAATCTGTAATATTTTTTACGATACCTTTAACTACAGATCCTTCTTTAAGTGTTTCTATTAATGCCTCCAAGTCAACTCCACTTTGACCTTCTAAAACTGCCTTCCTTGAAACAACAACATTGTTTCTTTTTCTGTCAATTTTAATTACTTTTAATTCACACTCTTTATTTTCAAAAGGTGTTGTATCTTTAATCGGTCGAATATCCACCAAGGAACCGGGTAAGAAAGCCATAATGCCATTTACTGTAACTCTCAAACCTCCTTTAACCTTGCTGCTAATATATCCAGTTACAATCCTTGATTCTTCCATTGCATCTTCTAGATCAAGCCATGCTTGCATTTCTTTTGCTCTTGCCCTCGATAGGAGCGTTGATCCATAACCATCCTCTAATTTTTCAATCGATACCTTTACATGATCACCAATATTTACTTCAATATCACCTTTATCATCTAGAAATTCATCTGTTTTAATTAAACTTTCTGATTTTAATCCCGCATTTACAATTACAAAGTCACTATCTATTGATATGACCTCCGCAGTAATTATTTCTCCTTGACGCATTTCTTTAAGAGCCATACTTTCTTCGAATAAATCAGCGAAACTTTCAGATGATTTTTGTGTTGTTTTTTCTAGTGTTGCCATTTTAAATTTATCTACCTTAATTTGATCTCACCTAGCGATGAGCTTATTAAAAAAAACCTAATAAATTTGGTGTCTATTAGATCGCTTATTTTATTTAATCTTCTTTGCTTTTTATAATCTCCATTACCTTTTCAAAAGATTGGTTAATGCTTAAGTTATCTGTTTTAATTAAAAAAGCATCTTTTGCAACTTTAAGAGGTGATATTTTTCTATTTATATCACTTTCGTCTCTTAATTTTATTCTCTCAAATAGGTCGCTCAGATTAACATTGTTTTCCTTTAATATCAACTGTTTATATCTTCTATTCACACGCTCCTCTATGCTTGCGGTAAGGAAAATTTTAACTCTAGCGTCAGGAAAAACTACCGTCCCCATGTCGCGCCCATCGGCTACAAGCCCTGGTGATTTAAAGAAAGATTTTTGAAGACCTAAAATTCTTTCTCTTATTAGCTCATTTTTTGCAATTTCAGAAGCAAATTTTCCAATTAATTCGGATCTAATTAAATCTGTAATTTCTTTACTACCTAGAAAAATTTTTTCATCAGAAAATTGGATATTTAATCCATCAATTAATTCTAATATCTGAGTAATTTGATTTATAGATAGATTTTTAGTTTTTGCTTCAAAAGCAATAATTCTATAAATGGCTCCCGAGTCGAGGTAGTGGAAGTCTAATGTATGACTTACTAGCTTCGATATAGTGCCCTTTCCTGAGCCAGCAGGCCCATCAATTGTAACCACAAAAGGTTTTGTATGATTGTTATTCAATGACAGATTCTAAATCTTTGAAATAATCGGGATAAGTTTTGTTTACACAATCTGGATCCTGAATAGTAATACTTAAATTCCTTAGACAAAAAAGGGAAAAGCACATTGCAATTCTATGATCATTATAAGTTTTTATAGATACGCTATCATTGAGCCGTTCTTGTGGAAAAATTGTCATTGAGTTCTGAGTTGTTGTAACCTTGACGCCCATTTTGGTTAATTCATTATCCATCGCCAAAATTCTATCTGTTTCTTTTATTCTCCAGCTACCAATATTTTTAAGCTTTGTTGGCTTGTCTGCAAATACAGCCATTATAGCTAAAGTCATCGCGGCATCTGGTATTTCTATACAGTCTATTTCAAGGCCTTTTAAGGTTTTAGCTTTTGAAACTTGAATGGAATTAGATTTAAATTCAATTTTAGCGCCCATCTTGGAAATGATATTCAAGAATTTAAGGTCGCCTTGAATGCTATCTTGATTGATGCCTTTTATTTCGATTGAACCTGCAAGTGCTGCAGCAGCAAAAAAGTAAGAAGCTGATGAAGCATCTCCTTCAACAAAAATTTCATTTGGATTTTTATATACTGATTTTTTTTTAAGGGAGAATGAGCGCCAATTATTATTACTATAAAAAACATTGAATTTTGTTAGTAACTTTAAAGTAATATCAATATATGGTTTTGAAATTAAGTCACCAATAACATCAATTGTAAATTCATTATTTGAAATTGGACCTGCAATTAAAAGTGCTGTGAGATATTGGCTTGATATGTCTCCTTTAATTTGAATGGGTCCAGAGTGTTTGATTTTACTGTTCTTTATAGTAATAGGTGGGTAGCCATGAATTTTCTCATACTGAATATTCGACCCCATTTGCTCTAGTGCATCAACTAGGTCTTTAATGGGTCTCTCGTGCATTCGCTCAATACCCGACAAGTAATAATCACCCCTCATCATTGCTAGAACGGCTGCAAGTGGCCTAAAAGTAGTTCCTGAATTACCTAAAAAAAGCTTAGTATTTTTATTGAGGAAATTATGATCAGCTCCTGTAATTTTGATGAAGGGTCTATCGTCACAGCCCTCTTTAATTAATACTCCAAGCTCAATCAATGCATTAATCATTTGATCGGTATCCTCTGATCTAAGGGGATTAATTACCTTAGTCACACCTTTTCCAAGAGCTGACATTAGAAGAACTCTATTAGTGATACTTTTTGAACCAGGTAACTTGATACAACCACGAATTTGCTCTGAAGCTTTTAGTATTTTTTCTTTCATTACTATTTTTTTTCGGACCAGTTTTTTCTAATTTTGCTTGCTACATCAAAGTATTTTTCTAAAGCTATATAATCTTCATTTTTGATTAATGTAGCTGTTTTATTAATCTCTTTAACGAATAAATTTAGATCGTTTAAAATTGCCACCCTATTTGCCAAAGAAATATCTTTCCAAACTTCTGGTGAGCTTCCTGCTATGCGAGAAAAATCTTTAAATCCACTCGCTGCAAATTCAAGAAGTGTATCCTTATTACTTTTTCCAGCTATTAAATTTACCATATTGTAAGCAATAAGATGCGGTATATGACTTACTGTTGAAAAAATTTGATCATGCTCAAGGGGACACATTATCTTAATAACTCCGCCTAAGTCTTTCCAAAATTTCGAAGTAAGTTCAAGTTTATTTAAATCAGTTTCATCCTCAGGCGTTAGTATAATGTCCCTATTTTTAAATAAGTTAATTTTTGCTGCAGAGGGACCATGCTGTTCTGAACCAGCAATTGGATGACAACCAACAAATTGTGAAAATTTTTCTTTAAGCTCCTCTTTAGCGAAATGCATAATATTAGATTTTGTACTACCTACATCAATCACAATTGTTCTTGGGGATAGTGATGGAGCGATTATCTTTAATATATTTTGAATTTGAGCAACCGGTGTTGCAATAACTATAAAATCTGCTTGTTTAATATCATCATTGAGGTCTACTGAAACTCTACTGATCATTCCATCTGATACAAAGTTTGTTAAAGAGGTACCTCCGTCCCTTTGAACTCCTATCACTTGATTAAACATCTGTTTTTTTTGGCTTTCAAGTGCGATAGAGCCTCCAATGAGACCAACACCAAAAATAAGCAAATTATTCATTATATTCTTTTAAGATTTTAACTAATTATACAAATTGAAATTGTAACATGGCGCTAAGTGATATTTTCTTGCCAATACCCTTTGATATAGAGCTCATAAGGCTTAAAATTTGTTTTATATTTCATTTTGTTACACTCTCCAATCCAGTAACCTAAATACAAATATTCTAGTTGTTGGGCTTTACACCAATTAATAAGCCAAATGATTGAGTAGGTTCCATAACTCACTTTTTCATCATCAGGGTCATAAAAAGTATAAACAGCTGAAATGCCATCACTCACGATATCAACTATAGAAACAATCTTTAATAAATCCCCATCCCAAAATTCAATAAGCTTGGACTTAACATTGCTTTTAATTAGAAAGTCGTTGTAATCATCCAAGTTATTTTGTTCATTGTTTATAAAACTATGACGCTTATTTTGATATTTTAAGTAAAGATCAAAATGCTTTTGTATAAAAGCAAGAGGAGCCTCTCGAACTTTAAAATACCCATGTTTTTTATAGATTCTTTTTTGCGTTTTAGAAAATAAAAATTTTTGCACTGGAAGTCTTATGGGAATGCATGCTGTGCAACTTTTACAGTTTGGCTTATATATATATTGTCCACTTCTTCTAAAACCCTTTTCAATTAAATCTTGAAAAATACTTTGATTAATAGATTTATATGGAGTTACAACTAATGATTGGGCATCCATTTTATCAATGTAACTACAGTTGTATTTTGTAGTTGTATAAAACTGAATTTTCTCAAAAGATGGTTTATTTTTAAAATCCATGATTAAAATTTTACTCGTTTTTTTTCATTATATTTCTAAATATTTTACTAATCTTTTTTTAGATAGATTAAAGTAAAGGCATGAAAATAAAAACAATTATTTTATTAATTCTATTTTGGTCCTTTAATTTAGTTGCCAATGAAGACTCAATTTTTTGGGAGCTTGAGAGCCCTGAGGGGAAACAAATTTTTATTTTTGGCAGTATTCATGTAGATGATAATAGGGTAGTAGATTTTAGTAATATTGTTAATAAGGCAATGCAAAAATCAGATTTATTTGTCTCTGAGACAAGTAGCGTGAGCAATCTAAAGGCTTTAGAGGGTTTAGGAAGCCAATATACTGACTATCTTACTGAAGTAGATTTTCAAAAAATTAGTGAATTATCCGATTTTCATTCATTGGAGACAGATTTTGCAATAAAGTTAAAGCCATGGTTATTAGGTTTTATTTTCAGCTCGCCTAGACCAATTAATCCTTTTAGTCAGGACAACCTTTTAAAAGTTGCTGCGAGTAATTATGGTTTAGTTTCAAAAGGTATAGAAACTGTTGAAGAGCATTACGCTGTTTTAGATTCACTTTCATCACAAGATCAATTTCAAATTTTAAAAAATGTTTTAATTTTAAGTGAGAAAGATAAAGAAAAAAATTATGAATTGATGATACATACTTACCTTACATTTAATTTAAATAAAATACTTAATATTGATGAACAAATTACTAAATCGATCGTCCCAAAAAAAACGTGGGCTTTAGTTAAAAATGAGCTAATTCACAAACGAAATAAACTTTTTTTTAAAAGACTTATGATTTTAGCAAAAAGAAATGTTCTTTTTGTTGTTGTTGGAGCTTCGCACCTCGCCGGAGATGATGGACTTTTGCAGCAATTTGTTCAAGCAGGTTACAAAAAAAAATCTCTTGAACCATTTAAAAAATAAAACAAATGACAAATAAAATAATTGACTCAAAACAAAACGCTTCATATAAATACTTTAAAAAAATAGCAACTAAAAAAAGCTTTAGAAAAGAAAAAAATAAGACGATTTTAGTTGGCCCTCACATCATAAATACATTTCTCAAGGCAAAAAAAGACGTTGAATGTTTTATAAGAGATGAAAATAAAGATTCGTCTGAAATCAAAGAAATAATTAAATCAAATTCTAATATAGAAATCTATGATTTAAAGCATGGATTATTTCTTGAGCTTTCAAATTTAAAGTCTTCCAATGGCTTAATTGCCCTGATAGATATTCCAATTGAAGAGGGCATTGAAATAAAAAAAGGTTTGAATTTGTTTATTGATGGAATTCAAGACCCAGGTAATTTAGGTAGTATCCTTAGGACTGCAGAAGCTGCTGGAATTAACTCAGTATATTTATCTAAGACTTCAGCGGAGCTTTGGTCACCAAAAACACTTAGAGGAAGCCAGGGGGCTCAAGTCAATTTAAAGTGTTATGAAAATCAAGAGTTATTGATATTATGTGATCAAGTTAGTCTTCCCATATACTCATTAAGTATTTGTGGTAATTCACTTTATGATGATGATATGCCTGAGGATTTAATTCTTATTTTAGGTAGCGAAGGAGGGGGTATAAACGCTGAAATAATTGCAAAATCGACTAAATCTATCTCCATACCAATGCAGGGATCTATCGAGTCATTGAATGTAGGAGCTGCTGCAGGCATATTTATTTATGAATATTTTAGGAGATATCGATCGAATATAAGGGGCTAATTTTTTCCATTGCCCAGTTTTTGATTGCGTAGTCTACTATTTCTTCAAGATTCATCTGAGAGATGGATTTAGAAATAGGTTGATTTAGATAGGCCAAAACTTTTATCCAAATATCTCTCTGATTGTTTTTTATTATAATTTTATAGTCATCACTTTTGCTTATCTTTTTTTTATCAAGGGTTGCGATGGGTATATGTGAAAATTTTGGAACATCAAAATCTAACAAATTTTGCAAGTAAACTTGCCGAGGGGTTGAGGAGAAAAGATCAGCCCCTCTAACAATATTTGTTATTTTATCTAACTTATTATCAACACAAACTGAAAATTGATATGAAAATTGCCCATTATTCCTTTTAATTACGAAGTCACCTATTTCTCTAGATAGGTTTTGACTAAGTTTCCCTTGGATTTGATCTTTAACAACTATTGGAATTGCATTTACTTCCATGCGAGTGGCATAAAAATAATTATTTTTGAGTCCTTTATGTTTGCAAAACCCAGGATAAATATAGCCATCTTCACCAAGCTTAGCATGATTACTAAGATATTTTCTTGAACAGTTGCATCTATAAGTTTGATTCAATGCTGATAGTTTTTCAAAATAAAACTCATACTCATCAAGCCTATGGCTTTGATAAGACTCAGTTGAATCCCAAAAAAGATTTAAGCTTTCTAAAGTCTCTAGGATGGATTGAGCAGAATTTTTTTTAACCCTTTGCTTATCTATATCATCTATTTTTATTAACCATTGCCCGCCAACCCTTTTAGCATCGCAATAACTAGCAATAGCTGTAACTAATGATCCAAAGTGTAAATCTCCCGATGGTGTTGGAGCGAAACGGCCTACGTACATTATAAATTGCTCGGATATGGCGGAACATACCAATGGATAAGTTCATTACCAATAAGCGTGAGCTGGCAGTTTAATCTGTCGTTTGTTGTACTGCTTAAATTAAAATAATAAACTCTTTTGATAGCCGGCCAATTCGATGCAGAGCGAACCATGCTCATTTTGTTGCAATGAACGGTGTCATCAAGCAATTGAAGACTTAAGTTGTTGGCTAGCCTTCTGCCTTCATAGATAGCTAACTCTCTTTTAGTGGTAATGTCATACCAAAGCCAAACAACAGAAATGATGAGAAATAAAACAATAGATTCAGATATATATAGCATATGAGTTTTTTTAATTAAATATTTTATATTTGCACCAAATTAATGCAAATAATTTAAATTTAATAGATATTAAGTCTAAAAAATATCATTTTATAGAAAATTATAATTCTCTATATTAAAATTTTTAAAATTTTAATAATTTCAAAATATTAAGTGAGCTAAATATGGATAATTTGGTTAGTCAAGGTGATGTTTTATTTGTTCTACTTGGAGCAATTATGGTCCTCGCAATGCATGCAGGATTTGCATTTTTAGAGGTTGGTACAGTTAGAGAGAAGAATCAGGTCAATGCACTAGCAAAAATAATGGCAGATTTTTCAATATCTACGATTGCATATTTCTTTATCGGATATAGTTTAGCTTACGGTATGGATTTTTATGCTGCAGCTACTGTATTATCTGAAAAAAGTGCCTACGAGCTAGTTAAATTCTTCTTTTTATTGACATTTGCAGCCGCAATTCCTGCAATTGTTTCTGGAGGAATTGCTGAGAGAGCTACATTCAAGCCTCAACTTATCGCTTCATTTATTTTAGTAGGTTTTTTGTATCCCTTTTTTGAGGGAATTATTTGGAATGGTAATTTTGGGTTTCAGGATTTTTTAAATCAGACATTTGGCGCACCCTTTAATGACTTTGCTGGATCAGTGGTAGTACATGCAATGGGAGGGTGGATTGCTTTAGCTGCCGTTTTAATTTTGGGGCCTAGACTTGGTCGATATACAAAGGATGGAAGGTTAAATGCTTTCCCACCATCTAATATTCCATTTCTTGCTTTAGGGTCATGGATACTCACCGTTGGTTGGTTTGGTTTTAATGTGATGTCTGCTCAATCACTTGAAGGTATCTCAGGTCTTGTAGCAGTAAACTCATTGATGGCTATGGTGGGAGGCACTTTGGCTTCATTGGTTATCGGCAAAAATGATCCTGGATTTCTTTACAATGGACCCCTTGCAGGTCTGGTTGCTGTTTGCGCTGGCTCTAACTTATTTCATCCACTTGGTGCATTAATTGTCGGCTTAGTTGCAGGTGCTTTATTTGTTTGGAGCTTTTCACTCACACAAAATAAATGGAAAATTGATGATGTTTTAGGAGTATGGCCTCTTCATGGTATTTGTGGAGCATGGGGTGGAATTGCTGCAGGTATATTTGGGTTAGAATTACTTGGAGGGCTTGGTGGAGTTGCTTTCATGTCACAATTGGTTGGAACTATTGTGGGTGTTTCTGTTGCGCTTGTGGGCGGTTATATCGTTTACTCAATCATTCATAAAATGTTTAATTTTAGATTGACAGAAGAAGAGGAATTTAATGGTGCGGATATATCAATCCATAAGATCAATTCAATTTCTTCTGAATAAATATTGAAAGATTAAAACTATATTTTTTTCTGCATGCTAAACTTTTAATATGCAGAACATACATCTTATTATCCCAGCTGCAGGAGAAAGTTCTCGGATGGGGTCCACCACCCCAAAACAATTCTCAAATTTTCATGGAAAAACTATTCTCGAATTTGTTGAATCAATATTTTCAAAACTATCAGCTATAAAAACTATAACAATCGCGCTCAATAAAAATCAGAAATATATTGAAAGTTTAGGTTGTCAGTTCTCCAAAAAAACAACACTAATTGACTGTGGAGGTTCAAATCGATCAGAAACTGTTCTAAATGCACTTAGGATTATAGGTGTAGATATTCAAAAAAAAGATTGGATTATGGTCCATGATGCAGCTAGAGTTGGCATCACTGAATCCCTTGTAAATAATTTTATTCGAGAGGTTGTTGATGATAAAGTTGGGGGGATTTTAGCTATACCAGCTCTTGATACGGTGAAAAGGGTTGATAAAAGACAACAAATAATTCGCACAGAAAAAAGAGACGAAATTTGGTTAGCCCAAACACCTCAAATGTTTAGATTTGACCTTCTTAAGGATGCGTATATATCATTCAAAGGCAATCCAACTGATGAATCTGAGGCAATAGAAGCTCTTGGTTTATCTCCAAAAGTTGTTAAGGGAAATTTGGTAAATTTTAAGATCACATATCCTGAGGACTTAATGAGGGTTGAAAAGCTTACTAAAGGATCAAATCATGATTAGGGTGGGTCAAGGTTATGATGTACATCAGCTAGTTCCGAAGAGAAAATTAATTCTTGGAGGGGTTTTAATTGATTTTCACTTAGGCCTAAAAGGGCATTCCGATGCGGACGTGTTGATACACGCTATTATGGATGCAATCCTTGGAGCAAGTGGTATGGGAGATATTGGGCAGCACTTTCCTGATTCAGACCTTGCTTTTAAAAATGCAAAATCTCGTGATTTATTGACAGATGTTATTGGGTTAGTTGAGTCAAAAAAATTTAAGATTATAAATATTGATGCAACCATTATTTGTCAATCACCAAAATTATCTCAATTCATTCCTAAAATGATTGAAAATATTGCAGTTGACTGTAAATGTGAAAATTCACAAGTCAATATTAAGGCAACAACAACAGAAATGATGGGATTTATTGGAAGGTCTGAAGGAATTGCTGCACAATGTTCGTGCTTGATTGAATCGTTTTAATTGTTCTTTAATATTCCTTAAGTAAGACTAGCACTGCCCCACTTCCACCATCATGTCTAGGAGCCTCAACATAGGCGATTACCTCTTCTTTTTGTATTAACCAATTTTTAACTTTGTTACGCAAAACAGGCTCCTTGTTATAAGATCGCAAGCCTTTACCATGAATAATTTTTATGCATCTTACCTTCTTTTTTTTACAATCACTGATGAAATTGACGATGTATGACTTTGCTTCCTCTGAAACTAAACCATGAAGGTCAATAGATTTTTGTGTAATCCAATAGCCTTTTTTTAATTTATTTAGAATGTCTGGCGAATGGCCTTTTTTTAAGTATCTAAGCTCCTCACCTGATTCATTTTCCGTAGAAATAAACTCATCACTCAAGGAGTCAAGTAAAGCTTTTTTTTCATCTTCTATAAATTTTTTTGCTATCGGTTTTGGTTTTTTTATGGCTTTTTGGATTTTTGGCGACTTGATTTTTAAGGGCTTTACTCCCTTTACTGCATCCCTAAAAATATCCTCTTCGCTAGTCATTCTTTGAAAGAAACCTCTCCGCATCAAGGGCAGCCATGCAACCAGTGCCAGCACTCGTTATAGCTTGTCTATAAACGTGGTCCTGTACATCCCCTGCAGCAAAAATGCCGGGTATACTTGTTTGTGTGAAGTTTCCATCTCTCCCATATTCCGTAACTATGTAACCATTTTCCATATCTAGTTGTTTTTGGAATAAATCAGTATTTGGTTTATGGCCTATGGCAATAAAAACACCTAATAAACTTATTTCTTTAATTTTATTTGAATTAACGTCTTTAATTTTAATTCCAGTAACACCGCTATCATCACCAGTCACTTCATCAAGAGTTTTATGCAGCTCAAGAACTATTTTTCCTTCCTTAACCTTTTCATAAACCTTATCAACAAGAATTGCTTCGGCTCTAAACTTATCTCGCCGATGAATTAATGTGACCTTACTTGCAATATTTGATAAATAGAGAGCTTCTTCAACAGCTGTATTTCCTCCACCTACAACAGCTACTTCTTTTCCTTTATAAAAGAAACCATCACAGGTTGCACAAGCTGAAACACCTTTGCCAAGAAATTTATTTTCACTTTCAAGACCAAGATACATGGCCGAGGCACCTGTAGAAATGATAAGAGAATCACATGTGTATTCAGCTTCATCTCCTATCAAGTGGAAAGGTTTTTTTTCTTTAGAAGGTTTAAGAAGATTGGCTGTATGGATCTGATCAAAAATAATATCCGTTTGAAAGCGAAGGGCGTGCTTCTCAAATCGGCTCATCAAATCAGGACCAAGCACGCCATCAGCATCAGCAGGCCAATTATCAACATCGGTAGTTGTCATTAATTGACCACCTTGCTCAACACCTGTGATAAGTGTCGGTTTTAAATTTGCTCTAGCAGCATAAATCGCTGCGCTGTATCCTGCTGGCCCTGATCCAAGTATTATAAGCTGGGAATGTTTTGACATAAAAAGGTTACTCAATTTGATTTAAATTATCATAATTTTAGATGAGCAATCAATATGAATCAAACATTAACTTAATACAATTTATTATTTATTTCGCTATCAGTGCAATTCGTAAACATACTGATATAATTTTAATAAACAAATCGTCAAAAAAAATTTAAAATTGTTATTTACTAAAAAATCAAAAGCTGCCAATAAAAAAATTATTGAATCGCAGGCCTCTACAAGAAAATTAGCAAATAGGATTATGAGGGAAGCCTCTTGGCTTACACTGCTCTTTCTTGGGGTATATATTACCCTTGCACTTGGCAGCTTCTCTGTTAATGACCCAGCATGGACACATAGTGGTGGCAATGAAATTATTCAAAATTTAGCAGGATTTGTGGGAGCTTATTTTTCAGATCTCATGTTATCAATTTTTGGTTTATCTGCTTGGTGGCTTGTTTTTTTAAGCATTTATAGCATTTTTTTAATCTATCCAAGAATCGAAGATGAGGGCTACAACAAGAAACATCTTTTAATTGTTCATTACCTTGGATTTTTATTATTAATATTTTCATCTTCAGCCTTTGAAGCTGGCTACATACTAAAAATCAATGCGAGCTTTCCAACTGAGCAGGGGGGCATGCTAGGACATATAACTAATCAATTTATTGTACAAACCTTTGGTTATGAGGGAGGTTTAATCTTTTTGTTATTCTCATTCGCTATTGGATTCAGTTTGTTTACTGGGTGGTCTTGGATTGTTATCTCTGAGTCTTTAGGTAACTTTATTTTTAACGTTATAAAATTTTTAAAAAATTTATATATAGACTGGCAAGATAGAAGAGAAGGCAAAAAACTTGAAAAAGAACGGTTTGTCGTTGTTGAAAAGGAAAGAAAGAAGCTGGTTGATAGAGAGCCTGTGACTATTCTTGATAACCAAAAAAATGTAGAAGAAAGTAAGCGAGCACTTAAAGAAAAACAGAAGAATTTATTTGGTGAGAGTGAGCAGGGCCTACCCCCAATTCATCTTCTAGATGCACCATCAGAAAAAACAAATCCTCAGAGTGCTGAGACGATTGAATTTATTTCTCGGCTTATTGAAAAAAAACTACTTGATTTTGGAATTGAAGCAAAGGTTATTACTGCTCAACCTGGACCCGTCATAACTAGATATGAACTTGAACCTGCAGCAGGCGTAAAAGGTAGTCAAGTGATAAATTTATCAAAAGACCTTGCCAGAGCTTTATCAGTATCAAGTATAAGGGTTGTTGAGACTATTCCTGGTAAAACATACATGGGGCTTGAAATACCAAATCCAAATAGACAGGTAGTGTTTTTATCTGAAATAATGAATTCTAAAATATTTGCAGACACACCAAGCTTACTTACTGTAGCTCTTGGTAAAGATATTGCGGGTAACCCAGCGGTTGCTGATATATCAAAAATGCCCCATTTATTAATTGCTGGAACAACAGGTGCTGGTAAATC
>ERZ1046367.1555-NODE-1555-length-13155-cov-13.242290_pt1 | contig 13155 bp, 12 predicted proteins | sample MGYA00383091_ERZ1046367 | MGnify/ENA primary metagenome ERZ1046367 (study PRJEB29581, sample SAMEA5548361) | metagenome | biome: marine; feature: coastal; material: water | depth 50 m | study: Short-term variability in the microbial, nano- and picoplankton... | reverse complement strand
TAAAATGGGTTAACTGGAATGTGTAACCCTTCATCATATGGATCAGCCTGAACTTCACCAAAGAGAGTCGCAACTGCAACATAACCAGCAGGAACTTTTTGATAAAGTGATGAGCCAAACCAAAAAAAGACTACAACTACAATTATAATGAATATCAGTGATTTTGGTATTTTTACATTTTCCATGATCATTCCTTTTTTTAGACAGATTGTTTTATATATTTAAAATATTAATTAATGATTAAGCGTTCAGACTACGTAAAAGTTCAAATTAGGCAAGTGATAAGTTTAGGGGCATACTTAGAATATTCCAAGTGATCTCCAGAGCATAAAGAATTTTCAAGTAACAACTGTCTTTGATTGGTTAAGTCTGTCTTTGCCATAGTCCTTTAACTTAGTTAAATAGGTTAACAAACCGAAAATCTTCCCCGTGTAGGTTGATGGGATGATATATACAAAGCTTGATTCCCATTTTGTGATCCCACCCACTTCTTACAGATTGTGCCCAAAACGCCCGCTAAGGTAATATTGGTAAATAAATCTTAATGTTTTTACTCTGATTAGCATTTAGGTGCAATAAAGAACGATTTAACTACGCTTCAGAAGCGTATCAAGGGAAGTTCAGCAAATTCCAACCGAATCTAAACGATCAATCCATTCTTTAACCTTCATTAGTTAACAGATTATCTGAATATTATCCTTTCTTAGAACGAGCGTTTGCACAACGTTTCATCCACTCCGAACTAAACGCATCGATTCGTCCAAAACGATCTGTTCTAAAACTTTCGAGATCAAATCTTGTTTGACCTTCGATGGCGAGGTCCGCAATGGCACTCCCAACTCCTCCTGAAGCTCCAATTCCTGCCCCACAGCACCCTGTAGCAACTAAAAAACCCTCAACATCTGGAACAGAACCCAACACAAACTGGCCATCGGGAGTGTAGGTGGATGGGCCAGCTATGTAGTGTGCTATTGGAGTGCTTTCTAGGCCCGGGTAGAATCTTGCTAATTCAGATCCCTGTTCTTCGAGGACGTTCCATCCATCAGGATCTTCATTGAATCGGAGTTCTGTCAAGTCACTGGGGAGTTCTCGAGGGTCATAACTCAAACTGATTCTATCTCGGATTCCAAAAAGCAATCCTCCCATCTCAGTTCGAGCATATGCATTCGCATCAGGAAAAATGACGTAGGGTTGTTCTTTATTGAATTCTGGTGCCTTTGAAGTAATCCAATAGTGACTTCGGATTGGTGCCAAGGGCAGATGCCAACCAATCTCTAAAGCAACTAAACCAGCCCAGGGTCCTGCTGCATCTATTACACATCCTGCTGAGATTTCACCTTGTGGGGTTTGAACTCCAGTTATCCGGTTCCCAGATTTTTGAAGTGCTGTTACCTCAATATCCGTCTTTAGTACAGCACCATGTTTTTTAGCAGCCTTAGCAAAAAACGTAGCAAGCAGGTAGGGATCAATAAAACCATCATCAGGCAACAAAGCACATTTATTGGCTTTCGAAGCATCCACCCACGGAACCAGATCTTCTACGTCAGTTCTTTCAATCCAGCAAAAATTTTCACCAAGGTTAAGAGCATGCCTCTCAAGGTTCTCTAAATGCTTAATATTTGCTTCGGACTCTGCAACCAGAAGTCCACCGACTTGATGCCAATGAAGCGGTTCTTCTAGTTCCTCGCTGAGTAATCCAATAGCCTCTATAGTATAGTTTTTTAAAGCAGTTTGTCCCTGCTTTAGATTGAGATTTCTAATTAATCCTGCAGCGCGGGGGGTCGTTGCAGATGCAAGTCCCTGGCGTTCGAGCAATAAAACACTGCCAGATGATCTTCTTGATAAATTCCATGCTATAGCACATCCGAATATGCCTCCGCCAATGATCAAGAAATCAGGATTACCTTTCAAAAATTTCATGAATGTTTTTTATAATCTTCTATGTAAAAAGCCAACTAATTCTCATACTATAAAAACTTCACAAACCACCGTTAATTTTAAAAAAATAATTAACAATGGTTTGATTTGATGTCTAATTAGAATTTTCAAAGGGAAACGATGTGCCACTTTTTGCCATTTCCATGGTACCAACAAGAAGGGTAAGAAATTTAAGGAACGAATGGGTGCAGAAAAGATGATTGAAGAATGTTGAGGTCTCTGCTTGACTATTTTGCCACAGAAGTCAGACTTCTCCACAGCCAAGCGAGTGGATCGTAAAAGGCTCCAGCTACTCGTTCTTTGAGTGGAATGATTGCATTGTCAGTGATCGCGATATCTTCTGGACAGACTTCGGTACAGCATTTGGTAATATTGCAGTAGCCAATTCCGAAGATGTCTTTTAGTTCCTTAATTCGGTTATGTGTATCCAACGGGTGCATTGCCAGAGAGGCAATACGTATGAGAAAACGTGGTCCGGCGAATTCCTGGACCTGTTGGTCGCGCATCACATGACAAACATCCTGGCAGAGGAAGCATTCGATACATTTGTGGAATTCCTGAATACGTTCTATATCCTCCTGCTGCATCCTGTATGTCCCATCGGCTTCCCGTGGTTTTGGTTTGAGCGGACGAATACGTTGATTTATTTCGTAATTCCAGGAGACATCCGTAACGAGATCTCTCATGTGGGGAAAGCGCCGCATGGGTTCAATTAAAACAGATTCATTGAGAGGAAGTTCATCCATGCGTGTCATGCACATCAGTCTAGGTTTACCATTCACCTCTGCACTGCACGATCCACATTTGCCCGCCTTGCAGTTCCAGCGAACAGCAAGGTCATTAGCATGTCTCGCCTGAATCTGGTGAATTGCATCAAGCACCACCATTCCTTCGGTGACTTCCACAGTATATTCACAAAGTTCTCCTTTTGCTCCTTCACCACGAAAGACTTTACACACAGTTTCAGGCATTACTATCCTTTCTTCAGCGATAAGTTCATCAATTTATTGAGGTGCTCCGGCATCGGTTCCCTCTCCCTGTGTTCATGAAGCATAGTGCCGTTTTCCTTACGTATAAACGAATTCACCTTTTGTAGAGAATCGCTGCTTTCCGGAAAATCTTCACGAGTATGCCCTCCGCGACTCTCTTCCCGCTTCAATGCAGCGAGGGTAATTGCCTCGGCGACGCAGAGCATATTCCTTAAATCCAGGGCATAGTGCCAGGCAGGATTGTACTGACGGTTTCCTTCTACACGGACAAGTTCTCCGCGTTGTTTAAGTGACTGCATCAGTTTGATACCTTTTTCCATCTCGTCATTTGCACGTACAATTCCTGTGTGCTGTTCCATAGTTTCCTGAAGATCTGCCATAAGAGCATAAGGGTTTTCCCTCCTTTCAGGATCAAAAGGATCCAGCGCCAGTTTTTCCAATTTCTTCAGCAGTTCTTTTGAAGGCTCAATCGCATCACCCAATTCACGACTGTATTTTGCTGCATGGAAACCTGCCCGTGCACCGAAAACCAGCAAGTCGGTCAGAGAATTGCCGCCAAGTCGGTTAGCCCCATGGAGACCCCCGGCTACTTCACCTGCTGCAAACAGACCCTTCACCGTGGACATAGCTGTTTCTGGTTCCACCCTCACTCCACCCATCATATAGTGACAGGTAGGGCCAACTTCCATGGGCGTGGTGGTGATGTCAAGATTTCCAAGTTTCTTAAACTGATGATACATGCTTGGAAGTTTTCTTTTTATGTGTTCCGCATCTCTCTGTCCGGAAATGTCCAGGAAGGTCCCTCCATGCGGACTGCCTCTTCCTGCTAAGCGCTCACTACGTATCGCACGTGCTACCACGTCACGTGTAAGAAGTTCCGGAGGCCTACGGGCATCCGGGTCCCCTTTAAGCCAGCGTGCTGCCTCCTCTTCAGTATCCGATGTTTCTGCTGCGAATGCGTCCGGAATGTAGTCAAACATGAAACGCCTGCCCTCACTGTTTTTGAGTACACCTCCTTCACCTCTAACACCTTCCGTTACTAAAATCCCCTGTACACTTGGCGGCCAAACCATTCCTGTTGGATGAAACTGAACGAACTCCATATCGATCAATTCTGCTCCTGCTCGGTAGGCCAGCGCATGTCCGTCACCGGTACCTTCCCAGGAGTTACTTGTAACACGAAAAATTTTCCCCAAGCCGCCTGTTGCCAGTATCACAGATTTTGCGCGGAAAATAACGAACTGACCGCTTTCCCTCCAAAAACCAAAAGCACCGCAGACCTGGTCTCCCTCTTTGAGAAGTTCAACAATGCAGCATTCCATGTAAATATCGAGTCCCTGATGGATGCCGTGGTTCTGGAGCGTCCGGATGAGCTCAAGTCCGGTACGGTCTCCTACATGGGCTAGGCGGGGATAGCGGTGTCCACCAAAGTTTCGCTGGGCAATCAACCCTTCTTTAGTTCGGTCGAACAGAGCTCCCCAGTCCTCCAGTTCAGCAACCCGCTCTGCGGCTTCCTGACAAAAGATTTCAACCATGCGCCAGTTGTTTAGATGTTTTCCTCCCCGAATTGTATCCCTGAAGTGAATCTCCCAGTTGTCACGAGGGTCTGCATTCCTAAGTGATGCAGCCATACCTCCTTCAGCCATCACTGTATGGGCCTTTCCTAGTAGTGATTTACAGACTAGACCGACCGATGCTCCCTGCGCTGATGCTTCGATTGCCGCACGCAGTCCAGCTCCACCTGCCCCGATGACGAGGACATCATGCTCCTTGATTTCGTATGAATCCATTCAGAGTAGCCGGTAATCGGTGAAAATGCCCATTGAGACAAGGCGAATGTATAAATCTGTAAAACCAACCCAGAAAAGGCTTACCCAGGCCCAAAACATATGGTGCATATTAAAGAGGCTGACAAATTTCCACGCTTGGTACCGCTGCGGACCTAATTTCGCACAGGAATAGCAGTTGAGGTTACCTCCCACAAGATGCCTTAATGAATTGCAGCCGAAAGTGAATGCCGTTAGAAAAACCGCATTAAGCGTCATTATAATGGTTCCAATTCCTACACCAAAACCGTCTTCAAATGAGAAAGAAAGATAGGCATCGTAGCTGAGGATAACACAGAAAACAAGGGCAAGGTAAAGAAAATAACGGTGCAGATTCTGGAACAAAAGAAATAACCTTTCACCACGATAATTTTGAGATCTTCCTCCTACCGCACAGGCAGCCGGAGTTAGAAAAAGTGACCGGTAATATGCTTTTCGGTAATAGTAACAGGTTAGACGGAACCCTGCTGGAGCCCAGAGGATCAGGAAAGCCGGCGAAAAAGGCCACCAGTCGTATTCAAGCAACGGTGCATAAAAGGGAGAGAGATAAGAGCCCCATTGATAATGTTCATTCTGAAATGCTGCCCATGTCGAATATAAAACGAATGCAAGCAGCCCAACCGCCGTAAAAAAAGGACCAATCCACCAGAAATCTTTACGGGATGTTTCCAAAAATGATGGATTGGGTTGTTCAATAGAAATACTATTTTGCATTGGTATTGGTTATGGATGATTCAAATTCTACAGAACAAAAATGGCACTGCACTTTGACAGGATAAGACTATCACGGTGGTTTATGAAAAATTGATTAAGATGCAACCAAGTGCTCAGGATTTATCTTCGAGAACCTTTTCCAGTCTCTCTATCCGCACGTTGATATCCGAGATTTGCTTCATAATAAGTGCGAACTGACCTTCTTTAGTTAGGTGGTGCTTGGTGTGGTGTGCACTTTCAACCCCGCTTTCACCCTTTAGATCTTCAAAAGCAAATTCGTCTGCAAAATGGTGAATGTTTACTGTTTTTTTATCTTTCACTACAACTCCTTTCAGAAGTGCCATCTAAATTATTAAAAAACTTAACACCTGTTCTCTCTAACCATACCACTTAACTTGAAGATAGATTTTCTTAAAGTACTTCCTGACCATAATGTATACGACGGTGTGGTTTGTTACAAGCAGGAAAATATAGCAAAAAATTCATGTTGTATCCTGTCTTAAAATAAACTAAATACTTCCTTGTAAATTTTTCTTTTTTTTACAACGAATAATTCTGATCCCAATCGTTCAGTTTCGGAGTCATGATAAAATTCCATAGAGGTGGAATCAGGCAAATTAACAGAGTTGTCAGATAGCCAAAAGGCATTTGTGGTGCTTTTAAATATGGATCTAATTTCCAGAATTTTTCCCTTGGTTTTTCGTGATGAGCAGAATGTCTAGTTAGGGAAAACAGTACCATACTACTCATTCGTTTGTTTGTATTCCAGGAATGTTCTGGACCAATTTTTTGATGAGATTTACGAGTAAGTCCATAATGTTCCATATAGTTTACAATTTCTAGAACGAATTTGGCAAAGGCTGCCTGCCCTATAAACAGAATCAGGCCACTGATGCCCCCCGCAAAGTAAAATAAAGCACACCATAATACTGACATTAGATAGCCTGTAATCATCCTATTCTGAAAACTAAATAAGTTAATTCCTTTATTACGAAGATTGTTTAGCTCAAGTTTCCAAGCGCTAAAATGCCCCATCACTGTTGATCTAATTGAAAAAACATAGACATTTTCCCCTCTTTTCGCTGTCGCTGGATCCTCTAAGGTGCCGACAGTTGCATGGTGACCATATACATGTTCAATCGCAAAGTCTGGATTAAAACTCGCTGAAAGTAACCACCTCCCTTCGATTACGGCTTTCTTATCTCTTGTTCGGTGCGTAAGTTCGTGGGCAACTACAGTTCCGTATCCTGAAACCATGAATCCTACACCTAACAGAGCTCCCAGATAATCAAACAACTCGTTCTTACTTCGAGCTAACAAAAAATCGTATGAGAAAATACCTGATAAAATTTTTCCCAAATTTAGAAAGTCCTGATTCCCTGAGCCAGATGACCAAGCGAAACTCACTAAAAGTGCCATGACGAATGGCAAGGCCATATGCAGTGGCAACTCTAGTATCCATGGATAATTATATTCCGGTTGTGAAGGATCTTCACCAAGGACTGCATCCCCTAAAATCAATACTACAAATATTGTCACAAGTCCCATCCACATCCAATGGCTTCCCATTAGAATACCTATCAGAACAATTGATGTTAGAAGAGGCGCAATATAGTATTTTGCGTACTTCATGGCTCACCCTTTTTTTTCCAAAATAATTTGCCGTAATATTGTAAGGACATTAGTATAAAATCAAATCATATACAAGATTAATGCTCATATTTTGATTAGAGTCAGAATAAAACAATAGGGCTGTTTTTGTAAGCCAATGAAACAAAACTGACAGAAAACTTTTCTTATTCGTGCGTGAAAGTATTTTTCAACTCAGGGCCTGTTTTTTGAGTAACTAAACAAATAAAGAAGGTCAGTCCACCACCATGATCGAATCACCCACTCGAATTGTACCATTGTTCAAAATATCAGCCCTCAATCCTCCACGGTCAACCAAGGGCCGCAATACTTGCTTTCCTGTGAGTTCTTCCAATAGTTTGCACGGATGGCACAAGCGTATGCCTTCACAGACCACTGCTCCAATTTGGAAGCGTTTCCCCACAAGGTCGTTAAGGAATATTCCTTGAGTAACGATGTTCCGCCGGGCTTCAGCACCAGAAATAGTGATACCATAATCCAATTCAAGTTGTTCCAGCACCTCAAGTTCAATCAGAGTCAGTTCCCTTCCCGGACTTTTAGGCTCAACGTCCGAATAGGTTCCGGTCTTGTGATAATACCTATCTCCTGACAGTCCCCGGTTTGTAATCGTTTCCGCAACATCCACAGGCACAGGCAACTTATTAGCTTTCTCTGAAATAAAAATATTGATGATTATTCCCATGTTGGTTTATCAAAAGGTAAAAGTTTCAAAGTTTAGACAATTTGTCAAGAGCAATTGGAACCTCTAAAACATTCAGGCAAAGAACCTGGGGTAAATTCAGAAATCCTAGAAATCAGGCGAGATCAGTATATGATAATTTAGTGAGTGTATCAACCTCATAGAACGTCCTTACTGTTAACCTTTGCAAACAATTCTCAGTCTCAATCTATTTGATTAAGGATTGTCTTTGCGAAAATTTAAATTCTATCTTTTTGCTTAATAAGGTATTATTGTCAGCGGATATTCAACTATTCTAATCCAGTCGTATTTACTTAAAAAACGATATAGAAAAAATAGTTTAAGAGACGGTCAAGCCTTAAATGTCATCTACAAAAATTAACTATCGTAGCGGTGTGTTGCTGGTGCTGGCGGCTGGAATTTGCTGGTCCTCCATGGGGCTGGGGATCCGCCACATTGAAGTCGCCAATGTATGGCAAATTCTATTTTTTCGCTCACTAGCGCTAACCCCTTTATTACTGTTAGTCTTAACGTTGCGAGCTCGAGGCAATCCTTTTCCCATTATCCAGAGGGCTGGCTTGGCTGGGGGAGTTGGTGGAATTTCGTTGGTTTTCGCTTTTTCGGGCGGCATCCTAGCAATCCAGGCAACATCGGTTGCGAATGCCATGTTTTTATTTGCTGCAGCACCATTCTTCGCGGCGGTTCTCGGTTGGTTGGTCCTCAAAGAACACGTCCGAAACGCTACGTGGATATCCATGATCGCTGCATTAGTGGGTATCGTTATCATGGTTTGGGAAGGAATTTCAATAGGTCGGATAATTGGTAATGTAGCTGCATTGATATCTGCGCTAGGTTTTGCGGTTTTTACGATTTCTCTGCGCTGGAAAAAATTAGAAGACATGTTACCCACTGTTTTTCTGGCCGGTCTTTTTGCTATTATTATCGCTGGGGCATTATGTCAGATTAAAGGATACGGGCTTGATGTTCCGAAGCGCGACATTTTGATTGCTTTGGCTTTGGGTGTTTTCCAGGTTGGTGCGGGACTTATCCTATATACCTTGGGCTCAAAAACAGTCCCATCAGCAGAATTGGCGCTGCTTTCCATGACTGAAGTCGTTTTTGGTCCATTCTGGGTATGGCTTTTCCTCGGCGAGACAGCGGGAGGGTACACCTTGCTTGGTGGTATGATTCTGTTGATTGCTATAGCTAGTAATGCTCTCTCGAGCTTACGTCCCGGGTCGGATAAATGTGCCTAATTTGTCTAATTATCCAGCCAGTTCAGGGCCTGAAATGCTTCTCCTACTTTTGAAAGCACTTATCAACATCTCTGCACCATTCTCTCCAACCTTTGTAACAATCTTCAGTCTCAATCCATTAAAGAAATACCTAGATAATTCCACCTTCTCATAAATTCAAACAAAGGTTGCATCTTGAGCCACAAAATAATATGTTATCGTCAGGTGGCTTTTTTCTCAATTTAATAATTATAAAAAATAGTAGGTTATTATGAATTTTAGTCAAAAATGGTTTACAGGCTTATCTTTGGTGATTGCACCTATTTTAGTTAATGTCCTCTGGGGGGTAGTAGAAGGTTCATCAGCTGATGGTGGGAACTATGCCTTTTCAGCAAAGGTAGAAACGTATGCAAAAGCTGCAACAACAAATACGATATTACTTTGTATTATCTTGATAAGCTTCTTATGTTTAGGGCTTTCTTATCTTTTTCAAGCTTCTGATGCTTCTAAGGATAGTAATAATCCACTTTTCGGTAAAATTTCTTCCAAAATATGGTTGGTAGTTCTTGCTATATTCACAGGTATTTTAAGTTTACAAATGTCAACTATCGGGCTCTATGAAAGTGGCAAAATTCAGGAAGCAACAACGGTTTTTATGATTTCTGAAATGTTAGGTTCGGCAGCGTTTCTCCTTATAGGTTTAGCACTAATATTTTTAGGCATAGCTTTACGAGATGCTAAGAACAAGTTACAACCAAGTATTTTATTATATATTGTAAGTTTTGGGATGCTAATCTTTGGAATTGTTTTGATAATTGATGCATTTTCTATGGGTTATTATTCTGTGTTAGGATTAATAGGATGGTTGGGCTGGCATCTGGTTTCAATTATATTTGGTATTGGTATTCTTAAGGCTAAATAATTATAAAACGAAATCATTCAGCAATAGGTGAACCCCAAAACAAATAAGCCCTATACCCATCATTTTGCTGAATTTGTTCCAGACCTCGTTCATAAGCAATTTTTCCAGAAGCACATAAACCGTCAATCCAAGGATCCAGAAGAGATTCATGATGCCTCCCACAAACAACAATCCCATCAAGAACCAGCAACAACCGAGACAGTAGGCTCCATGCTCACCCCCCATCAGAAATGCTCCCTTTAAGCCTGGACGACGATGCTCGGTCAAGAATTGCATCGGACTTTGACAATGCTGGAGGCAGGACTCTTTCCAAGGTGTAAACTGATAGATCCCTGCGAGGATCATGATGGAGGAACCCAACAGGTTGCTGGTCAAAGTCATGTCCATGGGAGACATGATCCCACGTAATTCACAAAGCCACTGCATTGCTGTTGCTAAAAGGCTGAAAAAAGCCCAAGCAGCCAAATAACCTAAGAGGAAGAACCCAGCTGATTGGGGGGCTTTTGAGGTGTCTGTTCCACGCCGGATCAAAGCAGAGTAGAGCAGGATCACCGATGCCACGCTAGGGAGCATCATGGCGATCATCATGACCCACCACATGAGGAAAACCAAAACGGCATACCTCGCAGACCAAACAGCGGGCATCATCATCTTTGCCATGCCCTGATCGTTTATGCCTGTGTCAGAAGACATGACTGGCATAGGCGTAACCATACCATCCACCATGGTCATCTCCAGGGCTGACATCGGCATGCCCACTCCCAGAAGCGTGTAGATGGCGGCAATCAAAAAGATTCCTGCCATCGCAGTACTGATGATCAAGCGGTCCTTGAGCAGAAGTTGCTCTATCCTACTGGTTTCCATCCTTTTACAATGAAAATAGCAATTATGAGCATTGGTTTCCTATGATCTTCAGGACTGGATGATACCTGAATTATTCCAATGAAGTTCACAAAGATGAGAATGGGTTCCAGTATTGTTTGGTAGCTTTATGGTACCTTGAGTCTTAGCCGTACCACTTGCCATCTCGGCGATTGTGAATTCGAATCCTTGGGGAATGTCAATTCGAGCCCGGTGTGATTCTCCTGAAACAGGGTTCTTAATTGGTTCCACATTCAATTCAAAAACTTCATCGACAACAACCCGCCCGGTTCGTCCATTAATGTCTGCTTCAATGGATACCGGCTTGTAGAGTGTTTCGTGATGGGTTGAAGTCATGGCGTTGATAACCCAACATATCGTTGCCATATCTTCCGTATCCTCTCCAGATAGGATCTTTTCAAGTCCTTCCCGCTGTTCTGGCGATGCATTTACATCAATGATGATTTGACTTTCACCATTTCCTTCATGAATCGGTCCCGGCCATTTAGCCATAAATCCAGCAGTCAGACCGTCAAGAGATACATCTCCATAAAAACCCTTTTCAATTTTATATCCAACTGCAGCTTCACAGGTGCCATAGGTAGGAAGAGCGTTGAATTGACATGGGCAGCCATAGGCACAATTACAATTTGATACTTCGATTGCGTGTATTTCCCAAGGGGTCATATTACCTCATTAATTAATAGGTTTTGTTTGAATTTATCCTAAAAATATAATTGAAAAAATAAATTACGTTAATTGATTGGAAAAGACAATATTTTTTAAAAACATTTATTCAATTTTCGCCGGAGACAGAAAAGGAAGCTTCATCCGTCTAGGTTGATGGGATGATATAAACAGTGCTTGATGTCTGTTTTGTGCCCCCACCCCCATATCACTCTTAATTATTTTATGAATATGTTTTTATTAATTATTTGAACTAACTGGTTTTTGCCCGCCAAAATTAAATTCAATTTTAACTATTTTTACGTTTGATCGTATAAAATTCTCATTTGGTTCTTCTCGAGACCAGACTATCTTAGGACTGATTTCTAAGAAGATCCAATTATTATAAATCATCTGTCGGTAACCAACACCAAGTTCATAGCCTGATGTGTGGATTTTAGGTTTATGGATTCCACTGACATTCGAGAAATATACTAATGCCTTGTCAGATGTTAATTGATGATAGAGAGAGTAACCGTGACCAAAACTGAATAACTGGGTGTTTTTTTGCCAGGAAATCCCATTATTGATTCGGAAGAGTAATTGCTTATTAATCGTTTTATCAAAGACTAAACCTGTAGATTCTTCCCAGTCACGTATATAAGACCATCTTACAAGTTGTGTAAAACGTGATTCCCACTCATTCTCAAAATAGAAAGATCTTCTGACTCTTAATCTTGCATATGGGTCTAGAGGCTGTGAAATAATAACACCTGTCCTTGTATCAATAGTCCAGGTTTTAGAATCGAAAAGAACATACTGAATTGCTGCGGTAAGAGTTGAGTCAGTTACAGTGTCTGTAACATTATTTTGTTTTTGACTGCCTCCAGTGTCGCTTTGATCATCATCGGTAAGATTTTCCTTTACGTCTTCCACAATCAGATTCATTTTCTTCTGGGTTCTTGGAAGAATCAGGGAAGCAGAAATATTTGTTTTATAAGTTGCTTTTCCTTCGTCATCAAAAGTTGTGATGAAATTAAATCGGATTTTACTTTTATTGAAATCTCCATCCATTCTTTCCTCACCAAAAAAAGAATCCAATTCATCAGAAACAGAACCGATTTGTTCTGATAAGAGAAGATGAGTATCATCAACGATTTCAGTAGTCTTCTTAATTAAACTCTGATTATCAGTGTCATTTTCATTACCTTCTCTAGCAATTATTGATGAATGCATTGCTACTAATAGAAAGCAGATAATAAATATACAGCGCAAAAATTTATTCATAAACGGAATAAAGGATTATTTCAGAAAATAGACTAAGAATTGTTTATGCTCAAAGCTGTAAACTACAAAGTTGGTGGGGGATAAGGTTATTATTACTCATCCTTTTACATTTTAAAAGCAATGATGTGGATTGAGAGAAAATAAGAATCAGATACTAAGGATATTTATGCTAAAATAAATGCATAGACATTGCCAAGTAAAATCCCACATTATTGCAATACAAAAAAAAGTAGACTTGGTTGTATAAAGTATGCTAGCATCGCGGGTCGGCTCTAGGGAATTAGGGGGCAAAAAAATGTACCTATTTTGAGCCATTAGCACACAAAACAGCCCATAATTTAGGTTGTCAATCAAAATGGCAATACTGTTATCTTATTGACTATATAAT
>ERZ1046367.1549-NODE-1549-length-13171-cov-24.731016_pt1 | contig 13171 bp, 13 predicted proteins | sample MGYA00383091_ERZ1046367 | MGnify/ENA primary metagenome ERZ1046367 (study PRJEB29581, sample SAMEA5548361) | metagenome | biome: marine; feature: coastal; material: water | depth 50 m | study: Short-term variability in the microbial, nano- and picoplankton... | reverse complement strand
CGCCGCTTCAGTGCTTGTCTATGAGGCTTGGCGCCAATTGGGTTTCGATGGTGGGCACTAGCTGACCAACCACTGCCAGTTAGCGGGCCGTACCCGTATTGAAATCCCAGACAGGTTTCCGAACAGGATTCCGAACAGGTTTCCGAATAGGATTCAGATAGGCATTAATTGATGACTGGCGCAGGGTCAGACTGCTGTTGCAGCTGTTCTTCTCGTTGTCGCCTTGATTGCTCATAGATAGCATCAAAGTTGACCGGCGCGAGCATGAGCGGTGGAAAGCTTGCCTTCAGTACCATGGAATCAATGGCTTCACGGACATAAGGGAACAGTACACTCGGACAAAAGCTACCCAGCGTTTGTGACAACGCCTCCACTTCAAGACCTTTGATGAGAAAAATACCTGCTTGCTGCACCTCGGCGAGGTACATGACCTCATCGGCTTCATTACGTGTTGTGATCGTCACGTGGAGGACAACCTCAAAAACATCGCCATCAAGTTGGTTGTGCCGGGTGTTCAGATCCAAGTTTACTTTCGGCTTCCACTGATCAACAAAACACCCTGGGGAACGAGGTGATTCAAAAGAAGCATCTTTGACATAAATTCGCTGCAGCGCGAACTGCGCGCCCTCAGGATTTTCGTTCGGTGTCGGTGACTGATCACTCATTACTTGTACTCCAAATACCCCCGGGATATCGACCAGGGAAAACATTACATTGTCTAGCCGTTTACTTGCCCATCCAAATATTCGTCTAACTTACCCTGGCGCTCAAGCTGCATTAGCTCATCACATCCACCCACATGATAATCACCAATCCATATTTGAGGCACAGTATGTCGTCCTGACTTATTCATCATTTCCCTTCGCAACTCGGGATTCCCATCGACTGAAATATCCTCGAACGCCGCTCCCTTGCGGCTCAACAGATGCTTGGCGCGAACACAAAAGGGACAAAACCGAGTGGTATACATGACTATTTGATTTTTCATACTTGGACTACCCAGTTTTTCTGAAGCAACTATCGGGTCTGATATTAGCTTTTAATAAGAGGAAGGTTCGATGCAGACCATTCGGCCATACCACCGGACAATCGATGCACCTGCTCATATTCCAGGGCTTTCAATTTCTTGCCTGCTGCGCTGGCGCTTTGACCCATTTTACAGACGATCACGATCGGTGAATCTTTGAATTTTTGAAGTTCGGTTGCTCGATTATCAAGATTGGACAGCGGAATGTTGATCGCATCAACAATATGTCCCGCGCCAAATTCTTTGTTGTCCCTGATATCGAGTACAACCGCGTTATCTCTATTGATCATATTCACTAGCGTGGTCGTTGAAACCGACGAACCGCCCTGCTTTCCTTCATTAACCAAGAACGCTACCGCGAGGAAAATGAAAGTACCCACCAGAATATAATGATTTCCGATAAACTCAAATATTTGCTCAATCATAATATCGCACCCGACTTACCCTTCACTCAACCCTGAACTACGCTTTTTTAGTAAAGCCCAGAACAAAACCAGCTCAAAAACAGTCGCGCAGTATACACTAAAGGACGTAAAATTCATTTTCAGAACGCGTAATTCAATTTTAATCCTGATTCAACGAGACACACCTCATGCCCGAAGCTTCTAGCTTACAACCCACCGATGACACCAACCAGAATAACCCATCGGCTCGGACACCTCATTTATTGCTCATTCTCGACGGCTGGGGGCATAGAGAGGAGAGAGACGCGAATGCAATCCAACTCGCTGAGACGCCTCATTGGGACAATCTCTGGCAGAACAGACCACACACACTGATCTCCGGATCGGGGCTTGATGTGGGTTTACCGCCGGGACAAATGGGCAACTCGGAAGTTGGACACATGAACCTGGGCGCGGGCAGAGTCGTCCACCAAGATTTCACAAGAATTTCTCAAGCGATTGAAGATCGCAGTTTTTTCGAAAACCCTGTGCTCAAACAAGCGATAGGCGCAGCAAACAAGCACCGCGGCGCCGTGCATATCATGGGGCTAGTTTCGCCCGGAGGTGTTCACAGCCATGAGGAACATATCAAAGCCGCCATCACTATGGCATTTGCTGAGCAGGCAAGTGCCGTTTACTTGCATGCTTTTCTCGATGGCCGCGACGTGCCGCCTAGAAGCGCGGCTGATTCACTGCAACAATTAGATGACCATATTAAGTCACAGGGCAAAGGCGGTATCGCCTCGATCGTTGGTCGCTATTATGCCATGGACCGCGACAACCGCTGGGACCGCGTGTCCTGCGCCTATGCTTTACTCACTGAGTCAGCGTCAGACTTTGTTGCGACTTCCGCTGTAGCAGGTCTGGAACAAGCCTACGACAGAGATGAATCCGATGAATTTGTTCAACCGACGTCAATTAGCATCGAGGGTGAGACGATTAGCGTGAATGATGGCGATTCACTGATCTTCATGAACTTTCGAGCTGACCGGGCCCGGGAGATTACCCGCGCGTTTGTGACAGAAGATTTTTCGGCATTTGAACGCAAAAAAATCCCACAACTTGCAAGCTTCGTTTGTCTAACTCAATACGCCGCAGACATCGATTGCCCTTGCGCTTTTGAACCAGAAGCGCTGACCAATACCCTGGGTGAATACCTTGCAAATCTGAATAAATCGCAACTGCGCATCGCCGAAACCGAGAAGTATGCACATGTGACTTTCTTCTTCTCGGGCGGCAAGGAAGCGCTCGTTGAAGGTGAAGAGCGTGTGCTCGTCCAGTCACCCGCCGTAGCGACCTATGACCTGCAGCCTGAAATGAGTGCACCTGAACTAACCGATAAATTAGTCGGTGCCATTGAATCCGGAAAATTCGATGTCATCGTCTGCAATTACGCCAACGGCGACATGGTGGGTCACACCGGCAATCTCAGCGCTGCCATCAAGGCAGTGCAGTGTGTCGACGATTGTCTGCTACGCATTACTAACGCCATTGAGGCCGCAAACGGCCACTGCCTGATCACAGCAGACCACGGCAATGTTGAACAAATGAGCGATCATGAAACAGGTCAGGCGCATACGGCGCATACCTCAGAACTGGTTCCTCTCATCTATGTAGGCGCCTCGGCTAGTGCGTTTGATGACAAGCTGAAAGGCACCCTTGCGGACGTTACGCCGACATTATTATCAATCATGCAGCTGCCACAGCCGTCCGAGATGACAGGTCATTCCCTGATTCGCAGCGGTGCTAAGGTCGGTGGAGAATGAACAAAATCGTGACAGTCAGGAGCGGCCGACCTTGCATTTAGTGCGTTCTGTTAAAGATGCGCTTCATTGGGCGACAGGCACAATGGTGCTGACCACGATGTTGTTCAGCGTCCTCACTCTCAGTCTGCCGGTCAATGCTGAAGACACCTCAGCGCCTACAAAAAGTCCAGAGGAGATCAAACAGGCGCTTGAAACGCTTGAATCAGAGATCTTGAAATTCAAGCGGATGATTGACGCGACCAAAGGGACCCGTTCTGCGTTAGAGACAGAACTGGAAAAAAATGAAAAAACAATTAGCAACACCATCAAAAAAATTAATGTCATTGAAAAAGAGCTAAAAGTCGGAAGAAGGAAAATTAATCAATACAGCACGCAGCAAAAAGATTTGACGGTTCAACGGGTCGAACAGCAATCGCAGCTCAAATCCCAGTTAAGAGCCTCATATCAATTAGGTCAACAGCCTTACTTGAAAGTACTGCTCAATCAAGAAGATCCTAACAAGCTGTCTAGGATGCTTAACTATTATGCTTATATGAGCGAAGCAAGGTCGGAGCGAATTCAAGACTACAACCAAACTCTGGATAAACTGGCGAGTGTGACAGAAAAGCTTGAACGCCAGAGCGCTAACATGGCCCTCAGCAGACAATCTCTGACTAGTCAGCGGTCACGCCTTGAAGCGGAACAGCAGGGCCGTCAGACCACAATAAAGTCCCTAAATCTAGAACTCAGCCGCAACGGTAGACAACTTCAGAATAAAATTGACGATCAAAAACGCCTAGAACAACTACTCACGCGAATTGCTGCCGGCACCGTCAACCTGCCCGCGCAAATCGATAGCGCTGCATTTGCCAGTCGCCGGGGCAACCTGTTGATGCCAGTTGCAGGCAAGATCAAAAATCGGTACGGCAGTCGCAGAGGTGATGGTAAGCTCAAATGGGATGGTGTGATGATCGCGGCAAAAAGCGGCGACCCGGTGCATGCGGTTCACCATGGCCGAGTTGTCTTCTCCGACTGGCTTCGCGGATTTGGATTACTCGTGATTATTAGTCATGGCGAGGGCTACATGTCATTATACGGCCACAATGCGGCACTATACCGCGAGACAGGTGATTCAGTGACCGCTGGAGAAATCATTGCCACTGTTGGCGACACCGGTGGTCAACTGGAATCAGGTCTTTACTTCGGCATTCGGAATGCAGGAAAAGCAGCCAACCCGCAACAATGGTGTAAAACCAGAAAACGTGGCGCAGCGTAAAAAATACTTCTAGGAAGTAAAAAGGTAGCAAGACTATGAAATTTTCTCTCCCGGCATTTCTCTTAATCTTTGGTCTGGCCGCGCATCAGCCAGCGCTGGGCATGGAAGCAAGCGAGCCAGAAACGCAAGCGCCGGCAGCGGAATCAATCAAGCCTGCAATAGAACCAACCGAGCCCGCAGCACCAGCAGCAGAACCCACGGCTACAGCAGAGCTAGCAGCTACAGCAGAAGCTGCCGCTGAAACAGCACTACCGCCACGCCTTCCACTGAACGAGCTTCGGGTTTTTGCTGAAGCATTTGACCGGATCAGTAATGCTTACGTCGAAGAAATCGATGACCGCACCCTACTTGAAAACGCGATTAAAGGTTTGCTTTCACAACTTGACCCGCATTCAGCTTATCTCGATAAAAGTACCTTTTCAGACCTGCAGGAAACCACGACCGGAAATTATGGCGGCGTCGGCTTGGAGGTTGGCATGGACCGCGGGTTCATCACGGTCATCTCCCCCATGGACGATACACCTGCCGAAAAAGCAGGCATCGAATCTGGAGACGTGATAATTCAGATTGACGAGTTAATCGTTAAAGGCATGTCATTAGATGAAACGATTGAAGCCATGCGCGGCGAACCTGGCAGCGACGTGGTACTTTCCATCGCTCGGGAAGGTGAATCTCAACCACTGGAAATCACCCTGACCCGACAGATCATTCAGGTGGCCAGTGTTCGAGAACGGATATTGGAAGATGGTTTTGGCTATATACGAATAGCCCAGTTTCAAAGTGCCACCGGGCGAGAGGTCAGGCGCTCGCTGGAAAAACTCACCGAAGAAGGAGAACTATCTGGACTGGTGCTGGATCTAAGAAACAATCCAGGTGGTTTACTGCAGACAGCCGTTGAGGTCTCAGACGTTTTCATCAACGACGGTTTGATCGTTTATACCGAAGGCCGATTGTCTCAATCAGAGCAACGCTACAACGCTTCAACCCCAGATCAAACCGAGGGTGTACCGTTGATTGTGCTGGTTAATGAAGGCACGGCTTCCGCCTCAGAAATTGTTGCTGGCGCGCTTCAGGATCACAAACGCGCAGTCATCATGGGCATGAGCACCTTCGGTAAGGGCTCGGTACAAACAGTCTTACCGCTAAGTAGTGAAATCGCCATAAAACTAACAACAGCGCTCTACTTTACTCCGAACGGCAGATCGATACAGGCCGAAGGCATCGTGCCGGATATCCGAGTGGAACGTTCGACAGTCACGAAGCTTAAGTCAAATCCCTTCAGAATTAAGGAAAAGGACTTGGCTGGGCATCTGGAAAACGGTGATGACATCCCGAAAGTCAAAGCCGGTGACGAGGATGAAGCGACAGACCTTTCGGTGACGGACTATCAACTTAACGAAGCACTCACTTTGCTGAAAGGGATTAATATTCTGGCGAAGGGAAAGGATGCGCCAAAAGGCTAAGCGCCGATAATCATGCGCAACCTCTTACTTGGGGCTGCAATTTTGCAGTCCTTATTGGCCTTCAGGATTCGCGTTTTGCCCGGGTTAATGCAATAGCCTCGGCCAGATCAAGCGTACCTTCGTATATGGCCCGCCCGGTGATGACACCCACAATCCCGCCATCAACGCGTGCTTCAAGCTCCAGCAGCGCTTCCACATCTTTGATATCGTTCACGCCGCCAGATGCAATAACAGGCACAGATATGCCGTCTGCTAACTCTTTGGTTGATTGAAGATTAATGCCCCCCATCATGCCGTCTTTACCAATATCGGTGAACACAATCCCTTCGATACCGTCGACTTCGAAAAGGGACGCCAGCGATTTGACTGAGATTTCGGTCACTTCTTTCCAGCCATTAATCGCAACCATGCCGTGCAATCCATCGAGCCCCACCATGATGTGACCTGGAAACTGTCTACACATCTCGCCAACAAATTCCGGGCTTTGCACAGCCTTGGTACCGATGATGAGTTGATCTACACCGGCGTTCAGATAATTTTCGATCACTTCTGCACTTCTGATGCCCCCACCCAACTGAATGGTCAGCGAAGGGTGATTTTTGGCAATCGTTGCAATGGCGTCATGGTTTACCGGGAAGCCGTTAAAAGCCCCATCGAGATCCACTAGATGCAGCCGTTCCGCACCCTGCTCTACCCACTTATCTGCCATGCCAACAGGGTCTTCTGAATAGGCCGTCAGTTCATCAAGACGGCCCTGCTTTAAATTAACAACCTTGCCATCTTTAAAATCAATCGCTGGAATAATCTGCACTTACAAAGTTCCTTTTGTCGATGGCACTACATCGGCCATGCGAGGGTCAAGCGTTAGCGCCATGCGCAAGGCTCGTCCGAATGCCTTGAAAACAGTTTCGACTTGGTGGTGCGCGTTTTCACCTCGCAGACAATCGATGTGCAAGGATATATTGGCGTGATTCACCAATCCCTGAAAAAACTCATGGAACAAATCAACGTCAAAACCTCCCACCTGCGCGCGCTTAAAACCCACATGGAACTCGAGCTCAGGCCTACCAGAAAAGTCGATGACTACCCTTGAAAGCGCTTCATCCAAAGGCACGTAGGAATGGCCATAACGGGTGATGCCTTTTTTGTCTCCGACGGCTTTGGCAATGGCTTGTCCCAATGTAATGCCAATATCTTCCACCGTGTGGTGTGCATCAATCTCAAGGTCACCATTAGCCTTGACCTGCAGATCAATCAGACCATGTCTGGCGATCTGATCAAGCATGTGCTCAAGAAAAGGCAGGCCTGTGTCAAACGCTCTTTGTCCGGTACCATCGAGATTGATCGAAACCTGAATTTGAGTTTCCAGGGTATCCCGGGAAATATCAGCCACTCTTGAAGAAGTCATCGTTGCCTCATTTTTTAAGTTTTAGCACAAGGTTTTTCAACCTGACGGAAAGCCTATCAACCCAGCACCATCCTGTGGGCCGCATTATAAGGATTTTAGAGGGCACTACCATTAGGTAAATAGCGATTATCCGTGTTCTTTTTTATCCATTTACGGCAATCCGCAGTGAACAGTCCACGTTTTTTCATCTCTTTCACAAGATAAACCACGGGAGACCTGACCCCCGCATCCCAACCGGAAAGCTGCATTTCGGCGAGTGTAAAGAACCGGACCAGTGGGTCTAGCTCATCATCCGCCAACAATTCAGTGTTGCACCAACTGGCTGCGTCAAGGCGCATTAAACCTGCGTTATCCCGCACCTGAGCAGCGGACATGGCATCTGACAGTTTTTCAGGATCAGCGCCCCGAAAGCATTCAAGCAGCTCTATTAACTTCGCATGCTCAACGACTTCCGTATTTTTGTTACTACCGGGTTCCCAGGTTCCAATCGTCACGTTTACTACCTACTCTGTTTCTGGACCAATTTGCACTAGCATTTTGCCAGAGTTCTCACCCTGCAACAGCCCTATCATGGCATTCGGCGCATTTTCGACACCCTGCATAATCGTTTCCTGATACTTCATCTTTCCTTCTGCAATCCACTGACGCATATCCGCAAGGAATTGGTCTCTCATATCAAAAAACTCATACACGACAAAACCCTTCATGGTGACACGGTTATAGATCATGTTAGACAGCGTGGTGACACCTTCGGAACGCGCGCCTTTTGTGTTGTATGCTGAAATCATGCCACACACAGGCACTCGGCCCAGCGCTCGCATCTGCCCCATCGCCGCATCTAGATGAGCGCCGCCGACATTTTCAAAATACACATCAATGCCCTCGGGCAACAGCTCATGCAACGAGCGCGCTATTGATTGAGTTTTATAATTAAAGGCGCCGTCGAGACCCAATTCGTTGGTTAAATAATCTACCTTCTCATCGGAACCACAACTGCCAATCGTTCGGCAGTTTTTGATTTTTGCAATCTGTACCGCGACCGAGCCAACCGCACCGGCTGCGGCAGAAACAAAGACATTTTCATTTTCTTTCAGCTCACCGGTAACGAGCATACCGCCGTAAGCGGTCAGTCCTGTCATACCAAGCACATGCAAATGCGTCGTCAACGATTCGCCTTCAGGCACAATCACTGAAAGATCCTTACCATCGCTCAAATGGTATTCCCTGAAACCCGCCCGATGTAACACATAGCTACCCTCCGGGAAGTCAGGGTGGTTGGACGCAGCAACTTGACCAATAGCACTGCCTTCCATCGCTCTGTCGAGCTTTGTCTGGCCATTTGTCATTGCTGGTCTCATTGCCGGATCAACAGACATGTAAATATTTCGCACAAGTACTTCACCATCGGCTGGCGCGTTCAAGGTCGCTTCTACCATCGCGAAATCACTATTAACCGGCATACCCTCGGGACGCTTGACCAGATGAATTTCTTTGCTGACTACCATTGTTCCGCTCCATTCGAATTGTATAGACGCATGATAACCCAGATACGGTTGCGCAGGTCACCGCGTGACCACTAAAACTGGCTCCAAATCATCTGTCCATGCAGCACTGGCAGAAGAGGTATCCACTGAAAAAGAAATCATCGTTTAACCAGCCGCTGGCTGCGGAGTCCAAGCTACTGTAGAGGGCTACTGTAGAGGGCTACTGTAGCAGGCTAATATTGTGGGGATGTAAGCAGGCGTTTCTGCCTCTCTCGAAGCAAACCCAGATTTTCGAGGTGCTTTTATTGATTATTGAGCAACCAACTGTAGTCGATATCGGCATCAACTTTCTTGAACGCAACGCCAGGAACATACTGCCTCAAAAAAACTTCAATGCCACCACCTGCATCAAAGTCTTCACCATACCAGTCGAGCAACTTGGTCACATGAAGCGTGTTTCCCTTCAGGTAGGCACCCTTGCCTTTGTGCTGAAAGAACCTCAGCGCACCTTCTTCAAGTTGTTGTCGAACGGTGGCAGATTTGAAGGATGCCATGGGTAGATCCGGACAACTTAAGGAAGCGCAGTTAACCGCAAAATGGATTCTTGGATCGCCTAGGGGACGTATGATTTTATGCTCAATATCATCTAGGGTTAGTTTGCCGTCAGCATTTTCCAACATGACATAGTCCCAAGGCCCCTTAAAGAGCCCACCGATGTCACGAATGCTTTTAATCGGCCAGTTATCCAAGATTAACTGTATCGTCAGAATATTGTACGCATTGATATAAAACGCCAGCTTTTCATCATCGGAAGTGAGCTCGTTTACATCAAACGCTCTGATTTGCTCAACCAATAAGGCGAACCGCGGATCTCTGGACAAACCTGGGTAGTCGACTAGATTAACTGTCAGCCCTTGTCTTTCACCGGGTGCAACATACTTTTCGAGCAGCTGGTCAAAAACTTTTAAGTCTGGCTCGGCAGCTGAAACTGGCAAACACACGAAGGTGGTTAGCCATGTCGCAAGAAGCCTGATTAACACGTGCTTGTTCATTTGGATTCAGAGACTCCAGCAAAAAAATTCTGACAAGTCGCTTTGTGTGATCGAGACATTGAATGGGAACAACAACCTTCACATTGGTTGCTGCTCCCGCGATCTAATCAATATTTTTCAGATTGCCAAGCTCAAACAAGTGCTGGGCTCAAAGAAGCGCCAGAATGGCGTCTGCAGCACTGACTTCAAACGCACCCGGTGCTTCAACGTTTAGAGCCGTAACAACACCATCTTCAGCAATCATCGCATAACGCTGCGAACGCTTACCAAGACCAAAGGCTGAGCCATCCATTTCCAAACCGACAGCACTGGTGAAATCTCCGTTACCATCGGCGAGCATAATCAGTTCTTCTGCGTTTTTATCTGCGCCCCACGCGGACATCACAAATGCGTCGTTAACAGACAAACACACAACAGAATCGACGCCTTTGGCTTTAATCTTATCTGCGTTGGCGACATAACCGGGCAAATGCGCTGCGCTACAGGTTGGTGTGAACGCCCCGGGCAGTGCAAAAAGAACAACTTTTTTACCTGCGAACAGGTCGTCTGTCGTCATGTCCTGTGGTCCCTTTTCGCCCATCACTTTCATTGTTGCCTGGGGTATTTTATCTCCGACTTGTATCGTCATTCTTGCCTCTCTTTCAGGGTTAAATTGCTTAGTTGTTAAAAACGGAATTGTTTGCCGCTCGCGCTAGCCTATGAATTTCTAACGTCGTGCTAGTTTGCCACTGACAGGAGTTAACCATCAACTCTTCAATGCAATATCACTTGCTAAACGCTATAAATGCAGCTCTTTGCCCCTCCTTGCAAGGGGCGGCGCATTTTTTATTGGCTAAAAGGATTAAAGTGTCACGAGGACCATGCTAGTTAAGTACCGCTAGCATGTCCTCGATATTCGTGAGCTTCACCCGGGGACGATCGCTCGCCGCCCCATTACTCAGTTCATGCTCATCAATCTTGTTCCAGTCGCTATAGGTAATGACATCAGGTTTTCTGGCTGACAGCAATGACACCACATCTTCGGCTGATTTCGTGGGTTCAAATACAGCCCCGGCTCTCGCGTCCTCGGCCATATGGTTTACCGTTTCCTGGGCATCAGTTTTATTCGTACCAATCACACCGGTTGGACCTCTTTTAATCCAGCCCGCAACATACATACCGGTCAATGGATTCTTGTCATCGTCAGTGATTCTGCCTTCGGTGTTCTGAATAGTGCCGTTGTAATCGTCAAAAGGCACTTCGGCCACGGGCGCACCTCGGTAGCCTACCGACCTAAACACCATACCCACGGGGATTATCTCTTCCTGATCTGTTGCCCGCGCTTTCACGCCGCCGTTTTCATCTGCATAGGCTTCGTTCTTCACGATTTTGATCGCAGAGACAGCGCCATTTTCGCCGATAAGTTCAGTGGGAGAAACCAAAAAACGAATGGTCAGGTGTCTGCTGTTGTCTCGCTCCGTGCGCTGGGAGAACTCCTCGATAACCGCGACGTTTTTCTTCACATTTTTGTCACCGGAAGCATCAAGCTCTGCCTGACTGGCAGGATCAAGTGTCGCTTCGTCAACAGGCACAAAAACATCCGCATCTTCAAGCTCACCCATCTCTTTAATCTCAGGAGGTGTGAACGCCGCTTGTGCGGGTCCGCGACGACCCAGTACATAAACATTTTTGACATTGCTCTCGCGCAGGGCATCCAAGGCATAATCAGCCATGTCAGTGCTGGCGAGTTCCGCATCTGTTTTGCAAAGGATTCGCGCAACATCAATAGCAACATTACCCAGCCCTATCACCGCCACACTTTCCTGCGACAGGTCAAACTTAAAATCGGTGCAATCTGGATGGCCGTTGTACCATGCGACGAAATCAGTCGCGGAATGGCTGCCGGTCAGCTCTTCTCCGGGGATACCCAAGTTCCGGTCTGATGGCGCGCCGGTAGCAAACATGATTTGGTGGTAGTGATCTTTTAAATCTTCCAGGGTGATATCCGTGCCATATTCCACGTTGCCAAAAAACCTGAAAGAGGAATGCTGAGCACTCTTATTATAGGCCCGGGTCACAGTTTTGTACTTTTGGTGATCCGGTGCAACGCCGGCACGCACCAAACCAAAAGGTGTCGGTAACCGCTCGAACATATCCATTTCAACGGTTAAATCCGTTTGCTTCAGAAAATTGCTCACTGTGTAAAATCCCGCCGGTCCTGACCCAATGATCGCAACCCGTAACGGATTCGACTCGCTACCCACTTTAGACATGAAATGCTCCCTATTTTGACTTCGAGAAGACTATCAGATTCAGCAATGAAAACGGAAGCACTCAGCGCAGAATGACCGCACATATTGGAAGTGCTTACGCTCTGAGGCGGAGGGGTGATAATATTTTACTGAGCCTGACCAAACACCGAACACAGCTAATCACCGGATCACCCTCATAGTGATTCACCGGACACCAACAATCAGCGTCTGTAAGTTCACTCTGTTTCCTGAAAACACTGGATCAGAACAGCTCACAGCTATTGCTATTAAGCTCGCGTTCACTGGTAGGTTTGTGACAGTCATCCTCGACAACATCATTCGTGGCTTTTTCGTGAATGGTTAACACGCATTATCTGGATTAGGTTAAGCAGGCGTTTTCGAGTTTGACCGCTAGCAGTCTGCCAACAACCTGCGCATAATATCGCGATAGATATGGCTGGCGTGGTTGAAACAACACAGCTCGATAAAGGAAAGCTGACACCAAGCAAGCATGAACTGAGTAACTGCAGCTACATCTAAAACAGCGCTGCCATTACATTCGGCTTACACACAGGGCATCAAAACGTCACTAGAATGTGCAATCACCCTGCAGGAAACACGGTCATGTCACGAAAAACCTTACTTTTTATCATCATAATAGCGGTCGTTGCATCCATTGCTATTGGCATCGTCGCTGCGCTCGACAATCCCGAATATTACCGAGAAAAAATCCAAGCCACCGCTGAAACAGAGACCGGTTTTGAGATTGAAATCAATGGTGAACTGAACTGGCGCTACTGGCCACCTATCGCCATTAGTATCGAGGACGTGGACGTGCGTCCTGCTGGTTCGGATGTGCCTTTGGCAACGCTAAAGTCAGCAGCCGTTGACCTGAAGCTCTTGCCATTGTTGTTAGGAACAGGCGACATCGCGATAGATGGCCTTAATATCGATGGCTTAACTGTAAACGCGATGATCGATCAACAAGGGCGGGGTAATTGGGAAACCGACGATCTGCCCTCTGAGACTAGCGATGCCAGTG
>ERZ1046367.1540-NODE-1540-length-13210-cov-8.210946_pt1 | contig 13210 bp, 13 predicted proteins | sample MGYA00383091_ERZ1046367 | MGnify/ENA primary metagenome ERZ1046367 (study PRJEB29581, sample SAMEA5548361) | metagenome | biome: marine; feature: coastal; material: water | depth 50 m | study: Short-term variability in the microbial, nano- and picoplankton... | reverse complement strand
ATTTGGCCATAAACATGAAAGCCGACCCAAATCAGGATCAAGGCCGCGATCATTCCCAAAAGCCGGGCATCAATTTCTGTGGCGCGGAGGAACCGAACAAAGGCCCCTTCATTTTCCACTTTTGCAGCACCATGCTGCGGGTTCTCTTCAGTCACGTCGTTCTCCACCCTAAGAGAAAATTAACAAAGATGTCTCAGGCAGTTATCATTACAAAACAGGCGTGCCGAGATCAATCCACCGGCACGCCCATAACTTTTCGTTTGGCTTAGCAGCCGTTCACGCCATCGATTGCGCCTTCACAGACCTTTTCTTTCGCGATATGGCCAGCTTCGATCACAATGTTGATGTTGGTTTTGTCGATCGGTGTAGGTGCCAAGAAGATAGCATCCATTTCAACGCCTTTGGCGCCACCGGACCATTTAACCGCCCCTTCGATGTCAGACATCGCAACACCGTCGGCCAATGCAGCCGCGATATCACCAGCAGCCGCACCCAGCTGACGGGCATCTTTCCACACTGAGGTGTTCTGAGTGCCGCGTGCAACCCGGTTAAGAGCGGCGTGATCGCCATCTTGACCAGATACTGGAATGTTCATGCCTTGGGCTTGCAACGCAGCGATTGCGCCGCCTGCCATACCGTCATTTTCGGACATAACTGCATCAACATTGTTGTCGTTGGCTGTCAGAATTTGCTCCATGTTTTTCTGAGCATTGTCTGGCTTCCAGCCGTCAGTGAACGCTTCACCAACGATTTTGATTGTGCCGGCTTCAACATCTGCACCGATCACATCCATCATGCCTTCGAGAAGGAACAGAGCGTTAGGATCGCCCTTGTCGCCCTTGATGATGGCATAGTTACCACTTGGAACAGCCGCTTTGATTGACCGTGCGATAACCCGACCAACTTCTTTGTTGTCAAAGGTCAGATAGAACGCGCGGTTGTCTTCGATCAGACGGTCATACCCAAGAACTGGAATGCCCTCTGCTGCTGCTGCGTCAACCGCGGCGCCAACAGACCCGCTATCCACAGACAGAATAACCAGAGCATCTGCGCCCTGCGCGATTAAGCTTTCAACGTCAGTCAACTGCTTTGACGCAGACAATTGAGCGTCGGCTGAGATATAGGTATCTCCATTGGCTGCAATAGCAGCTTTCATAGCTGCTTCATCAGTTTTCCAGCGCTCTTCTTGAAAGTTTGACCAAGAAACGCCAATCACTTTGCCTTCGGCGAAAGCTACTGATGACAAGGCACATACGGCTACGGACGCGGCTACAGCCGCGCTAAAAAATTTATTCATGTGATCCTCCCACAAAACGAAAAACAACGATCTGAATGATCGATGTTGGAAAAACCGTCATTTTTCACGACAGTCGAGAAAAATAAACATGAAAATAAAATAATGTCAATTCGACTCTCGAAAAAAATTTTACTGGATAAAAATTTATTTCTGTTTAGGGTTAAAAACAAGGAGTTGCATAAGTGCGCTATTATGAAAAATAAGAACACAACCGAAGGGTTACGCCATTACAACAGAGCGCTTGTGCTGCAAAGCCTGCGGCGTCTTGGGCCAAGCTCACATACGGAAATCGCCGAAGATTCCACTCTGGCTTCGGGCACTGTTTCCGTGATTACCACCGAGCTGTTTGAAGAAGGCGCGATTCGCAAAGAAGAAAAGCCCTCTACCAAAGGGCGGGGAAGACCGCGCGTTCTGCTTGCACTGAACCCGGATTTCGCACGGCTGGCCTTTATTCACATCTCATCCAGCGAGGTGGAATATTCACTTGTAAGCTACAACAATGTCCTGCTTGACCGGTTTCAGGTGGCAAGGTCGAACAGCGCGACCGATGCCCCTGCTTTTAGCGATCAGGTACGCAGTGATTTATTTCGGCTTGCAGAGCGGTCAGAATTACATCCATCTGAGATCGCGCATATTTCGATTTCTACAAAAGGGTTGGTTGGCGGCGGCGGCACAAGACTGCTGTGGTCTCCGGTTTTCGGTGACAGTCAAATTGACTTTGCAGAGCTTTTCAAAGAGTGGCCAGAGCGGGTTAAAATAAGCAATCAAACCGGATTTTCCGCCCATGCAAAACTGCAAGCGGCGGGTCCGTTTGCAAAACAACACGCTGTGCTTTCGCTCGGCGACAGTATCGGGCTGGGCATTGCAAACCGAACCGGCCGTGAAGACATTAGCTATCAGGCACCCCCGTTCGGACATATGGTTCATATGGAAGATGGGCCTCTGTGCCGCTGCGGATCTTTGGGCTGCATCGAGGCTTATGCCGGGTTTTATGGTATTCTGCGCAGCGCCTATGATGCACCAACAGATCATATTCCGGCCAAGTTCATTCCAAAAGAACAGATGGACCAATTGGCGGCCGATGCCCGTGCCGGCGATCAGCGCATAAGATTTGCCTTCCGGCAGGCGGCGGATGTACTGGCGATCGGGCTATCGCGATTGATGACAATCCATGGGCCGATGGCCATCACCATCACCGGCCCAGGCGTGGCCTATTTTGACCTTATGGAAGAGCATTTCAAAGGGCATTTTGAAAAAAACCTGCGCATCCGGGTCAGCCATATGCCTACAATCGCGGTGGAAAAAGACGAACCTGGCTTAGTGTTTTCCAGCAATGCCATGGTGAGCTTGTCCACTTTTGATAGCGAATATGTTGCTACGCGCCAAATTGAAAGGGCGCGATCAGCCTAGCCCAGAACCTTGGGCAAAATGATGCTAATATGTGGCCCGCCCACCGGAAAGATCAAAAACCGCGCCAGTGGTAAACGAATTTTCACTGCTGGCCAGCCAACAAATCATCCCGGCTGCCTCTGAAACTTCCAAGAACCGATTACGGGGGATTTTTGATAGCATATAATCGATATGCTCTTGGCTCATCTGATCAAAAATAGGGGTCCGCGCCGCAGCTGGTGTGACGCAGTTTACCGCAATATCAAAGCTGGCCAATTCCTTGCCAAGCGATTTTGTAAGCCCAATCACCCCCGCCTTTGAGGCCGAATAAGCAGAGGCATTGGGATTGCCCTCTTTGCCCGCAATTGAGGCTATATTCACGATCCGCCCATAGTTGCGCGCCTTCATGCCCGCAATTACCGCTTTATTCACGTGATAGGTGCCGGTCAGATTGATATCAATAATCTGGTTCCAGGCCGCGTTGTCATAATTTTCTACGGTGGCATTTGGCCCTGCGATACCGGCGCTATTGACCAAAATATCAATCTGACCAAACCGTTTTTCCGTATCCTCTGCGGCTTTTTTAACGCGCTGCCAATCTGCAATATCACACTCAATTATATCGACATTAGATTTTTCCGGATGGGCATCAAAGGCCGCTTGCGCGGTCCGTGGGTTTTGATCCCAAATGGCAACCTTAGACCCTTTTTGTAAAAGTGCGTTGACAACAGATAGCCCAATACCCTGAGCGCCGCCTGTCACCACCGCAGTACATTTGTTAAATTGCATCAGCTTCCCCTGTTTTAGACCCTTTTATAGGATCCCCCAAATAAAGTGACAGCCTTCAAGCAATCTCGCAATATGTAAATCTGAAGATCTGCGCCCAGAGGGATCCGCAGGGCCCTTTTGAATTGTGACACTTTTTTCACTGCAGGTGGAAACCAGCAAATCAGAGCGCATTTGTGAGATGCCGCATTGTCCGATTGAAATTTCGCTCAAAAATTCTACTCTTTATCCATCTGAAGGGTGAAATCCAAATGATTGCCAAAGCTATTTTTGTCGGTCTTTTAGCAGCGGTTTGCTCTGCTGTGCTTTACTTTGCTCTGTCGGCGCCCAAGGCAGTTACACCCAACCCGCTTGGTGCGCTGGTTGCCGACACTATCAACGGGCGGTCCGTTTATTTGGCCGCTGGGTGCGGCGGTTGCCACTCTGCTCCACAATCCAGCCAGGTTGATAATTTAATATTGTCTGGCGGACAGCATTTTGAAACACCGTTTGGCCGATTTTATGCTCCGAATATTTCCATGTCTGTCAAGAATGGAATAGGCCGCTGGTCTTTTGCAGATTTTGAACGCGCTGTGCGCCAAGGTGTATCCCCCGATGGCGCCCATTATTTTCCGGTCTTTCCCTATACCGCCTATCAACACATGCGCGATCAGGATATTGTCGACCTATGGGGATATTGGCAGAGCTTTCCAGTAGCAGACATCAAAAACCAGGCGCATGATCTACCGCTTTTTCTGGGGTTTCGCCGCAATATAGGTCTTTGGAAGCGGATGTTTATGATGCAAGATTGGGCGATATCGGGTGATCTAAACCCTGATGAGCAAAGAGGGCGCTATTTGGCAGAGGCGCTTGGTCATTGCGGTGAATGCCATACGCCGCGCAACGCATTCGGCGGGCTAAAACGCGCGCAGTGGCTGGCAGGCACCAAAAACCCGGTTGGCAAAGGTCATATACCAAATATCACACCTGCATCGTTAGATTGGAGTGTCGAGGAAATATCCGAATATCTGTCCTCGGGGTTTACCCCCGAGTTTGATACGGTCGGCGGTCATATGGTTTTGGTGGTCGAAAACCTAGCGCAATTAAACCCGCAAGACCGCAATGCCATTGCGCAGTATCTAAAGGCAGTTCCAGCTGTCGGGGTGCCGCAATAGGTCTTGATCGTTTACTTTTTAGGCATCTGCGCTGTTCTTAAGCGTTCTGACAGAATGCGCAGGATACCTTTGACGACAATGTGGGACTCGTCCAGCATTTTTTCGAACTCATCGCGCGAGACAAACAAAAGATCACAGTCCGTCACCGTGGCGGCATTCGCCATTCTTGATTGTTCACTAACAACACCCATTTCGCCAAATAATTCGTTATCACGCACAACAAAATCGGGGTCCTTTGTGGCGTTGCTGGGAAGGAAAATCCCCACTTGTCCCGAAATTACCAAATAAACCCCGTCTGCCGCATCGCCTTTTCTAAAAATAAATTTATTAGGCTCTAAAGTCAGTCTTTTCATTTTTAGATGCGAACCTCACTGCCTTGAATCGCAAAGCTGACTTTTGAGGAAGGAAGTGTATTTGCAATGCTATCAAATTGAGCATCCGTTCTGGGCGGATTATGATGGCTAATGATCAGATGTCCTATCTCAGCGGCTTCGGCAAATATGCAGCCCTGCTCAATCGACGAATGGCCCCAGCCAACTTTTGATTTAAGCTCTTCTTCGGTAAACATTCCATCCCAAATAACCAGATCGGACCCTTTTACAAAGTCGAGCAAAGGATCCAGTTGGCTATCCTGATACTCATTATCCAATAGGTAAGACAATTTGCCGTTTTTCGTTTTAATTGAATATCCCATGCTGCCGCCGGGGTGATTAAGTTCAATCACATCCAGTTCGATTTCAGGGGCAAGTTTTCGTTGAATTGTCGACACATTCATAAACTTCAGCTGCTTTAGAACGGTGACAATATCCACAGGAAAATAGCCGCCGGAAAAATATGTTTGAATCATATTTCGCAACACATTGCGGTTTACCAAAGCACTTGACAGATAGATGGGTTCATCGTGCGAAAACACACTTGAGTTAAACGGCAGTCCCTGAAGGTGATCGTGGTGAAAATGGCTGTAAAGCACAAAGGATTCCCTTTCCAGATCCAGTTTTACATTTTGAAAACCGGTTCCGGTATCAAAAACGATCTGGTAGCCATCAATTAAAATCTCATAGCAAGACGTATTGCCGCCGTACTTAGCAGTCTGCGAGGGTTGCGGGATTGATCCCCGGGTGCCGTGCATTTTAATAAGCAAAACTCTGTCCAATCTTTATTGCCAGTGGTTTCTCTATGCCACATTTGGATCAAAATGTTGATCTTTTTCTTTTTCCCTTGCTATTCCAGCTTTTTATACGGTTGTGATAGTCATTTGATTAGCATGGATAATAGATTAAATAACAGTGCACAGTCTTAAATTCACTCAGAGTATTTTCTGGGTTTTGAAGCATATATATGTTAGAGGGCTTCGGAATAAATAAGGTGGAAGTTAATGACACTTAAATTGCAGGATATGCTCCAATACGAAGCTGTTTTTGACGTTAGCTTTTTCAATTTTGAAAATTCCATTACCGCTGCTTATTTTGCAGACCGAGACTTAAATATAGTGCGGGCGAATAAAAATTTCAAAGCGCTGTTTCCAAACATAGAAAAGTTTGAAGGTTTAAATATGCTTTTTCTTTTGGATAAGCTTGGCCTTTCACAAGAGCGTATTGATGAATTTAGCAATACCCTGACCAAAGAGACCCGGGTTCAAATCCCTGATCTAAAAATCACTGTCCAAAGCAAGGTTAAGACCTATTCGCTGCTTTCCACCTATACAAAAAATAGCAGTTTTTCCTATCTAAACGGGGTGCAGGGGCAGTTGATCGATAGAACCTCTGAATATGAACTTCATGCACAAAATCAAAAGCTTCTGGATCAAAACAAAGAATCAAACGCTCTTCTGACAGAAAAAAGCGAAAAGCTGGAAACCATTGCCAACCGGCTGGCCAAATACCTGTCACCGCAAGTGTATCAAAGTATCTTTTCCGATAAAATCATTGATGGGCAAACTTATAAACGGAAAAACTTGACTGTGTTTTTCTCGGATATTGCCAGCTTTACTGATCTATCCGACACGCTTGAACCGGAGCGACTGGCTGAGTTAATCAATACTTATCTTTCTGACATGACCGAAATCGCAATTAGCAATGGCGGCACCATAGATAAATTCATTGGCGATGCGATTATGGTGTTCTTTGGCGATCCCGATAGCAGTGGCGAAGAAATGGATGCATTACGCTGTTTGAAAATGGCCTTTGAAATGCAGGAAAAAATTAAATCAATCAGCCGGGTATGGGCCTCTAAAAAGGGTATTCCGGGGGGCCTAAATGTGAGAATGGGAATTGCCAGTGGATATTGCACAGTGGGCAATTTTGGATCCAACCAGCGGCTTGATTATACAGCTCTTGGCAGTCCGGTAAATATGGCTGCGCGGCTGGAAACCATTTGTCCTTTAGGCGAAGTTTTAATGACCCAAGCCACGGCAAATATTTTAAGCGATAAGGTTAAAAGTGAATTCTTTGATGATTTTAACATTAAGGGTTTTTCCAAACCGGTCCCCGTATACAAAGGCATCCGTTTGGAAAACATAGATGCAGAGCTTGAAACCGGACTGGTGCATCAAAGCGACTCGCTTGAGCTTTATATCAAAAAGTCATCTGATATTGCCGATGTGATCCGCGAGCTGCGCGCTTTAGAGCAAGAGTTTTCAAAGAAGCTTTCTGGCTAAAAGCCTATCAGACCGTAAATTACCTTTGGTCACATTGCCCTCAGCAGCCAATGCAGTTTTGCTTTTTATCATGGTTAATGCAATACAATCTGCCAAAACCAAGCGGCGATCTAGGGTGCAGAACTTTGTTCCGTATAATCCGCAAAGAAAACTGACAGGAGGGACAAAATGAACCAATTGCAACCCGGGCTTTCGTTTGGCCAAAAGGCAGGCTGGGGCCTGGCCGATATGGGCATCGTGGTTTTTGTGATCGTCAAACAGCTTTTGGTAATGGCCTTTCTGACCACCTATCTTGGGGTACCGGTCCAGCTTGCCGGCGCAGTGACGACTTTGGTTCTGATCTTCGACATGGTAACCGATCCGCTCATTGGCTATCTGTCGGATCGCACCAGCACACGCTGGGGACGGCGCGCGCCTTGGATGGCCCTTGGGGCTGTGGTGCTCGCGGGCGGCACCATTGGTCTTTTCGGTGTTCCGCTGGGGCTTTCCACCACGGGTAATTTACTTTGGGTCACAGCATTTTTTGTGCTGGCCACCGTCGGGTTTACCATGGTTGCAATTCCCTATGGCGCCATGGCCGGAGAAATCACGCAAAGCCCACAAGAGCGCTCTGCAATGACCGGCTATCGGATGGCCTTTGCCAGCATCGGGATTTTGCTAGGCGGCGCGATTATTCCGCTTTTGGCGGGCGGCACCCGTGAGGGGCATCTTCAGGCGGCTATCATGGTAGCCCCTGTGATTGTACTTGCAATTTGGGTGTCCATCTGGGCCACGCGTAAAGCCCCGCGGGTGCAAACCCCAAGCACGCAAAGTTTTTGGACGATGGCAAATATGGTGTTCAGCAATGCACCTTTCATGGTTTTGGTGGTGCTCTACGGTGTGATGACGATGGCTATTGCTTTGATCACAGCCGGGCTTCCGTTTGCCGCGCTCTACCTGATTATGGACAGCGGCGATACTATGCTGTCCGGCGCGGCAAATGCCTTGACGGTTCTGTCGCTTATGTTTGCGTGTTTTGTGCTGGGCTCGATCCTAAGCCAAGCGGTTTGGGTTTGGATTTCCGCGCGGCTTGGCAAACTGGGCGCTTTGGTTTTGGGCCTTGGTCTTTATATGATTTTGCTTTGCGCTCTTTATACCATGATGCCTTCGGTGAATGTCACGGCGATGGCAGGAATGTTTGTTTTGGCGGGCATGACCAACGGCGCTTATCAGCAAATCCCTTGGGCGATGTACCCAGATTTGATGGATGTCACCCGCAAAGCGACAGGCGAAGCCATCGAAGGTGCGTTTAGTGCCATATGGCTCTTTGGTCAAAAGGCGGCAAATGCGCTGGCGCCGCTGGTTTTGGGGGCCATTCTTGGCACGTATGGCTGGCAGGAAACCACTGAAGGCAAAATTGATCAGCTGCCCGAGGCCATCTCGGCGCTGCATGTCTCAATCACGCTGCTGCCTGCGGCTGTTTTGGGCTTGGCAATTGCCGGGCTGGTATTGGTGTATCGCCGCTCGCTGGCCAATGCGGATAGCACGTCGTTGGCAAAACAGCAGTAACGACAATGTCACCCATCATCGCTCTGCTTAAAGCGTTATGGCTAAGCGGGCATCTTTAGGTTTGTGAGTTGATGATGGACGCCGTAGATTGTCGGTCCCGCGCCAAAGTGCGCGCTTCGGCTTTGCTCAGCGATAAAAGTGTGTCCTCTGGTGTAAGCCCTCTTGCCAAGGATTTTGACCAGATCCGCCGGGCCGATGCCGGCGACCAGGGCAGGGCCGCCTTTGACAGCCATTGCCTTAAAGGGGCCGGTAGACTGTCGAACGCAGCCATCGGATCGTCAGATCGGCGTCTTCGCCGCAAACTGCTATGCCCCAAGTTTCGGCTCATGTGTTTTCGTCCGGATCATGGACCGGGTCGAGCACCAGAACAAGCCGGGTTTCACCCGTGCCTTCGATTGGGGGCGAGCGATGCAATAGCCCAGAGTTTGGCTTTGCGGGCCAAAGCGTTCCGCGGAGAAGTATGGGAGAGCCCGTTTGGACGGTGAAAACACGGCTGGGATCATTGCTGTCTGTCGTAATCCCATATTGGGTGCCAGTGCCCCTATAGGTGCAAACCAAGCGGGAAGTAATCGCATCGGTGTGAAATTTTCGGCAGGCATTTGTGGTCACAACATCCAGCCGTAACCTTAGGAACCTTGCATCAATTAATCCCGAAAACAGGGTTGCAAGCGATACGATATCCTTCTGAAGCCAGTCCCGTTCGGGTCCAAAGGGCAAACCTGACATATCGCAAAAATGGCCGACGGTATGCGCGACTGTTTTCAATGGTAGAATAACGCGGCCGCGTGGTAGAACGTCCGCGTCCAATCTATCCAACCAGCTTTGGACATGTCGCGGGGTTTGCCGCCGCCAAATTGCAGCCGCGCATTCGGGCCGCAGAAATTTATTTAGCGACACTGGATCATCCACAATGCTTAGGTCTAGGGATGATTTTTTTACCGATTTTTGGATTGTTGTCATGCTGCATCCTCTTTTCGGTGCCAGATCGGGAATGGATCTGGATAGTCAGGCAGGTTGTCCGGCTCTACCGCTGCAATGGCTTGGACCTTGCGGCCGTCAAGTTTATTTACCGCCCGGTTTAACAGGGTGGTCTTACCTACGCCCCAAAAATCAGGAGAAACAGTGAGGGTAAGACGGGTATCTGACATGGGTGTGATCCATTTTCTGCCTTGAAAGTCATGTAACTTATACTGTTACTAGACGAATGCAACAGCTATTGTTACATGTGATGCTTGCCAGGAGAAAAAATCCATATGAAGCGCAACAGTCGGCTATCCCTCGCCTTGCACACGCTCAGTCACATGGCCGGGGATCCGAGCCGTGTGCGCACATCTGCTGACATTGCCGATCACGCCGGCACGAACGCTGTTGTTGTGCGCCGCGTATTGGGGCGGCTTCGTGAAGCGGGGCTTTTGACATCAGAGAAAGGTCATGCAGGCGGTTGGCGGCTGGCGCGCGAACCACAAAATATCAGCCTTGCGGATGTGTATCTTGCTTTGGACGAAAGTCTTATTTCGACCGGAACCGAAAATCACACCCCTACGTGTTCGGTAGAGCATGCACTGCAGCGCCAGATTTTAAATGTGATGGAGGAAATCGAGCAAAGCTTGGTCGATCGGCTGAGCGAAACAACCATCTCTGAGGTTTTGGGAGCATAGCCAGAGCAAGTTTGCCTCTACTTAGCCATCCTTGCTCGCAAAGAAATCGCGGCACGGGGCACAAAGCACTGAGCCCCGCGCCCGGTTATTTTCTAGCTCTGCATTATGTTACAGTAAACTGGCCCATCATGCCACAATCTTCATGTTCAAGGATGTGGCAATGATACATATAGGGCGCATCGGCAGGTGCATCGTAATCAAAGCGAACTAGCACCTCGGACCATTGATTGCCATCGACATGAACCATATCTTTCCAGCCCTGCGCATAGGCTGGCGGCTCTGCGTTTTCCTGACTTAGTATTCGAAATGAACAGCCGTGAACATGGAACGGGTGGCGAAAATCATCAACAGAGATGCGCCAGATCTCGGTGTCGCCCTTGCGCACCGTTTCGTCGATGCGGTCGATGTCCATTGGTTTTCCGTTTATGAACATGGCACTGTGGTCACCGCAATAATTATCACCGACAGCAGCAAGAGCCGCAAGATCCGCACCTGTTTCCTGCTCAAGCTCAAATGACCTTGTCACGGTTGCTTTGCTTGGATCCGGCACAGATAGATTGGCAAGGGTATTAGGAACCGAGCCGTCAAAACCGACTTTATCGTTCCTGTTTAATGTCAGCGCGGCAACCACAGCCTCGCCATCAGACAGCAATTCACGCATGATGCCCTTAATGCCTCCAAGCTCAGGAAGCCCATGGGTTACAATCAACTGATTGATGTCAACTTGGCGCATATCGACCAAGATCTCATAGCGCTCGCCCGGAGACATAAATAACGTGTCTGTTTGAACGGTTGCGCCAAGAAATCCGCCGTCTGAGGCGATCACGTTCAGCGGGCCTGTCGCCATGGACAATGTCAGAAAATTGGCGTTGCAAGCATTGAGAATACGCAAGCGGACCAGCCCCTTGGGGACAGTCTGCGCAACGGGGGCTATGGCGCCATTGATCACCAAGGCTTCACCCATAAACCCGTCTTCTAGCGCTGTTTCGGTTAGTGTGTAATCCAGCGCCCCTGCGTCCGTGAACGTCTTGTCCTGCAAAACAAGGGTAAAATCATCCACGCCATAAGTCTTGGGCAAATCGGCCGATAAACTTGCATCATCTTCGATCAACATCACCCCAGCCAGTCCCTTATAGACTTGCTGTGCGGTCTTGCCATGCGCATGGGAATGGAACCAGCTCATCGAGGCGCGCTGGACAATTGGCACATCGGGGGACCAGGTTGCACCCGGCTGGATTAGCTGATGCGGGCCGCCATCAACATCGCCGGGAATATGAAGCCCGTGCCAATGAATTGTGCTGAAATCCCCGATTTGATTGGTGACATCAAATGGCAGCGTTTGGCCCTGTTTCACCCGCAGCACCGGTCCAAGATAAGAATTGTTGATCCCGAACGTCGAACTGGCAGCACCGGTGCCAAAATCATGGCTCGAAGCGGCCAATTTCAGCGCGATTCTATCCTCAAAGCCGTTTGTCAGGTCACTCATAGGCAGAATAGGAAGTGGGCGTGTGGCCGATTGGGCTGTGCTCGCCCCGGCCAAAGCAGCGCACGATGCTGCTGATCCTATTAGAAAATTTCGGCGGTTTATTCTCATGGCTTCGTCTCCTTGAAGCATTTCAAACTATGTGGGGCCCGCACCGGATTTTGGTTTCATCACAGACAATCCTATAACAAAAATATCAGCAGCTCCGATCAGGCCTTAAAGTAATTCGCAAGTGTCAGCTCAGTTCTTTTCTGAGTTGACGGTATAATATCGCCATGAAGAGGCTGCCTTCTCTTCACGGCGGGAGTATAACCACAGTCGAAATGTGAATTCCAAGCTAAATTTGGTCAACTTTACCTAAGGTAATTTAAATTAAATTCGCTATGTTTAGCAGCTGGCAGTCGACAGTTTCCGCCAATTTGTTGATCTACGCTAAATCACTGCACCAAACAAATCGTTAAGCGCAGCGCGGGTTAAAGGGCGCGGATTGCCACCGCAGGATGGATCATCGAGCGCGCCGCTGATTAATGCCTCAAGCGGTTCTGTGGTCACTCCTAGCGCGGATAATCTGCGGGGAATGCCAAGGCTGTCGTTGAGGTCTTGGACAAACCGGCAAAAGCCGTCAAATCCACCCGCGATCCCAAGATAGGCTGCAGCCTGATCAAACTGCGAGGCAATTTCGGGGGCATTAAAATCCAAAACGGCGGGCATACAGACCGCATTTGTAGTGCCGTGGTGGGTGCCAAACGTTGCCCCAACCGGATGGCTCATGGCATGGATTGCGCCAAGCCCCTTTTGAAACGCTGTCGCGCCCATCATTGCGGCGCTCATCATCTGGGCACGTGCCTCAATATCATGGCCGTCACCATAGGCACGCGGAAGGTACTCTTTGACCAACCGCACCCCTTCCAGCGCAATGCCTTGGCTCATGGGATGATAATGCGGGCTGGAAAATGCCTCGACACAATGGGCAAAGGCATCAAGCCCGGTGCCAGCGGTGATGGCAGGCGGCAAACCCACAGTCAGCTCGGGGTCGCAAATCACCACGCTGGGCAGAACCTTGGGATGAAAGATGATCTTTTTGACATGGGTTTGCGCATTGGTGATCACACTGGCGCGGCCCACTTCGGATCCGGTGCCAGCGGTGGTTGGCACCGCGATAATGGGCGCAATGGCATCGCTGTCGGCGCGGGTCCACCAATCGCCGATATCTTCAAAATCCCAAACCGGCCGGCTTTG
>ERZ1046367.1523-NODE-1523-length-13326-cov-6.199156_pt1 | contig 13326 bp, 15 predicted proteins | sample MGYA00383091_ERZ1046367 | MGnify/ENA primary metagenome ERZ1046367 (study PRJEB29581, sample SAMEA5548361) | metagenome | biome: marine; feature: coastal; material: water | depth 50 m | study: Short-term variability in the microbial, nano- and picoplankton... | reverse complement strand
TAGAAGAAATAGATTTCAATCATATAGCTAGAAAAATAATGAAAAAATATAATGTTCGTTCAAAGTTAAAATTTAGTCCAAGAGCCACAAAAGGTGATTATGATTTTGATAGAGATATTATACATTTAAGACCTTTTTATAAAAGTATGGAAGATTTTTTACTAACTATACTACACGAAATTTATCACGCATTGGATAGTAAACACTATGGTAGAAAGAAATTTGTAAAGATGTATCAGAGAGCAGGTGATATTGTTGCTGGCAAAGGTAAAGATTTCCACGACAGTAATCCATTTGAAATAAGAGCTGAAAGATGGGCTAGAAGACAGTATAGAGGACGCTGGAAACATAAGATGAGAAAAAAATAATTGATTTTGGAGAAGTTCAGTTATATTTATTATTGGTTATGAAAACGAGAAGTGCTAAAAATAAAGGTAAAAGGTTACAGAATAAAGTCCGAGATTTAATCTTGGAAAAATTCACACAACTAGAAGAAGATGATGTTCGTTCAACTACTATGGGAGATAGTGGTGAAGATGTTCTATTATCACCAGCCGCTCGTAAATTGTTTCCATTTGCAACAGAATGTAAAAATCAAGAGAAATTAAACATATGGAGTTCTCTTGAACAAACAGAAACAAATGCAGGGAAACATATACCATTATTAGTATTTAAGAGAAACAGAAGTAAAACTTATGCAGTTTTAGAATTTGGGAAGTTATTAGAGTTATTAGATGAAGATAGTGAGTCTACTCAATAGAGTATTAAAATCACAAGGACAACAGTTAACAAAAGAGAACGAATATATGTATTGGAGTCCTTTTGTTGCACACCACAAACCAAAATTACAAATAAATATAAAAAGTGGAAAATGGCATTGTTGGGTATCGGGAGAAGGTGGTCACAATCTTTTTCAGTTATTTAAAAAATTAAAAGTAACAAAAAAACATTATGATGAGTTAAAAGAATTATCAGATGATTTTGTTTCATACAAATATGTTCCAGATACAAAAACAAATAAAGAGGTAAAATTACCTGATGAATATAAACCAATGTGGATTGAATCCAAAGCACCAATTTATAAACACGCTTTAAAGTATTTAAAATCACGAGGAGTTTCACAAGACGATATGATTAAATATTCAATTGGTTATTGTGAAGACGGATTATATTCAAATAGAATTATTATTCCTTCGTATGATAGTGAGGGTAAATTAAATTTTTTTGTTGGTAGAGATGTATTTGATAGTAAATTGAAATATAGAAACTCACCAACACCTAAAAATATTGTTGGATTTGAATTATTTGTAAATTGGGAAGAACCAATATTATTAGTTGAAGGAGCTTTAGATGCAATAACAGCAAAAGTAAATTCAATCCCGTTATTTGGTAAAACAATTATGAACAATTTAAAAAGAAGAATTTTAGAAAAGAAAGTGAAAACCCTTTATGTTGCACTTGATAATGATGCATTCAAAGATAGTATGAAAATTGTAGAAGAGTTAATGAACGAGGGAATAAAAGTTCATATGATTAAAATGACCGAAAAAGACCCAAACGATATTGGTTATGAAAAATTTACAGACATAAAAAATTTAACAGAAGAAACTTCATTTAGAGAATTAATGAAATATAAACTTGGGATGGTTTAATTGAAAAGAACAAAAATTGATATTCCTTTTAAGGAAATTAAATACATACATCATATATCTGATATTCACATCAGAAACTTAAAACGACACGCTGAATACGAACAAGTATTTGAGAGGTTGTATAACAAAATAAAAGAAAATCGTGAGAATTCTCTTATTTATATCGGTGGAGATATAGCACATTCAAAAACCGATATGTCACCTGAACTCGTAGACCAAACTTCCCGTTTTCTAAAATCTCTTTCAGAGATATGTCCTACGATAGTTATCACAGGTAATCACGATTGTAATTTAAATAATTTGAATAGATTAGATGTTTTAACACCTATCATCAATAATTTAAATTTACCAAATCTACATTATCTTAAACACTCTGGTGTTTATGATGTTGCAGATGTAAGTTTCGTGGTATGGGATGTATGGGAAGATGAAGAGGACTACATTAAAGCAAATGATTTTGAAGCCGATACAAAAGTTGTTTTATATCACGGGACAGTAGATAGGTCAAAAACTGATGTAGGATTTTCACTACCAGGTAAGGTTACAATAGATTACTTTGACGATTACGATATGGGTCTAATTGGTGATATTCACAAAAGACAATATTTAAATGAAGAAAAAACTATTGCTTATTGTGGTTCTCTGATTCAACAAAATCACGGGGAAAGTATAGGACACGGATATGTGTTATGGGAAGTTCCAACAAGAACAGGAGAATATATTGAAATCCCTAATGATTATGGTTATTATACAATTGATATCGATAATGGAATAGTTCCTGACGCAGAAGATATGCCAAAGAAAGCAAGATTAAGAGTTAGAGTTTCCAACACAGAAGGAACTCAATTAAAGAAATGTTTAGCAGTTATTCATCATAGATATGGAATTAAAGATGTAACAATAACACGAGTAGATAGACGAGAACGAGTCAGAGGAGAAGAACAAGTTGTAATCGGAGATGTAAATGACACAGATTATCAATATGAATTAATAGAGGATTACCTAAAACGAAATCACACTATTACAGACGATATGTTGGTAAAAATTAAAAATTTAAATGAAGACATTAATAATGAGTTACCACCAGCAAGAGTTAAAAGGAATATAGATTGGAAACTAAAACATTTTGAATTTTCAAATATGTTTTGTTATGGTGAAAATAATGTAGTAGATTTCACTCAACTTAATGGAATTGTTGGTATGTTCGCCCCTAACGCATCAGGTAAATCAACCCTATTAGATGCATTATCATTTTGTTTATTTGATATCACATCACGAACATCAAAAGCCGCGTCAGTTCTAAATAACAAGAAAAAGAATTTTAATTGTAAAGTTAATTTTGAAGTGAGTGGATTAGACTATTATATTGAAAGAAAAGCAACTACAAGAAGTAGAGATGGGCATGTGAAAGTTGATGTAAATTTCTGGATGGTTGATGACGATGGTGATATCGTTAGTTTAAATGGAGACCAAAGAAGAACTACCAATTATAATATTAATCGTGTAATTGGAACATATGACGACTTTATTCTATCTACATTATCAACACAAAACAATTTCACAGTTTTTATTGATAAGACACAAAAAGAAAGAAAAGAGTTGTTAGCTACATTTATGGGAACAGATATATTTGATACTTTATATCAATCAGCAAATGATAAAATATCTGAAACACAGACATTATTAAGAGATTTTAATAAAACTGATTATGGTAAAATGTTAGCAGATTTACAGAAAGAAACTACAATATTAGAAGTAAAACAGACAGATTTACTTAGTAAGAAAGATGATGAAACAAAGATACACAACGACTTAAATTCTCAAATTATTAACTTAACCATACAATTAAAACCAGTTGATGATACTATTATAGATATTGGTGTATTGGAGAAAGATAAATCTGAAAATGAAGAATTACTTAATAAAGTTTTTAATGAGGAGAGTAATGTTACAACAGAACAATACGAGTTATCAGTAATTATAGATGATTTAAAATCAAAAATAAAGATTTATGAAAAGGATAATGTTCAAGAACAATATGCAGAATTAGAGAAACTTGAAAAAGAAAGAAGTTTGTTTGAAATAGAATTAGATAAATTAAAAGCAGAAGTTAGGGTTAAATTAGATAAGACTGATAAGTTAAAAGATGTAAAGTATGACGAAGATTGTGATTTTTGTATGAGTAACCCATTAACATTAGACGCTATTGAAACAGAAAAAAATCTTGATAAGGACAAAGAATCAGCACATCAATATATGGAAAAGAAAGAAGGTATGGATAAAGAGATAGAAAAGATGTCTAATGTTCGTGCTTTCAAAGAAGAATTAGATAAAGCGAAATCACAATTATCTGAAGGTAAATTAAGAAACGATAATCTCAATTATGGATTACAATATATTAATGAAAGAAAACAAAATATAGAAAATCAGATAGAATCAATAAATAGTGAGATAAAACGATACAAAGAACAAGAAAATAATATAAAGTATAATAAGAAGGTTAAAGACAAAATAACTACTAAAGAGTTAGAATTGTCTGATGTAGATAAAAAAATATCTGAACTTAATGATGATATAACAGAAGTGCATTCAGACATTAAAGTTAATGATAACGAGATGAGAAACATTAACAAGAAGATAAAAGAAATTCAAGAATTAGAAAAACAAAATCAAGCATACCATTATTATTTAGATGCAGTTAGACGAGATAGTATTCCATACGAATTACTTGAAAAAGCAATTCCTACGATTGAAGGTGAAGTCAATAACATTTTAAGTCAATTAGTTGATTTCCAACTTTCGTTAGAAATGGACGGTAAAAATATTAATAGTAATATTGTATATGATGATGTTAACCAGTGGCCACTAGAACTATCAAGTGGTATGGAAAGATTTATCAGTTCTCTTGCAATGAGAGTTGGTTTAATAAATGTAAGTAATCTACCAAGAAGTAATTTCTTAGCGATTGACGAGGGTTGGGGAACAATGGATAGTGATAATATAAATTCAGTTTATAATTTATTCCAATATCTAAAGACACAATTCCAATTCGCGTTAATTGTATCGCATGTTGATTCTATGAGAGATGCAGTAGATACATTATTAGAAATATCAAAAGATAGTGATTTTAGTAGTATTAAATTTGACTAATCGTGGTTTTATTGATGCTGCACCAAGAAAAAATGTATTTTGGGCAAAGTAGCTTATATATATATATGTAATAACAAACAATAGTTATTTGACAATTTGGAATTGGAAGTATCAAGACTGTACATCTTGATATGGGATTGACCGAAAAATGAGTAACCAATGGAAGCTCATAAGGTAATCCGCTGTAGAGTCGTGGTGACTCAATCGGTGCTAAATATTGTAACGATTTTCTTTGACAAAAGATACAGAATGTATTTTCGTAAAACAATAGATAATGATTCTATTGACTTCATTTTGGGTAGGGTAAAACCAAATCCCAACTTGTGACAGAACAAGACTACTCTTGGAGAGTTAATGTAATCACATAGGAGTTGTATCCACTTCAATGACTTTAACCAAGTTGAGAAGAACTTTCGTAACTGAAAGATGTGAGGTATGAAGTAATAAAAAAAAATCCAAGACGAAAATTGTAGGTAATCATTAGTCCTACATCCCCATATAATTCCAAAAAATTTTAGAGAACCCAAGATTTTCAGTTTCCACCATTAAATAAACTTGAAAACACGGGTTCTCTTTTTACAGCAAAATAAAAAAAACATAGGATGTTAAAATGATGATAATACAAGAAAAAGAGTTTCGTATCGAATAAATTCCGATACGGATACAGAGGCAGGCGATATTAGCCGTAAGTCCAGAACACAAGAACAGAGCCCCTTTGAGGTGTGTCCATATCATTGTGATATGGAAACGATTGAAATATCGTTGTAATGACAAGACTTAAATGCTAGTCAATAGACCACAATCAAGGAGCAGGAGAAAACCAGAAACACATTATCATCCTAAACTTCCAGAACCACTTGCTTAAAACCCCAAAAATTAGAAAAAATCAGAGAAAAAGAATTTTATGAGAAAAAACTTCTACGAAACCAGTATAGGTTTTGAAAGAAATAACAAAAAGCAGTTGACTTTAGAGAAAGGCTATATTATATTAGAATATTATGAAAATTTGTCCAAGATGTAAAAAAGAACACAAAGATGAGATGATTTTACACCCGAAACATTGTTTTAAGTGCGTTTTAGATATACACACGAATTATGTTGAAAAAGAAAGTAAAAAAAGCTCTTGACTTTGTCAGCTATTCTGGGTATATTATATTATAAAGGAGAGATATTATGATTGAAAAAATTAAAGAATTATTAGAGACATTGGAACAAGAGTTAAAAACATCTGAAATAGATATGGCTCAATGCACTTTGTATGAAACCCAAAAACAAGTTAACGAATTAAAACAAGGATTGGAACAAGGTAAAAACTTTTCATTACTTGGGGATAATCAAAATGGCTAAAGATGCTAACAGATTTTTTGTAGAAGTGTGTTTGGAAGTTTATGTTCCAGACCAGGGTTGTGGTGATAAAGCCGTAACAAATGAAAATTTAGACGCTGAGTGGTTTGCTAATGAAGTATGTTCACAAATACCAAACTTGGTAAATAAAGAGTGGAAATATTCAGAAAGACCATATTCAGTAAATTGGGCTCATAAAGTAAAAGTAGAAAGGGGATAAAAAAAGCTCTTGACATTAACAAATTTTATTAGTAATATAGGGTAGTTATGAAATACAACAAACAGAACAATTTCTCGTCTTTTTGGTTGGGTGATACTTTTCAGAATAAATCACTCATAGAAAAAGATATAGAAACAAAACCAGGTGTTGATTTTATTAAGTTAGCCTCTTATCAAAGAGCGATTTCTAACTTTGTAAATATCGTAACTGCTAAAAATATTCCTGTTCAATTTTCATCAAGGGGTGAAAGTTATACTGACGGGAAAGTTGTTACAATATCTGCTAAACTTGATGATAAATTATTTGATAGTTCAGTTGGTCTAGCACTTCACGAAGGTTCTCACATTTTATTGTCTGATTTTGATTTTCTAAAAAGACTTGGTTCAAGAATTCCAAAAACTTTTTATGAACTTGGTCATAGTAAGGGAATATCAAAATCAGAACTTACAATGCTTGTTAAGAATATGTTGAATTATGTTGAAGACAGAAGAATTGATAATTATATTATCACAACCGCTCCTGGATATAAGGGGTATTACTTATCTATGTATGATAAATATTTTAATAACAATAATGTAGGTAAGGGTTTAAAATCAGACGAATATAGAAATCAAGTTATGGATAGTTATATGTTCAGAATTATTAATTTCACTAATGTAGATAGAGATTTAAATGCTTTATCTGGTTTGAAAGAAATCTGGAATATATTAGATTTAAAAAACATTTCAAGATTAGATTCTACTGCAGACGCCTTTAAGGTAGCTTATGATATGGCCAAGGTTCTTGTAAATAACTTGGATAATGTTGATGCTCAAGAAAAGTATAAAGATTTAAAGAAAAAAATTAATCAAGAATTAGAAAAGTCATCAGCGTTTAGTGATGATAATAATTATGCTGATTTTTCAAAAGATAGAATTAAACAAGCTATGGATAGATATTCACAAGAGTTTGATTATGAAAGATTATTAGATAATGTTTCTGATGAAGCTACATATATGGGTGATAAAGAATTTTCAAAAGCTATAAAACAAATGATGGAAGAGTTATATCAAGGTATGACTGATGATGAGAAATCTGATTTAAGAAAAAAACTTGATAAAGTATTAGAAAAACAGAAAAAGTTTTTAGACGGGAAAATCACAAAAAAGAAACTTTCCAAAAAAGATATAAAAAAATTACACGCTGTTTCAGAGTCTGGAACAGAATATAAAGATGTCTTAACAGAAGACAGACACAAAGGTGTTCGTGGATATTACAATGACATAGGAAAAGCAGAAGTTATTGTTGTAAATAATTTTACACAAGCTTTAGTTGATTCTGATATGTTTCATAATTTAATTTCAGCTAATAGTAGTTGGAGAGATTATGGGGATAAACAAGACATAGTTCTTGAAGGTTTAAGACTTGGTAAAATGTTAGGTAAAAAATTACAAATTCGTGGGGAACAAAGATTATTAAAAAACACAAGATTAAGAAGTGGTAGAATTGATAAAAGACTTGTAGCGGAACTTGGATTTAACAACGAAAATGTTTTTCATACAATTGATGTTGAAAAATATCCAGACGGGTTCTTACACATTTCTTTGGATGCTAGTGGTAGTATGTCGGGTGATAGTTTTAATAACTCATTAACTTGTGCTATTGCTATTATTCAAGCCGTTGATATGATACAAAACTTTGATGTAGTATTTTCATTAAGAGGAACTTCTGATAAATATTCGGGTGGAGCTGATGTTCCAGTTCTTCTCTACGCTTACGATAGTAGAGTTGATAAGATTGCAAAAGTTAGAAGACTATTTAAATATTTGAGATGTAGTTCAACTACACCTGAAGGATTATGTTATGAAGCGATTATGAAAGATATGATGATGACTACTGATAAAATGGATAGTTATTTCTTAAACTTTTCAGACGGAATGCCAATGTATTCCAACAAAGAAGTTTATTATAATGGGGAAGAAGCAAGACTTCACACAAGAGATATGGTTAATAAGATGAGAAAAATGGGAATAAATATTCTATCATACTTTATCTCATCAAGGTGGTCTGATGGTGGAGATGACACCAATTTAAACAGATTTAAACAGATGTATGGTTCAGACGCATCACAAATTGATATACTTTCAATTCCAGCTGTAGCGAGAACTATGAACGAATTATTTTTGAGAAAATAATGAAAAAGCTCTTGACATTAACAAAAAGATTTAGTATAATTAGATATATGATTAATAAAGAAAGAAAGGAAACACAATGAATAATATTGTTGTAAAGATTGAGAAGTCTGGAAACAGATTCAATGCTTGGGACATTAATGGTAACAAGTATACTTCTCAAATCTCTATTGGTGCTCGTAAGAAAGCTTATGACAATGGAACAGCTCTTGAACAGAGAGTTAACAAAGCTGGTAAGAATTACTGGTGGGCAGTTCCTATGTCTGAGTTTGAAGTGAACGCTATCCCAGTTAATACTGGTGATATTGAAGTTCCACAAGAACACCAAGAAGTTCTAAATTATATTCATACTTCTTATTCTCTTAAACCTATTGGTTTAGTTATGAATGAGTTGAAATGGAAATATTTAGTTCGTTCAGCAGTTCGTGGTAAAAACATTATGATGACTGGTCCAGCCGGTTGTGGTAAGACACTAGCTGCTAAATCTCTGGTTAACGCATTAGAGCGTCCAGATTTTTACTTTAATTTAGGTGCTACTCAAGACCCGAGAGCTACCTTGATTGGTAATGTTCACTTTGATAAGTCAAAAGGAACTTACTTTTCAGAATCACTTTTCGTGAAAGCAATTCAAACACCAAATGCGGTGGTTCTACTTGATGAGTTAAGTAGAGCTCACCCAGAAGCGTGGAATATTCTTATGACCGTTTTAGATAGTGGTCAGAGATATATGAGATTAGATGAAGCTGATGGTCAAGCGACTATTAATGTTGCTGAGGGCGTTACTTTCATCGCGACCGCTAATATCGGTAATGAATATACTTCCACAAGAGTTTTAGATAAGGCGTTAATGGACAGATTTACCATTATTGAAATGGATGTCCTAAACAACACAGAAGAGTTAGGATTACTTCAATATATGTTTCCTAATGTTGATGTTGAGTTGTTAGAAGCCGTTTCTCAAATCGCACATCAAACAAGAGTTGAAGCCTCTAATGAAAATCCAAAACTATCAGGTGGTGTTTCCACCAGAACTTCGGTTGAAATAGCCGGGTTGTTGTTTGACGGATTCTCACTTCCAGAAGCTTCGGAGATTACAATTTATCCCCAATACTCAAATGATGGTGGGTTGGATTCTGAAAGAACTTTCGTAAAACAATTAGTTCAGAAGTTCATCAGAGATGACAGAACTGATAGTGAAAGTTTATTCAATGAAGATGAAATTGAAGGTTCAGATATTGACCACTAATTAAATTAGTGGTGCGGGGTAGAGTTGTTTTCCTTTCTTATCTACCCCGTAAATAACAAATAGAAAGGTTAAAAAGGAGTTGTAATATGACAACTAAATTGCAGCAACATAGTGATGAATGTGGTTATGCTTTAGAAGCTTTAGGAAAACTTTTAAGCAAATACGAGAAAAAACACAACAGAGCTATAATTGAAACAGCAGTAGGTAAAAACACAATAGAGATATTAGGTGATTACCAGAAAGAATATCGAAAGATAGAGAAGAGAAATGAAGAAATACAGAATACGATAAACTATAACTTTGTCCAATCAGAGAAATCAGAAGCAGTAAGAGAGTGGGAACAATCTTGGATTGATTGGTTAAAAGAAAAGTTACGGTTGACTAAAAATGCAAGTTAGTCAAGCCTCTGGGTTTGAGAAATATATCATAATGTGTGACAAAGGTCAAAGTAAGTTAACTTCTGATTACTTATCTTACCTTAAATTTCAGGAAGTTCAAGACGCATTAGTAAAAATATCACAGACACCAGGAAAAACATATATGTTTGGTGGAGAAATTCTCGAAAAGGGAATGACTTGTGCTCAAGCAGATAGAGTTTTAGATAATATCTTTAATGCAAAAACTAATTTAGAAATGATTAGTTTTATCGTAAAGGTAGCACGACAAATAGGTTTTCACGAAATGACATTGCCGAGGAAAATAAGATGGGCAAGTTAATAGAAGGAAAATACAAAGTAATCCAAGATTACACAAGTATTGAGGGAGCCTTATACACAAACGAGGTCGTTAAGGTGTATGATAATAATACAAGACCTGGACACATACGAGCGAAAGATAGTATGGGCAGAGTTTGGTTTATCCCACAAAAATATTTGAAAAAAATATGATGTTTTCTGAAACTACATTATATTTATTACTGAAAGAACTAATATCACTCAAGAGAGGATATTGGTGTTAGACTACAATAGTTAACAAAAATAGGAGAAATACAATGACTAAAGTAATATACAATACAAACTTCCCTGCAATCGATAGGGAACAATTTCTAACCCCGTTCGACAAAATGTTTGACCAAATTATCAATTCACAATTCCCAGAAATTGAGAAACAGATAGGTGTTAAGCCATTTCAAGGAACAGCATACCCAAAAGTAAATGTCTATGAATATGATGATAAAGTAGGTGTAATAGCCGAAATTCCTGGTTTAGACAAAAAAGACTTGAAGATTGAAGTAGAAGATGGAAAACTTACAATCTCAGGTGATAAACACGGAACATTTGATATTAAAGATGCTAAAGTAATTCGTAGAGAATTAAAACAATCATCTTTTAAAAGACAATTTGAATTAGGTGATTTACTTGATGGGGATAAAATCAAAGCAAATTTCAAAGACGGATTATTATCAATTGATATTCCGAAGATTGAACCTAAAAAACCTGATAAGAAGCTCGTTAAAATTTCTTAATGAGAAAATTCGTTTCGGTCGGGGGAGATAGGTATCATATACTTGCAGAAATTCCAATTAATTCAGATATTAATCTGAAGAGATTAAAAAAAGGTTACAACGCAGATACTATTCTTCAAAATGATGACACCTACTACCCTGCCCGAAAGATGATTGATGTTGAAATAGAGGAAATAAAGGTTACTAAGGAATAAAGGGAATGGGGAGGGCTTTTTCCGCTAATCAATATTTATTAGTATGACAGATATAAGTAAAAAATTTAAAGCAATAATTAGACACGAAGAACTATTTAAAGATAATAGAATAGTTATGGAACGCTTAAGAGAACTTGTTAATACTAAACAATCATTTAAAAATATCACAGAAGATGAAATAGAAGCTCTTTACATATATCTAAATCGTCATAATCTACCAAAATCATAGGGGACAATATGAAAAAATTTCAACTTTTATTAGGATTATCAGCACTCTTTATCGCAGGTTGTGCCGCATTCTTTTCTGTATTTGGTATAGCAAAATTATTTAGTGGAGCATTTATAGCAGTCGTAATTATGGCCAGTTCATTAGAAATTGGTAAATTAGTTACGGCTTCTTTTTTATATAGATATTGGGATAAGATAAATCAGTTTCAAAAAATTTATATGGCTGCGGCCACCGTTGTTCTCGTTTTAATCACAAGTGCTGGTATATTCGGGTATTTATCTAACGCATATCAAGGAGCTACTGTGGAGTTTGAGAAACAAACCACAGCACTTTTGTTTAAGGAAGAACAAGTTGAGCAATTAGAGGAAGATAAAGAATTTTTATTAAAGGAGTTAGACCAACAAGTTGAATCCTTACCAGACAATTATATAACCGCGAAGAGAAAACTTCGTGAGGATTACAATCCACAGATTTTAGGTATCAATTCAGACCTATTAGAATTAAAAAGAGAAGTAGGGAATTTAAAAACCGAATTGGTAGAAACAGGAGTTGATGTAGGCCCAGCAGTTTATTTAGCCAGAGCATTCAATACTGATATAGATACGGTAGTAAAGTTTTTTATGTTTATATTGATATTCGTATTTGACCCACTCGCAGTAATGTTAGTGATAGCATATAACCAAGTTCTTTTAGAGAACAAACCCAAAAAAGAATTAACCCAAAAAGAACATTGGAAAGACATTTATTCTCAACCGACATTACCTGATAATAAAGAAGAAAAACCAACAAAAGTTATTGGTAGAGGGGCTTATATACCTTAATCTTTTCTATCTACAAGTAAAACTTTCTTTTTTCTACAATTTTTCTCTATCAGACTCTCAACACAAGCATACATCTTATAACCATTATCCTTACAATATTCTTTAAGCATATCCCTATATTTCGCTCTAATTTTTATATCTACAAACTTATCCATACTAATAAGTAGTTTTTTCATAAAAAAATCATACAAAATTCATAAAATAAATACACTTTTTTAGTTTTTAGATATTTATGTTTATATGGCAGTCCTACGAAAAATATTACAAAAACAAGACCTTTCATCAATTGAAACTTATGTAAATGATACAACATTTAATTCTAAATACTTTAATGTTTTAAGTGTAGAGGATACTATTCCTGGTGGAAAGAGTTCTTTCCAGATACTTGGTTCTAAATACTTAACTCCTGATGTAGAACTTAGGGTAGAGTTATTAGACAAAAACGGAAATCCTGTTTATACTGAAGCAATTAAATATCTCGGTGATAAACCTTCAAGACACATTTCAATAGAAGTATATGAGAATACGCCAGCCGGTGTAGGAACACTTACTATACTTGGTTCAGCAGAACGCTTATCTGGTGGTGATTCTATACCAGAAGAGTGGAGAAATTTATATAATATAAAGTGGGAAAGAAATGTTTATATTGACCCAAGAGAAAAAAATACACAACCAATATTATTTCAAGGTCAAGCCGTAGGATTCAAAGAATTTGATAGATATCAACTACCATCATTAGATATTTCAGAACAAATTAGAGGTATTATAATCCCAAGTGGATCTGGTGGAACAACACCAACAGGATTTGTAACACAATCATTATTTACAGGTGGT
>ERZ1046367.1498-NODE-1498-length-13485-cov-7.374237_pt1 | contig 13485 bp, 10 predicted proteins | sample MGYA00383091_ERZ1046367 | MGnify/ENA primary metagenome ERZ1046367 (study PRJEB29581, sample SAMEA5548361) | metagenome | biome: marine; feature: coastal; material: water | depth 50 m | study: Short-term variability in the microbial, nano- and picoplankton... | reverse complement strand
TTCTCTTTCGACATATTGCCCGGCTCAAAATCTGCAATGGGATTATTCTCCATAACGCCTGCGGCAACAGACTTTTCACATTCCTTGTAAAGTTCTTCTGCAGAACCGATACAAATACGCTCATCTCCTTCTTCGGTAGACCAAATAGGAATTGGGATGCCCCAGTAACGGGAGCGCGATAAGTTCCAATCGTTTAAGTTCTCTAGCCAATTACCAAATCGTCCAGTACCTGTAGACTCAGGCTTCCAGTTGATGGTTTTGTTGAGTTCAATCATTCTATCCTTCATGGCTGTAGACTTGATAAACCAGGAGTCTAACGGGTAATACAATACCGGTTTATCTGTTCTCCAACAGTGTGGATATGAGTGTTCGTATTTTTCAACCTTAAAGGCTTTATCTTCTTCTTTCAGTTTAATGGCAATTTCTACATCTGCTGATTTATCGGGAGCCTCTCCGTCTGCATAGTATTCATTCTTGACATATTTTCCTGCCAACTCACCCATTTCGGGCACAAATTTACCCTGTAAATCTACAAGCGGACGTGGGTTGCCATTTTCATCGAGAACCAACATCCCCGGAACCCCAAAATTCTTGGCAACCAAGGCATCGTCGGCACCAAAAGTTGGCGCAATGTGAACAATACCCGTACCATCTTCAGTGGTCACAAAGTCCCCCGAAATTACCTGAAATGCCTTTTCGGCGTCTTCATGGGGTTGTACGTAAGGGAGTAGCTGTTCGTAATACGTTCCAACTAAGTCAGATCCTTTAATTTCAGCCTCAACAACGAAAGGTATTTTCTTAGCTCCGAATTCGTAGGCTTCAAGTTCCTCAGCAGACTCAACCTCAACGTATTTTCCAGAAAGTTGCTTCCCCACTAGAGCCTTGGCTAGGACAATATTCATAGCGTTTCCTGAGTATTGGTTGAATGTTTTCACCAATACGTACTCTATTTTAGGCCCTACACATAAAGCTGTATTAGATGGAAGCGTCCAAGGTGTGGTCGTCCAGGCTATAAACTGAACATCACCTTCAACGGCTTTTAATACATCCGAAGTAAGGGTTTCCTTTTTAGCTTTAAAAAGGGCAACTGCGGAAGTGTCTTTAACATCGCGGTAGCAACCCGGCTGATTCAACTCATGCGAGCTCAATCCTGTTCCGGCTGCTGGAGAATAAGGCTGAATGGTGTAGCCTTTGTAAATTAAATCTTTGTTGTAAAGCTCAGAAAGCAAATACCACACGGATTCCATATACTTACTCTCGTAGGTGATGTACGGGTCATCCATATCCACCCAATACCCCATTTGTTCGGTCAGCTTATTCCACACATCTGTGTAGCGCATTACGGTTTCGCGACAGGCTTTATTGTACTCGTCAACAGAAATTTTATTCCCGATGTCTTCTTTAGAGATCCCCAATTCTTTTTCAACACCTAATTCTACCGGCAAGCCGTGGGTATCCCAACCAGCTTTACGCTTCACCTGAAACCCTTTAAGGGTTTGGTAACGGCAAAAAATATCTTTGATCGTTCTTGCCATCACATGGTGGATACCAGGCATCCCATTGGCCGATGGGGGGCCTTCGAAAAACACATAGGGTGTGTTCCCCTCACGAGATGCAATACTTTTCTCAAAAATTTTATCACGACCCCAATCCGCTAAAACTTCTGCGGCAACATTAGGTAGGTTCAAGCCTTTATATTCCGGGTATTTCTTCATTTCTGTAAGCATCAATTAGTGCGACTACTTTAGGCAAAGAATTTGCCTTCGTAAACCGACAAATTTAAGTTAATACAAGCAGATATGCAACGAATTACAGGTAAGGCTAAGATTCAAGTTTCACGGGAACTCTAACTTGACAATGAAGATGAAAATGATTAAAAAACTAGACTATTTCTTTACCCATTGAATACTTCTCACTTCAGAGGTAGAGGATAGTGTTACCATATAGATGCCACTTGGCAAACTCGGAAGGTTTATCTCAATAAGATCGGTAGGCTGAATATCTTTTAATGACCTATGGAATAGTTTAGCCCCCAAAATACTTGTCATTGAAATTTCTAAACGCTCCTGTTTATTGGCACTTTGAATGTTTATTCGGTCGGTGCCTGGGTTGGGGTACAACATAAAGTCAGGGCGATTAATTTCCATCAAACTCACATTACAACTATCTATTCCAAAATACTCGCAAATACCTTCATCTGTGGCTGTTGGCTCATAGTTACAAGCCATTGGCTCTGTACATCCAACGATTTCCAATTCGTCACAAATACCATCTCCGTCAGTATCACTCAAACATTGATCACTGCAATCGTAATATTGTTGTGGATATGCACAACTTCCGTCGTCTTCGGTCACTGATGAATCAAAATTACAAGCTGTAGGATTTGAACATCCTTTTATGGCTCCCTCACAATCAAAATTTAAAATAATCGATGACTCGATTTTGACTAAATCATTTGACATGTAGGTGATTGGAGCCGTAATTAAATCAAATACAAATGTACCATCAACCAGTTTAAGTGTTATCGTTTCATCCCCGAGTGCTCCGTCTACTTCTGGGGTATACACATCATCTCCCCAAACTGCAATGGATTGCATACCATTCATTAAATCATCGAGTTTAACAGAACACGAACCCACCACAACATCTTCACTACTTAAAGCAACAATGTATGGGTTGTCGCTAGTGTATAAGTCTTTAAAAGAGTTGATAAATACACTGGTCAACATCATAGTCATATTATCGCCAGTACTGCCGTTTGTATATGGAGCTGGCAATTCACAATCTTGAGCGAAAAGATTCAATTGACATACTACAAAAAAGAGATAGACAAACTTCTTCATTAATTAATCTTTATAAGCCTTTCGTTGAAAACGCAAGACTCATGGAATTAGTACGATACCTATAAATTTAACCTTTCGTAATCTCTTTAACAAATTGCTGAGCGGCAACTTCCGGAGAAGGCTTGTCACTTAAGTATTTAATGAATGCACTACCAATAATCCCACCGTGTGCATGCTTTTGAACTAGGGCAAGGTCATCTGAAGTGCTGATATTAAACCCAACAAGTATAGGGTGTTTAAGCCCTAAGTCTTTCAATCCAGACAAGTAGGTATTCCCATCACTAAGTCCACCGGTAGCCTTCCCTGTCGTACTAGAACTACTTACAGCATAAATAAAAGCACTGCTTAAATCATCAATCAACTGTAAGCGGTCCTTACTCGTTTGTGGAGTTATCAAGAAAATAGGACTTAAACCATAATTTTTGAACATCTCTTCATAAGAAGCCTGATACAAACCTATAGGCAGATCGGGAATGATAATTCCGTCGACACCCACTTTTTGACATTGCTGACAAAAATGCTCCAAACCGTATTTGAAAACAGGATTAAAATACGTCATAACAACTTTAGGTATGTCAGGAGTACATTCTTTGAGTTGCTCAAAAATCAAATCAATGGTAATGCCATTTTTTAGGGCAACTGCATTACTTTTTTGAATGGTCTCTCCATCTGCAATAGGATCAGAGTAAGGGATTCCTATTTCCACCATATCTACACCGGCGTCATGCAAGGCATTAACAATGGTCGGCAGATCATTCAATTCCGGGTAACCTGCTGTACAATAGATGTTCAGAAGACCCTCTTTTTTTGTTTCTAATACTTTTTTTAAGGTACTCATCAGGTCGCTGCATTTATGTAAGTGCTCATATCTTTGTCACCACGACCACTAAGGTTAATCACAATTTTATCCTTCGAATTGAAGGTCATTTTCTCAAGGTAAGCCAAGGCATGAGAAGATTCTAATGCCGGAATGATGCCTTCTAATTGCATTAATCTGTTTGCTGCTTCTAGGGCTTCCTGATCGGTAACATTGGAATAAAGAACGCGCTTACAATCATGTAAATGAGCGTGTAAAGGTCCTATTCCCGGATAATCGAGACCTGCAGAAATACTGTGAGGTTCGATGACCTGGCCATCACTCGTTTGCATCAGATAACTCATAGAAGCGTGAAGCACTCCACGACTTCCCAAAGCAAGTGTGGCTGCAGACTTGTCTGTTTTAATACCTAAACCTCCCGCTTCTACTCCAATAAGTTTTACCGTTTCATCTTCCAGAAAATGATAAAAAGCTCCAATGGCATTACTACCACCACCCACACAAGCAACAACATGTGTAGGCAGGCCATCCATCTGTTTTTTGATCTCCTCCGAAATAATGGCTTGCAACTGTGTTACCAGATCTGGATAGGGATCAGGACCAACCACAGAACCAATAATGTAATGGGTATCCTCCTGATTATTTATCCAATCCCGAATGGCTTCATTCGTAGCGTCTTTTAACGTTTTACTTCCACTGTGAACGGAGCGAACTTCAGCGCCCAACATTTTCATGCGAGACACATTGGGAGCTTGTCGTTCAATATCTTTTGCTCCCATGTAAACAATACACTCTAAGCCCATCAAAGCGCAAGCAGTTGCAGTTGCAACTCCGTGTTGGCCGGCTCCTGTTTCAGCAATAATTCTCGACTTATTAAGTCGTTGTGCCAAAAGCACCTGCCCAAGGGTATTATTGATCTTGTGTGCGCCGGTATGACATAAGTCTTCACGTTTCAAATAAATATTTGCACCGTAGTGTTCACTTAGTCGCTTGGCAAAATACAAGGGAGTGGGTCTGCCGACATAGTCCTTTAGTAAGCTAGCAAGCTCCTTTTTAAAGGCATCATCGTTAAGTATTTTCCGATAAGAACTTTTTAATTCCTGGATATTTGGGTATAGCATTTCAGGAATGAAAGCACCCCCAAAATCACCATAAAATCCTTGTTCATTTACATCATATTTCATCCTTCTCTGGTTTTAAGTATGAGTTCTTTTACCTTATTAAGATCCTTATTCCCCGGGGAAATTTCCACGCGACTATTCACATCGATTCCCAATAATTGTGGAATCTGTAATTCTTTTATTTTCGAAATATCCTCCGCAGAAATTCCACCACTCAATAAAAAAGGGATCTCTGAGGTGTAGGTGTTAAGTAAATTCCAATCGAAATGTTTTCCACTACCCCCATAACCTTTGGTTTTGGTATCAAAGAGTAAAAGATCAGCGCAATTCTCATAGGGTTTTATCTGGTCAAGATCAAAGGTTTCACCCATGTGAAAAACTTTAATCACAGATATGCCTGCTTTCTGAATCTGAGTGCAATACTCAGGAGATTCTTTACCGTGTAACTGGGCATATGACAAACCCAAACGATTGCAAATTTCCATCACTTTTTCTAGCGTTTCATCGACAAAAACTCCAACACGAGCAATGTTAGAAGGCAACTGATTAAGGGTTTTACGTACTATTTCTTCATCAACATAGCGTGCCGACTTTTTGTAAAATATAAAGCCTAAAAAATCGGGAGCCAGGGAAGCTACCTCATTAATATTTTGAGGGTCTTTCATCCCGCAAACTTTAATTTTCATTGCTGCTCAAGTTTTTTCACTTCCTCAATCAACTTGGCACAAGCTATATTGGGTTGTTTGTGATTCATAAAGTGAGTTCCAATCAAGAAGCCTTCGAAGCCGTACTTTTTTAATTCGACAATGTGCTCGGCTTTCGTAATTCCACTTTCACTAATCTTAACGAATTCATCCGGGATGTATTCAGACAGTTCAATGCTCGTTTGAATGCTCGTGGTAAAATTGTGTAGGTTTCGGTTATTAACACCTACCACGTCAACAGAAGCAGAAATATGACGCTCTATCTCTTGTTTGTTATGAACTTCCAAAAGGACTTCCAGCCCAATACTTTTTGCAAAATCGGCCAGTTCATTACATCTCTTTTCAGTCAATGCTGCAGCAATCAGAAGAATACAATCTGCACCCACACTTCTGGCTTCCAAAAGTTGGTACTCGTCAATAATAAATTCTTTTCGTAGTATGGGACAGTTATTAAACTTTCGAGCTGTGAGTACATCATCAAGAGTCCCTCCAAAATATTTATGGTCACTCAACACAGAAAGAGCAGAGGCTCCTGCTTGTATGTATCCCGTGCTTAATTGCTCTACATCAATCTGATTATTGATAGAACCCTCACTAGGAGAACTCCTCTTAATTTCAGATATAATTCCGATTTTATCCTCTCTTTTAAGATGTGCACTCATGGAAACAATAGGCTTCTCAAAGTACAGCCCCCTCTCAAGAGACTTTTCCGAAACTTTTTTTCGCTGTTCTTTTACCTCTTGTAATTTATGATCTAATATTTCTTCTAAAATACTCATAGGGAAAGTAGCGTTTTAAATGCGTTGTAAGCCTTTCCGGTTTGTAGAGATTCAATAGCCATTTCTCGGCATTCTTCTCTTGTTTTGCTTGGGAAAGCTGAATGAATTGCCATGCTTGAATTAGCAACAACTACTGCATTCTGTGCTGCAGTTCCTTTACCTTCAAGAATGTCAATGAAAATTTTAGCCGAAGATTCTACAGTATTCCCTCCACTTATCGCTGAAGCGTCTAGCTGCTTTTCAAACAAATGATGCGGGCTCAAAAGCTCTTCTTTTTCTGGGCTGATTACCTTTACATCTCCGGTCAAACTAATCTCATCATAACCATCCAAAGAGTGAACAATTCTATATTCAATATCACTTTCTTCGTACAAATATTTATAGTACCGCTGAAGCTCGAGAGAAAAAACACCTACAAGTTGTCCTTTTGGGAAAGCTGGATTTACCATAGGCCCAAGCATGTTAAAAAAAGTTCTTACACCTAGATTCCTCCGAATAGGGGCTACCTCTTTCATTGCTGGATGAAATAAAGGAGCATGAAGAAAACAAATTCCTGCTTGGTCAATTTGTTGTTCTATTTTCTCTGCATCATTCGTGAATTGGAATCCAAGATGTTCTAAAACATTTGAGGAACCGCAGGAAGAGCTAACACCGTAATTACCATGCTTCGCCACTTTGGCTCCTGCACCTGCCGCAACAAAGGAAGAGAGCGTACTGATGTTAAAGGTATCTTTTCCATCCCCTCCGGTACCACAAAGATCAATAGGAGAATAGGCGTCCAAGTCTACACGTTTACACAAACTTCTGAGCGCATCTCGAAAACCTTTAAGTTCTTGAACCGTAATTCCTCGCATTCGGAATACCGTTAAAAAGGAGCTAATTTGGTACGCATTAAAATCTCCTTTCGAAATTTTGGTTAGCGTTTCTTTTGCCTCATCACAACTTAAGGTGTTGTGTTCAAACAGATGTTCTAATAAATCTTTCATGACTGAGCAATTTTAAGAAAGTTTCGCATCATCTGACCGCCATGCTCTGTCATAACACTCTCTGGATGAAATTGTATGCCATACATCTTTTTAGATGGCTCTGACAAAGACATTACACCACCGTGTTCGTCTTCTGCATTAACTATTACATTTTCGGGCAAACTTTCACGAATAACCTCCCAAGAGTGATATCTCCCCACCTCAATTTTCTCTGGAATTCCTTCAAAAATTTCTTCATCAGATGTAATGGATATCTCACTTTTTACACCGTGATAAACCGTAGACATATTATTGAGTTTCCCACCTAAATACTCCGCTATGGCTTGATGACCTAAACATATACCTAAGATTGGTTTTTTACCTGCGCAAGCAGCAATTATCTCGGCCATATTGCCTGCCTCAGATGGAATCCCAGGACCCGGAGACAATATGATTAAATCAAATCCTAAAGCCTCTTCTGCAGTGATTTTATCATTCCTGTAGACCTCGTGTTCGATGTTCATACTACGAAACATATGCACCAAATTATAGGTGAAACTATCGTAATTATCAAGAACTAAAAGTTTCATATTTCAACTGCGTTTATGATGGCACGTCGTATAGCCGCCACCTTGTTATCAATTTCTTTTCGTTCACCTTGAGGCGTGCTTCCCACCACAATTCCTGCACCTGCCTGATAAGTAAGCATGTTGTTTTTACTAAGGATGGATCGGATGACTATCGCGTGATTTACACTGCCGTCAAAACCAAAGTATCCGATAGCTCCACCGTAAAAGTTTCTTTTACTAGGCTCATTTTCATCGATGATTTGTAGTGCTCTGTATTTAGGAGCGCCAGACAGTGTCCCAGCTGGGAAAGTATCAAAATACAAATCTAAGCTGCTTTTACCTTCAAGAAGCTTACCACTCACTTTACTTACCATGTGAATTACATGAGAGTAGTATTGTGTTTCTGCATACTCATCGACCTTGACATCATCTGCACTTCGACTTAAATCGTTTCTTGCCAAGTCAACCAGCATGATGTGCTCTGAAATCTCTTTTGGATTCTCTCTCATTTCTTGCGCCAAGCGCAAGTCATCTTTCGCATTACCACTTCTCCTAACAGTACCTGCTATGGGTGCAATAACAGCTTCATTGTCTCTTACAGAAATTTGCAACTCCGGTGAAGATCCAAAAAGCTTGAAATTCCCGTAATCGAAAAAGAATAAGTAAGGAGATGGATTGATGCTTCGAATGCTTCGATATACATTGAATTCATCCCCCTTAAATCCTTGCTTAAATTCTCTAGATAATACGACCTGGAAAACATCTCCTCGTCGACAGTGGTCCATACCTTTTGAAACCGCATTCTCGTACTCATCATCTGTCAGATTACTGACTTCCGCTCCTGACTTTGAAAACTTGAATTGTTCTGTACGCTCAACTTTAAGTTGAGAATATAGTTTCTTAAAGTCTGTATCATCAGAACTTATTGGAGAGGTTCCGTACTTAAGTATGTAAAGTTGATTCTTAAAGTGGTCAATCGCCAAGACATATCTAAAAAGTTGATATTTCATATCTGGATTGTCCTTGTGAGCATCTTCCTTAGGACTTAAATCAATATCTTCAAAGTACTGGACAGCCTCAAATGAAGTGTACCCAAAAAGTCCACAAATACCAATAGGGTTTTCGCTTTCAACTTCTTCAAACTGGGCTAGAAAATTTTTAAATACGCCCGTCATTTCATTCTTAGCACTCACTTCAAAGTGCTCTACAGAAGCGTCTAAGTTTGAGATACTGTAATTCTTATCTTTCGCTTCAAAACCAGCCATAGGCTGAAGACAAATAAAGCTAAAGCTGTCTTCTTTACTGTGGTAGTCAGAACTTTCTAGTAAGAGCGCATTCGGATAATGATCTCTCATTTTCAAGTAAGCTCCCACGGGCGTTATCGTATCGGCTAAAACCTTGATACAGTTGCTATAAATCTTTTGTTTCTTCATCATCGTACATAAAAAGTCGTTAAGCTGACTTTGGTGAATGTGAAATTACTCAACGGGCTAAATAATTGAAACCTAATTCACAACCCTATTCAGTATGCTTTTCAGTATTTTAAGTTACTATTTTACGAAAATACAATGTTTGTTTAAGCAAAAAAAAGACCCGCGAGAAGCGAGTCTTTTTATATGATTAATACATAACAGAGCTTCTCCGATTATCTAAATCGAATCCACCATGAGTTATTTGCTTTGTTGTTTTTCATAATCCTTTGCAATAATACAACTTTTTTTAATCACAATAAAAAACTACGAAACAAATTATGGCTGTATAAAAGGCGAGTTTAAGGGGTTTCTCGATAAGTTTTAGAGCCGATTATCACTAAACTTTATGTACATTGCAACTTCAAAATTAGAGTCCAGATTATGAGCGACGAGCTAAAACATGAGTGTGGTATAGCGATGATACGGTTGCTAAAACCATTAGAATATTATCAGAAAAAATACAACACCTCTCTTTATGCCTTGAATAAGATGTATCTACTGATGCAGAAACAGGTAAATAGAGGCCAAGATGGAGCTGGATTAGCAAATATAAAACTTGACTTAGAGCCCGGTAAAAGATACATAAGCAGATACCGATCAAACAAACCAAATTCGGTCCAAAACGTTTTCCAATACATCAACAAGAAGTTTGAGGACATCGAAAAAACGAACCCAGAAAAACTTCAAGATGTTCAATGGTTGAAAGAAAATGCAGCCTTTTCTGGCGAACTCTTTTTAGGCCACCTTCGCTACGGCACTTACGGAGGAAACAGTATAGAGCAATGTCACCCATTCTTGCGCCAGAACAATTGGATGACGAGAAACTTGGTGTTGGCAGGAAACTTTAACATGACTAATGTTGATGAATTGTTCAATCAATTAATCGACTTGGGTCAGCATCCAAAAGAAAAATCAGATACCGTAACCATTCTCGAAAAAATTGGACACTTTTTAGACGAAGAAAATAATAAGCTCTATCACGCGAATAAAGATGACTATCCAAACAAACAAGAAATGTCTAAATTTTTAGCCAAACACATTGACGTAAAAGATGTGCTTGTAAATTCAGCTAAAAAGTGGGATGGAGGATACGTTATGTGTGGATTAATGGGACATGGAGACGCCTTTGTGCTGAGAGACCCAGCAGGAATACGTCCTGGATTTTACTACAAAGACGATGAAATTGTTGTGGTAGCATCGGAACGTGCAGTGATTCAAACTGCCATGAATGTGCCGCAAGAATCCATATCAGAAATAACTCCTGGTCATGCCTTGATTGTGAAAAAAGACGGTCGAATAAGCATGGACCAAATCACGCAACCCTTGGAAAATAAAGCTTGTTCTTTCGAACGAATATACTTTTCAAGAGGAAATGATGCAGACATCTACAATGAAAGAAAAAAATTAGGTAAACTAATCAGCCTCAAGGTTATGGATAGTATCGGAGGTGATTTGAAAAACTCTGTTTTTTCTTTCATTCCTAATACCGCCGAAACTTCTTTCTATGGAATGGTTGAAGGCTTAGAATCCTTATACAAAGACAAGCAAGCTGAAAGAGTACTAGAGCTTGGAAATAACTGCACCACAGATCAAATAAAAGAAATTTTCTCAGTACGTCCTCGCGTTGAAAAAATTACCATCAAAGATGCCAAGTTAAGAACTTTTATCACCGACGACAATAACAGGGATAGTCTCGTGGGACACGTCTACGACATAACCTATGGACAGGTTGAGAAGAAAGACAATTTGGTAATGATTGATGACAGTATTGTAAGAGGAACCACCTTAAAGAAAAGTATCCTAAGAATACTCGATCGTCTGAATCCGAAAAAAATTGTCATTGTCTCTTCTGCCCCTCAAATACGATACCCAGACTGTTATGGTATTGATATGGCCCGAATGGGAGATTTTATCGCCTTCAAAGCCGCCATCGCATTGCTAAAAGAACGTGGGTTAGAATCAATCATTGAAGAAGTTTATCAGAAATGTAAAGCTCAAACCCTACTTCCTAAAGAAGAGGTGGTAAACTGTGTAAAAGAAATTTACAATCCATTTACTGCAGAAGAAATCTCAGCTAAAATAGTTGAGCTTCTGAAGCCTGAAGATATAAATACTGACGTAGAAATCATTTTCCAGAGTATCAGTGGACTCCATGAAGCCTGCCCAAATCACAAAGGCGACTGGTACTTCACCGGAGATTACCCAACTTTAGGTGGTAATAAAGTAGTCAACAAAGCCTTTATGTACTATGTCGAAGGAAATAATAAGCGAGCTTACTAAAACCAAGTAGTATTCATTAATTCTCAGCTTGAAGTTTGTAGAACGAGATTCTGTATCAGCTGTCGTTCTCAAGGGCATGCGCTTTGGATATGATTCTGTTAAATCTTTGGCAATGAAACAAAAGACCTTTCTTATATTCCTGTTTTTATCCTACTCGCTTAACGCTCAAGATTGCTCTACAATAGACAAAGAAGTTGTTTCTAGAATAAAATCAGACATCAAAATATTGGCAAGCGACCTTATGGAAGGACGTGAACCTGGAACGGCTGGGGAGATTAAAGCAAGAGATTTCATTGTAGAAAGAATGCAGGATATTGGCTTACAGCCAAGAGGTGTTGAGGGATATATTCAAGCATTTCCTTTTTCTGAGGAAGATTCACAAAAAGCACATAATATCATTGGGTTTCTTGATAATGGCGCACAACAAACGGTAGTAATTACGGCACATTACGATCATCTTGGTTATGGAAGTTATCCTGTTAACCACATTTCATCCAATGAAATCCATAATGGAGCAGATGACAATGCTAGTGGTACGGCAGCTCTACTGGAATTAGCGTATTACTTAAAAAGCAATCCGATCAAAGAAAAAAACAATTTCTTGTTCATTGCATTCTCAGCCGAAGAAAAAGGTCTCAAAGGCTCTAAATATTTTGTCTTGAACCCAAGCCTTAATCTAAGTGCTGTTAATTACGTTCTGAATATGGACATGATTGGTAGAATGGAAACAGGAATGCCCTTGACCATTGAAGGGCTCGGCAGCTCTTTAATTTGGGAATCTTCTTTGAAAGCGATTGAATGTGATGCTTTTCCGTTAACATTAAAGAAAAGAGAAAACGGGCCCTCAGACCACGCACCTTTCTATTATGCCGGCATCCCTGCCTTACATTTTTGGACCGGGAAACACGATGACTATCACAAACCTAGTGATGATGTAGAAAAGATTAACTTTGAAGCCGAATCACAGATCATTTCTTTTATCGAATCCTTCATTTTATTGATGGATACTAAGGGGAGAATTGATTTTTATTTGAGAGAAAAATAAATGAGTACAGATAAAAAAATAGCCGTAATAGGTGGTGGTAGTTGGGCTACAGCTATTGTAAAAATGTTGGCAAATAATGTGGATGAGCTCTTATGGTGGATGCGTAATGAAGAAGCAGCACAGCATATTAGAGAAACACAACATAATCCTCGTTATTTAAGCGATGCACGTATTAACACAGAGGTTGTTCGTGTTAGCAGCGACTTAAAAGCTACTTGTGAAAAAGCAGATGTTCTTGTTTTGGCAGTACCCTCAGCGTTCTTGCATTCTACCTTATCCTCTTTGGAAATTGATCTTAGCACTAAAACATTTTTCTCGGCCGTTAAAGGGATCATTCCGGAACACAATCAAATCGTTGGAGAGTACATTCAAAATGAATACTGCGTCCCTTTAAATCAAATTGGAGTTATTACAGGACCATGTCATGCCGAAGAAGTGGCTTTAGAGCGTCTTTCCTATTTAACAGTTGCCTGCGAAGATGTTTCTGTAGCCAAATTTATGGCAGATCAGCTATCATGTCGCTACATTAAAACGACTACTTCCGACGATATTTATGGCACAGAATATGCCGCCGTATTAAAAAATGTTGTTGCAGTTGCTGCAGGTATTGCCCATGGACTGGGCTATGGCGATAATTACCTCTCTGTATTAGTGTCAAATGCAATCCGAGAGATAAAACGCTTTGTGGATACCGTACATCCTATTACAAGAGATATTAAAGATTCTGCGTATTTAGGCGATCTATTAGTAACCGCTTATTCAAAATTTAGTCGTAACAGAACTTTTGGGACGTACATTGGTAAAGGCTATTCGGTGAAAACTGCTCAGATGGATATGAATATGATTGCCGAAGGTTATTATGCGGTAAAATGCATTAAGGAGATCAATAA
>ERZ1046367.1495-NODE-1495-length-13508-cov-5.007508_pt1 | contig 13508 bp, 8 predicted proteins | sample MGYA00383091_ERZ1046367 | MGnify/ENA primary metagenome ERZ1046367 (study PRJEB29581, sample SAMEA5548361) | metagenome | biome: marine; feature: coastal; material: water | depth 50 m | study: Short-term variability in the microbial, nano- and picoplankton... | reverse complement strand
CTTAAAATAAGTATTAATTCTAGTAAAGTACTATAAACCCATATAAATATGATTAACGCCATCATCTTAGCTGCAGGTCAAGGCATTCGAATGAAATCAAATAAAGCGAAAGTGCTTCATCAACTTGGTGGAAAATCATTATTGCAGCATGTGATTGATGCAACTAATCCTTTGACTACTTCAATCAATATTGTGATTGGCAATGATGCCGAACTCGTAAAGAATTCAATTAACAGCCATTCTATAAATTGGATAGTGCAAGAAAAACAACTAGGGACAGGGCATGCGGTTCAACAAGCAATAACTAGCATCAATGATAAATCGACTTGCATCATTCTCTATGGTGACGTGCCATTCATTTCAACAAATACAATAAAATCATTGATAGCCCAATCACAGTTAACAGGCTTTTCACTTTTAAGCGTAATTCTAGATGATCCAAGTAGCTATGGACGTATAGTGCGTGATAAAAATAAACTAATCCAGGCTATTATTGAACACAAGGATGCAAATGACGAAAAACGAAAAATTAATGAAATAAATACTGGTGTTATGGCCATCAAGGGCTCTCTTTTGAAAAAATATATAAGCCAACTAAAACCTAATAACAAACAAGGTGAACTTTATCTCACTGATATTGTTGAAATTGCAGTCTCAGATAATGTTACTATTTCATCATTAGTGTGCGACAATGCATCTGAAGTTATGGGTATAAACAATAAAAATCAATTGGCCGAAGCTGAAAGAATTTATCGGAAAAAGCAAGCAAAAGATTTGATGTCTATGGGGTTAACCATTAAAGACCCAAGTCGTTTCGACTGTCGTGGTAATTTAATCTTTGGCAAGGACTGCTCAGTAGACATAAATGTCGTATTTGAAGGTGAAAACGAATTAGGTAATAATGTTCTAATTGCGCCTAATTGTATTATAAAAAACTCTCAAATCGGCGATCATACAGAAATTAAAGCAAATTCCATTATCGAAAATTCTATAATTGGAAGCAATACAGCTGTGGGTCCTTTTGCTCGTATTCGCCCAGAAACCGAGGTGGGTAATCATGCAAGAATTGGTAATTTTGTTGAAGTAAAAAAATCCATAATTGGTGACAAATCTAAAGTTCCACATCTAAGCTATGTTGGCGACAGCTCAATAGGTCAAGATGTTAATATTAGTGCAGGTGTTATAACTTGTAATTATGATGGTGCAAATAAAAATCAAACCATTATTGAAGATGGTGCATTTATTGGCTCTGACACTCAATTAATTGCTCCAATAACGATTGGTAAAAATGCTACTATTGGAGCTGGCTCAACTATCACCGAAGACGCTCCTAGTGAAAAACTGACATTAAGTCGAAAAAAGCAAAAAACGATTGATAATTGGAAAAGAAAGAAAAAGCAATAATCCCGTCCTAATAGAAGAAAACCTTATTCAATGCTCCAACTCCCAAAAAATGTCTGGATACTGGCGATTAGCCTAGCTCTTTTTATGTCACTCAGTGTGTTCATGTTATTTGTTGGAGGAATTGTTGGAAATACACTTGCCACCTCAAAAAGTTTGTCAACACTTCCAGTGGCAACTATTGTAGTTGGAACTGCGCTCAGCATCATTCCAGTTATTCGGCTTATGTCAATGTTTGGTCGGAAAAAAGTTTTTTTAAGTGTATGCCTATATTCAATAGCCCTAATAGGTCTTAGCATCTACTCAATTCTAATTGAGTCTTTTATCCTTTTTTGTTTCTCAAGCTTTTGCTTAGGTGCAAATGTTGCCACAATGAATCAATTTAGGTTTGCTGCGATTGAGAGTGTCAACACTAATCAACGAACTACTGCCACAGCTGTTGTTCTTTTAGGTGGGTTACTTGCAGCTTACCTTGGAACAGAAATTGCAACATTGGGAAGAGATTGGTTTGAAGTCGATTTTATAGGTTCATTTGTTTTGCTTGCCTTGCTCTTCGTTGCTGCCTTTGTGTTGCTTTGTTTTTTTCAACCAGCTGAAAAATTTCATGAACAAGTGGACAAATCAAAACGCCCCTTGATTGAAATTATTAAGCAAGGCTCTTTCGTTGTTGCTGTTGGTGCTGCAACTACAGGTTATGTTGTGATGAGTTTTGTGATGACAGCAACCCCAGTTAGCATGCATCTGATGGACGGCTTTTCACTTGAAAATACTAAATTTGTCCTTCAAAGTCATGTCATTGCGATGTTTCTACCATCATTATTTACAGCAATGATTGTTAAGTATTTGGGTCTTTCTCGAATGATGATTCTTGGTGTTATTCTTTTATTGATCTCTGTTACCATTGCATACCTAGACAACTCTTTAAATAGCTACTGGTGGTCTTTAATACTCCTTGGTCTGGGTTGGAATTTTTTGTTTATTGGAGGTACTAATTTATTACCTCGTTCTTATAATGAAAATGAAAAATTTAAAGTTCAATCAATTAACGATTTTGTAATTTTTGGTTTTCAAGCTTTTGCGGCGCTTTCAGCGGGCTGGTTTGTGTTCAACTATAGTTGGGAGATAACGATGTTATCTGTTATCCCGTTATTAGTATTTCAGTTGTTACTTCTTTTGTGGTGGATAAAACATGACAAATAAGAGTCATAAAAAATCATTGCTTTTTCATATATTTTCTTATAAAGTATTGATTTTTTGGTTAGGGAGTGAATTTTGAAAATTGAAGTAATGACGCCTTCTATCGGTGCGGAGATTTCCAAAGTATCACTTAATAAAGACCTAAACGATGATATATGTGACCAGATCTACAATGCACTGATTAAACACCAAGTTGTTTTTTTTCGAGACCAAGACTTGTCCCCCGAAAGCCATTTAAAACTAGCAAAAAGTTTTGGCGAACCGGAGCCTCCTCATCCTGTCTATCCTAATGTCGATGGTTATGAAAATATAGTTTTACTTAAGAATGCCGAAGATAATATTCCAAATACTACCGATTGGCACAAGGACCTCACCTTCAAGTCCAATCCTCCATTTGCCAGTATTTTGCATGGTATAAAAATTCCTGATGTTGGTGGTGACACTCTTTGGGCGAGCATGAGCGCAGCTTATGATAATTTGCCAGATGGCTGGAAGCAGCACTTGGAGAATCTGGAAGCTATCAATGATATGGGAACGTTTAGGAATGATTTTTATAGAGATGGTGGTATTGAATCTGTTAACAATGCACTCAAGAATGTTGGCTCAGCAGTGCATAAAGTTGTCGAGACACATCCAGTTTCTGGCTTGAAATATTTAAATGTTAACCAGTCATTTACGCGCAATATAATTAATGAAAGTCAAGGTCAAAGTGACCATATACTGCAATTCTTGTTCCAGCATATTATCAAACCAGAGTTCCAAGTCAGGTTTCGTTGGCGCAACAACTCTATCGCCATCTGGGACAATAGAATTACACAACACTACGCTGTTCTTGATTATTTACCCAATATTCGTCATATGCATCGTGTGACTGTTCTTAACGACAAAAGAGTGAAATAGTTTAATTTAGAGTTTGCTAAAACTACTTTTTATATCTGAAATTAAGTCCTTTGTATCCTCGAGACCTATATTGAGTCGAATAAGATGCTTGCCATCATGCACCCATTTACCATCACGTTTATACTGTCTTGCTGTTACAAGACTTTTAAACCCACCCCAACTATAACCAAGTCCAAACATCTCGAGTGAATTTATAAATAACGCAATTTGTTTATCTGAATATTTTTCTTTAAATGTAAATGCAAAGAGTCCAGATGCACCAGAATAATCTCTCTTCCAGAGATTGTGCTGGGGATGTGATTCTAGACCCGGATGAATTACGCAGTCAACAATGTCTTCTGTTTCTAACCATCTCGCAATCTCAAATGCAGACTTTTGATGAGCACTGAGACGAACTTGGAGTGTTCTTAATCCTCTCAAAGCTAGGTAACAGTCATGAGAGTTCGTATAACTTTCAACTGCATGCAAATACTCATCAAACTCTCTTGAATACTTCTTATTTACAGTTATACAACCTATTAAAACATCAGAATAGCCACAAATATATTTCGTCGCTGAGTGAATCGAAATGTCAACTCCAAGATCCAAAGGTTTTAAAAATAATGGTGTAGCCCAAGTATTATCAATGACTGTAGGAATGCCTGCTCTTTGTGCTATTTTCACAATTGCAGGAATATCTTGAATTTCAAAAGTATTGGACCCTGGAGACTCTAAAAAGATTAGTTTGGTATTGTCATTGATATATTGACTAATTTCAGAACCAATACTCGACTCTATATGTGTAACTTTAATATTATATTTAGCAAGAACTTTATGGCAGAATCTCGCAGTGGGTCCGTAGACATTGTCAGTAAGTAGCACCTCATCACCGCTCTGAGTAAACGCCATTAATGTGCATATAATTGCATTAATACCTGAAGGAAATGCACGCGAAATATAGCCATTTTCAAGTTTGCATATAGCTTCTTCAAAGCTCTTCTGAGTTGATAAACCGCCCGTCCCGTAAGTGACACCAGGGTATTGGCCCTTATCATGCAACTGCATATCCTCATAGCTTTCAAATAAAACCGTAGAGCCACTTTGTATAGAAGGATTAATGGTTCTAATCTCCCTGTCGCCATAACTATAGCTATAGTCATTCCAACCAATCAATTCACTGGACTTACTCATACTTGTGAATACTACAATAAATTGGAAATCATCATAGGTGTAATTATCTATTTTGTCCAGTAATTTATGTACTTAAAATAAATCTATAGATCAATCAATTGACTGATTGCGGGACAGTACAAGGCTAACTTTGTAGGCAACTTGAATATGTCCTGGAGAATTCCTTGATATTCTAGAAGTTGCTCTTGATGAGAATGTTTTTGACGCTCAATAAAGGCATCAATAGATTCGTCTTTTGTTGGTGAAGCTGTTTTGAAGTCAATAATCCACAGCACACCATCCTCAATAAACAATCTGTCAATAATAATATTTTTTGAGTGACCACTATATTCGGCTTCAACCTGAGTAGACTCTCTGTTCTGAAATAACCAATCAAACACTTTATCTTGTTTAGTATTCTGAAGTAACTGACAAACTTCTTTGGTGTATGTGTGGAGGAGTTTTTTTGGCAAACCAAACTCAAGTAACTTTACCTCAACACTTTCTTCTGAAGGTTCAAACAAGCTATGTTCCAAAAAATAATGGACGATAGTACCCAATGCACTTTGATAGATTAAATCAATATTTCTGGATAAATTTTTCGGTTCATTAATATTTTGAGTCTCCATTCCAGAAAGAGTCGTGAGCTCTGTATAACGAATCATTTTAGGTGCAGCTAATTGTTTGATATTTTCTTCAGGAAAATTTTTCAAGTTATCAATTGATTCTTGATAAAAATGTCTCAAAAAATAAAGCAATGTATTACTTGAAACTTTGCCTGACTTATTAACGCTACCCAGTAAATATAGTTTTTCTTTTGCACGACTCATCGCTACATATAATAAGCGCATCATCTCGAAATGACTTTGTTGTTTTTCAATATATTTCAAATATAGATATGTCTTGCTTTCCTCTCTATCATAGGCTGACTTGATAGGCGCTAATAAAATATTATGGTTCGCAAATTCTTGTATTTGAATCAACGATGATGGATTACTTTTCCCCGTTTTCCCTAACCCAGGAAGAATAATAATATCAAACTCCAATCCTTTAGCCTGATGGATAGTCATAAGTTTCACAGAGGCAGGCTTAGAAGGCGCATATAAGTCCTGAAGCATCAACTCTAGGGTATCAATATTTAGATTTTCGTTATTCTCGCATTCATTTAAAAGAGAAACAAACTGAGATCTTATATCTCGTTGCTGTTGGTTCATTTCTTGCTCTGGATTCAACTGATTTAGAGCATAAAGAAAACGCTCAACAAAAGAGAAGCGTCCTTCATTGAAAACTGCCTCTGAAATAGCTTGATACAGGTGTTTTGCTCGTTTTATACCATCCTCAGTAAACTCTTTAAAAACAGCATTGTCACTTAGTTGGTGAAAAATTGTTGTCTCATCAGAGCGACTAAGAATCAATAATTCATTTAGTTTTAAGCCACACCAAGGGGAGCGAAGAATTGAAAGCCAGGCCAATTTATCTCCTAAACTTATTAGGGCACGAGTTAGACTTATTAAATCTCGGGTAAACAAATCAGATCTTAAGGGTTCTGTTTTTACAGCTTCAAAATTAATTTCATGAGACTGGAGTGAGACAATGATCTCTTGCAAATGAGTTCTGGACTTCACTAACACTGCAATCTCTTGAGTTGGATCCCGTTGCAGTGCTTTACTGATAATGGTGCTCACTTGTTCAGCCTCTTGTTTATTTTGGCCATAGCCAAAGGGATAGAACTTAACCGCATCCAGAGGCATATCTTTAGAAGCGGAGGTGGACTTTGAGAAATGAATAGCGCCCTGTATTAGGTTATCTACATTAGGAAAAATATCAGAAAAAAAAGTATTGTTTGATTCAACAATACTCATATTCGATCTAAAGTTAGTACTCAGTAATAGTGGATTTATCTTTACATTTGCAATTCCATTTTTCATTACTTTCAAAAAAATTCCCACCTGGGATTCACGAAATCGATAGATTGATTGCATTGGGTCACCTACCAAAAATATTGTTTTACCGTCACCTTCTTGCCAGCTCTCAAGCAACTTTTGAATAAGACTTAATTGTGCATAAGAAGTATCCTGAAACTCGTCAATTAAAAGATGTTTGATTTGATAATCTAAAAATAAGACAATATCACTGACTATTTCACGACTATCTAGCGCTTTAATCGCTTTCATTCCAACTTCTGAAAAATCCTGAACACCTTGTTCTTCAAATATCAAGCTTAATTGAGCAACGCCTAGTTTCAATACTTGACTGATATCGTTGATATTGCTTATGGTGGACTCATTTTGATGAACATTTGGCAATTGGTCTAACTCAAGAAGTTGTTTTTTAAAAATATCTGCAGAAGCTAGTTCTCTCAAAATTGCCATCAATAATTTTTTTTGCTCTTTGAGTTCTAGCGGAAATCCAAGTGACTTATCTATTTTTTTTCGCCATTCTCCACTACTTTTTGCTAGCAATAAATCAGCAATTATTTGCCAATTAGACAAATCACTTAGCTTGTCACCAGGAAGTTTGTTAATTTTGGAAACTTCAGGTCGAGTATTAGCTTTAAGCAAAGTGAAAATATCTACATTCAAATGCACTGATGCAACCTCTCTCAGAACTTGTAAATGTTCAACAATAATTTGTTGTGCAGTTTGCTCCAAAAAATCAACATCAAGTACACCTTTGAGGTACAACCGAGGCAACCATTGCTCTCGTTTTGATAGCATATATACCAAAAGCCGATAAAACTTATCTACATGATTATCCAAATACAATAAAACTCTAGCAATAGACTCGTTGTAATCGTCTTCCTCTATCAGCATCAGTGTTTTTTCTGCTGCTATTTGATACATGTATTCGTACTCATAACGATCACTCATTATTCTGGGTGGCATTAGTTGCTGCAATGATGGGTATTTCGAAACAATCAAACTTGAAAGAGAATCAATGGTGCTAATTTTTATCCGTGAAGGATTATTGAGCAAATCCCACTCTCGAAGTTCAGACTGTTTCAAAGCCTGATTAGCAAGTTTATAGGTCTTCAGTTTGTGAGCTTCTTTGGGTGGATTTGATTTTGCTTGGGTCAATGAACTTACCACTCTGTGTTTAAGTTCATCTACTGCCTTATTGGTGAAAGTTATTGCTAATATAGTTTCAGGCTCATCAGCAATGCTAAGTAATTTTAGATAACGTTGAGTAAGTAGTTCTGTTTTGCCAGAACCCGCTGGCGCTTGTACAATAAAAGAATCGCTTATATCTAAAGCCTGATCTCTTTGAGATTGATCATTCACATTGACTCTGGTGCACTCACCCCTAAAATATTTAATCCGTTTACAAACACTTGTTTGGTTACAGAAATGAGCGACAGCCTTGCTTGAGAAAGCTTTTTATCATCAATCAAGAAAGGGCAGAGGTTGTAATAGCTATGGAAATGGGTTGCCAATTCACGTAAATAATAAGCTAACTGGTGAGGTTCATATTGTAAGGCCGAGGATTCAATGACAGTTTTATAACGACTAAGTTCTTTTAAAAGTGCTTTTTCACTATCCTCTGTAAGCAATGACAGGTCAGCTTCTTGACTCTCAAATTTAATGCCTTTTTCTACAGCTTGCTTAAAAACAGAGCAAATACGAGCGTGCGCGTACTGGATATAGAAAACTGGATTTTCATTAGTTTTGGATTTAGCTAAATCTAGGTCAAAGTCCATATGCTGTTCTGATTTTCTAAGAATATAGAAAAAACGAGCAGCGTCATTACCTACTTCATCACGCAGCTCTTCTAGGGTCACAAAAGAACCACTACGTGTTGACATTTGCACCTTCTTGCCGCCACGATATAAGTTAGCAAACTGAACCAGCAGAATCTCTAATTTATTAGGGTCATGATTAAGTGCAGCAATGGAGGCTTTAACTCGAGCGATATAACCGTGATGATCGGCGCCCCAAATATTAATTAGCTTGTCATAGCCGCGTTCAAATTTCTCAAGATGATAAGCTATATCTGAAGCAAAATAAGTATGGATGCCATTATCGCGAACAACGACACGATCTTTCTCATCTCCATATTGCGTTGTATTGAACCAAAGCGCTCCATCCTTTGCATAGATATGACCGGACTCCTGTAATTTATCAACACTAATCTTAGCCAACCCATTATCAATCAAAGACTGCTCTAAAAACCATTTCTCAAAATTAACACCAAACTCAGCTAAATCACTTTTAATACCATCTAGAATGCTATCGACACCTATACGAAAGATGGCCTCATAACCTTCACCCAGCAGCTGCCTTGACCTAACAATCAGTTCATCAATATGAGATTCCTTATCGCCTCCCTGTTGACTATCTTTGCAAACATCTTTATAGACCTCTGATGAACTCTTTCGCCATCTATCTCCATATTTTTCCAAGACACTTTCAGCGATATCTTTGATATAGTTGCCTTGATAACCGTTATCAGGGAACCTAAGTTTCTCTCCAGATAAAGTCAAATACCGGAAAAAAATACTCACAGTCAGAATATCCATCTGCCTGCCTGCATCGTTGACATAATACTCATTGTCAACCTTAAAACCAACAGCCCTTAGGAGATTAGAAATTGTAGCTCCATAAGCAGCTCCTCGGCCATGACCTACATGAAGTGGTCCTGTCGGATTGGCTGAAACAAATTCCATGAGCACACTTTTTCCTGAACCAATAGTCGACATACCATAACTGTCTCCACTATCAATAATGTCATTAATCACCGCACTGCTCGATTCATCCGAAAGGAAAAAATTAATAAACCCCGGTCCAGCGATTTCTGTTTTTTTAACAAGTTCAGATGCGTCCAATTGATCAACAATGGACTGCGCTAATGTTTTCGGGTCACTCTTGGTTTGCTTTGCCAACACCAATGCAATATTCGTTGCATAATCACCATGAGTTTTATCTTTAGTATGGTCTAGCCGAATCTTTGAAGGCAGCTCACTGAGCTGGCCCTGATCGATTAGGTCGCTAAGACTTTTAAGAAGTAGATCTTGTAACTGCTCTTTCATGATTAATTAACTACTGATTTATTAAACTATGTAGTTGACATTTTAGTTTAACCCATTACCCCATTATTAGCCAAATATTGTATTCAAATTTAAAAAAAATGTTTTTATGATTGATAAATAAAATTATAAATTTACTCTCTAATGTGCCTCTTGCCAACTATCTCCTATACCCACGTCGACAACTAAAGGGACACTTAGGTTTGCAGCATCTGACATCATAGAACGTATATTTTCAGCATACTCTTTTGCCTTATTGGCCTTAATCTCAAAGACCAGTTCATCGTGCACCTGCATAATCATCTTGACATTATTATTCTCACGATTTATCCAGGCCTGAATATCTAACATCGCTTGTTTAATAATGTCGGCTGATGATCCTTGCATAGGTGCATTGATTGCCGTCCTTAAGGCATGTTGCTGTTGCATTTTATTTTTTGCATTGATTTGGGGCAGGTAGAGTCGCCTACCTAATATCGTTTCAACAAATCCTTGTGATTTAGCTGTTTCTTTGGTTTTTTCCATATATTTAAGTACACCTGGATAATTGTCAAAATAATCATCGATATACTGCTTAGCTTCCGTTCTAGAAACATCAATTTGTTTTGCCAGACCAAAAGCACTCATACCATAGATTAGCCCAAAATTAATCGCTTTAGCTTTTCGGCGCTGCTCTTTGCTTACTTCTGACAACTCTGTATTAAATACCTGAGCAGCAGTTGCACAATGGACATCGATATTATTTGCAAATGCCTCAATCAAATTTTTGTCCTTAGAAATATGCGCCATAATCCTCAGCTCAATTTGAGAATAGTCAGCCGCCACAATGACATTACCTTCACCTGAAACAAACGCTGATCGGATCTGTGCACCCTGTTCCGTTCTTATCGGGATATTTTGAAAATTAGGTTTTGAAGAAGAAAGTCTTCCCGTTGCTGTTACTGCTTGATGATACGAAGTGTGTAAACGACCCGTTTGTCTATTGATTTGTTTTGGTAGAGCTTCTAAATAGGTAGAATTCAGTTTAGTTAATGTCCTGTAAGACATAATTAAATCCACCAACGGGTGCTCCAATTGTTTTAGCGCCTCTTCATTTGTTGATGGTTGGCCTTTGGCAGTTTTCTTTTTCGGTTCGAGGCCCAATCCTTCTTCACTAAACAAAATTTGTTGGATTTGCTTAGGTGACTCAAGATTAAATTCATCTCCTGCTATTTCAAAAGCCTGAGTTTGAATCTTCTGCATTTCAGATTTAATTTGAACCTGTTGATTGAAAAGTGAAACCTCATCAATAAGTGCGCCATTGCGCTCCAACTTTAGCATAATGTTGACTAGAGGTAGCTCTAAGGTTCGATACAACATCATTAATTTTGGATATTGTTGCAACTTAGATTCCAGGATTTTGTTTAATTCAGAAGTGACAATAACATCTTCACAGGCGTACGGAAGTGCCTCATCTATATTGACCTGATCAAAGGTCAATTGTTTTTTGCCACTTCCTGCTACATCTGCAAAATGAATTGTTTTATGACCAAGATAGTGCTCTGATAAATCATCCATATTGTGACGTGTTGCCACAGAATTTAAGCAGTATGATTTGATCATAGTATCGTCAACAATGCCGCTCAAATCAATACCTATATTTGCTAGTACATGGGCATCATATTTTAAATTTTGACCAATCTTACCAATAACTTGACTTTCAAGGATAGGCTTCAATGATTTCATCACTGACTGTCGAGACAATTGTTCTGGAGCATCTAAGTAATCGTGTGCAACTGGCAGATAGTAACTTTGTTTATCAAGCAAAAATACTAGTCCAACAATCTCTGCATTCATATAATCCAGACTATTGGTTTCCAAGTCAAAAACAAATGATGTAGACTCAGATAACTGCTTCAGAAAGGATTCAAAATCAGCTTGTTTAAGAATTAGTGTTTGCGTAAATTCCTGAAGAAGCAATGTGTTCTTTTTATCTTGACTTTCACTCAATAAAGGCTCGATTGCTTCAGTGATTGGTTTTTCTTTGATTTGACCAGCTAATTGTTTTAGCCACATAGAAAAACCATACTCTGTATACAATTCTCTCAATTTTTCTGTGTTTTCTCCCGGCTCATCATCAAAGACGTCAGAAGGCAAATCAACATCAAACTTAAGTTTGACTAATTGGTAAGAAAGATCCAACAAGTCAAATGACTCTCTTAACCTCTCCCCAACCTTGCCATCTATTTTGTTTGCATTAGCTTTAACACCCTCTATATCTCCATACAACTGTAACCATTTTATAGCCGTCTTTGGACCGACACTTGGTACGCCAGGTATATTGTCAGAAGCATCGCCGCTCAAAGCTAATAAGTCAAGGATTTGGTGTGGCTTAACACCCATTTTTTCTTCCACCATGTCTGTGTCATAAAGCTTGCCCTGCATATTAAGTTGCTTGATATGATCACCCACTAATTGCAAGAGATCTTTGTCACTACTCGCTATGATGGTTTCAATATTTTTTGCATTTGCTAGTTTAGCTAATGTCGCTATGACATCATCTGCCTCAACGCCCTCTTTACAAATGAAATGAAAACCCATCGCTCTAATGATTTGATATAGAGGTTCGATTTGAACAATCAATGATTCATCCGCGGGTTTCCTATTGGCTTTATATTGTGGATAAATTTGATGACGAAAATTTGATCCTTTGGAATCAAAAATCATAATCAGCTTGGCATCTTGATATTGTCTTTGTAAATGTTTAATAGCATTAATAACACCAAACATTGCGCCCGTTGGAAAGCCTTTATCATTACTTAAATTTTGTGACAAGGTCGAGAAGTATGAACGAAACAGGTATGCCGAACCGTCGACTAAAATGAGTTGCTGAGCCATGAAAGAATTTTACCTCTAATCTTAGCTTTTTTTTTGCCAAACTCACTTTTGAAAAACATCACCTTAGTCGTATATTATTCTGCCTTGCTAAGGATTGTTAGCTAAAATATAAGTATGCTTGATGCACTCATTACCGCTGACAATATTTCACTTAATCATAACGGTAAAAATATCTTAGATGATGTGAGTCTGAAATTACATCCTGGGGAGTTCATTACCTTGATTGGTCCTAATGGAGCTGGAAAGAGTTCCTTGATTAAAGTTCTATTAGGGATCATTAGACAAGATAGTGGCCAAGTGAGCCATAGTAATAATGTTCGTTTAGGCTACACCCCTCAATCATTTACTGCAAACCCTTTTATTCCAATATCAGTTGTCGATTTTTTGACACTCAACCAAAAAGCAGATAAAAACTTCACCAATCAAACATCTGAACTTACAGGTATCAAAGATTTACTAAATTCACCCTTAAAAAATCTCTCAGGAGGTGAATTACAAAAAGTACTACTAACACGAGCCTTGCTTAACAAACCAAACGTACTTATATTGGATGAGCCCGCACAAAATCTTGATGTAGATGGACAGATGCAATTATACAAATTGATCCAAGAGATTCACCAAGAACAAGAATGCGCCGTGTTGATGGTTTCTCATGATCTTCACCGAGTAATGAAAGAGTCCACCCAAGTTCTATGCTTATACCACCATATTTGTTGTGAAGGACTTCCAGAATCAATTCTAAAAGATGAGCAATTTAATGATTTATTTGCTGACCAAATACATGAATTAATGGCTACTTATGAGCATCATCATAACCACCGCCATGAGCATTAGAGAGGACTCAAACTCTTCTGACTGATATAATTAAGCCTTTTTTTTATTGACAAAATTATGAAAGATATTATTGAGGCGGCCTTTGAAGATCGTGCCCATATCACACCAGATTCAGCCAATACAGAAG
>ERZ1046367.1489-NODE-1489-length-13536-cov-5.639344_pt1 | contig 13536 bp, 17 predicted proteins | sample MGYA00383091_ERZ1046367 | MGnify/ENA primary metagenome ERZ1046367 (study PRJEB29581, sample SAMEA5548361) | metagenome | biome: marine; feature: coastal; material: water | depth 50 m | study: Short-term variability in the microbial, nano- and picoplankton... | reverse complement strand
GCCGCCGCTGGACACGGTCTTCCCACCGTGCGATCGGCCCCCACTTCGGTGGGGGCCGTCTCGCGTCCCGGATAAGCCAAGTAGGGCTCCGTGTGCCAAGTCCATCAGCTGTGTGGCTACCACGCTCATTTCGAAAGCTGTCGTGTGAGGCGTGTTGTAATCGTCAGCGAGTGGCAAACGCCTCGGTCAGGCCTGCGCCCTGGAAGCCGTCCGGAATCGAACCGGTCGTGGCGTAGAGGTAGAGCGCGGTCTGGAAAACAGCTCCGAGAGCGGTCAGCACTACGACGACCAACGCCACCCAGGGCACGGCGATTACCAGACCGACGGGGCCGGCCAGGAACACCACGAGGATCGCCGGGAGCATGGCAGCCAGTCCCAGGAGGCCGAACCCGATCTGGGAAGCGAGATTCTCTCCCCACGTGCGCTTGAGTAGCGACGCTGAGGCCTTAAGGCCACTGACCGCACGGTGGTCATCGACCACGATGGCTGGGATGACGAGGAACGAAGCTGCCTCCCAGGCCATACCGATCATGCTGACGGCGAACTGACCGAGTCGGCCCGAGCGTTCCCTGAGTGCCGAGAGGACGAGGCCCACAGTGGCCGTGAGGAGCGCCCACGGCAGCAGGCCGCCGAGATGGGAGAAGGCCCGGCTCAGCGCCGACTTCACGGTGGGGTCGCCACCCGAGAGCCGTTCGTGGGCTCCGGCCACCAGGGCGCCCTTGAAGAACACCCCGATCACGCTGAGGATCAGGGCGCTAGCGATACCGGCGAACACCAGCACCGGGTCGACCTGCCCTTCCTCTGACGAGAGGCCGGAGAGATCAGTCGCTGCGAGGGTCGGAAGCCAGAGCACGAGGAGCGCCCCGACGGATACCAGGAAGGAGAGCACCGGGAGTACGAGCAGCTCCCGGTCTTTCCGTAATACCTGCCACGACACCTTGGCCAACGTGACCGTTCTCGAGATTCGTCCCATACGGCGACCGTAGCGTCGATCGGTGGCAGCACGGAAAGCCTGTCGGTTGGATCTAGGGACGGCGCGGTAGCCCTGTCTCGTGATGAGATCTGAACGCAGCGGGCTTGGAGAATCAGGCGCCTGGGGCAAGGGTGGCGAGGATCTCGGCGAGGTCGTCGATGGTCGTCCGGGGGTTGACGATGCACACGCGCATGGCCGGCTCGCCGTCGAACGTGGTCGTGGTGAGCATGGCGGTCCCATCGGCCATCAGTCGGTCGCACCACGCCTGGTAGTCGTCCGCACCCCATCCATGGCGGCGGAAGGCCACGACCGACAGCTCGGGTTCGACGATCAGTTCCAGGTGGTCGGCAGCCACCACGAGATCACGGGTGGCTCGGGCGACCGTCAGCGTCTCTTCGATGGCGTCCCGGTAGGCATCGGTCCCGTAGGTGGCGAGCGAAAACCAGAATGGCACTCCGCGGGCGCGGCGGGTCAATACGTGGGCGTGGTCGCACGGGTTGAACACCGTGTCGTCCATGAGTGGTTCGAGGTAGCCGGCGTGCTGGGTATGGGCCCGGCGGGCGGCCGCTGGCTCCCGGTAGACGAGAGCCGCACAATCGAAGGGGGAGAAGAGCCACTTGTGGGGATCCACGACAAGCGAATCGCAACGCTCCACCCCGTTGTAGAGGTTTCGGACCGAGGGTGCAGCCAAAGCCGCACCCCCGTAGGCGCCGTCGACATGGAACCAGGCGCCGGAAGCGGCACAGGCGTCGGCCACCGAGTCGAGGGCGTCGACGATTCCCACGTTGGTGGTTCCGGCGGTGGCCACCACGGCGAACACTTCGGTCCCGGCGGGACGACCGTTGATGGTCGCGGTGACGGCATCACCGGTGAGGCGCAGTTCGCCGTCAAGGTCGGCGAGGAGTACATCGACGTCCATGACACGCGCTGCCGAGTCGATCGAGGCGTGGGTGCTGGCCGATGCCACGACCGCCCAACGGATCGGCCGGTCCTGTCCGCCGGTCATTCGGGCCCGGTTGGCGACATCGCGGGCAGTGACCAGCGCGGACAGGTTCCCCATTGTCCCGCCGGTGACGAAGCAACCTCCGGCCGTCTCGGGCAGGCCGGCCAGGTCAGCGATCCAATCCAATGCCTGGTTCTCGGCGTAGACCATTCCGGCGCCGTCCAGCCAACTCGAACCCGCTACTGAAGAGGTGCCGACCACGAAGTCAAAGGCGCTGGCCGCCGGGGTGGGTGCACCGGCTACGAAGGCCAGATAGCGGGGGTTGTCCGCCGCGATGTTGCTCGGGGCGAGGTGTTCGACATAGCGGCGGAGCGCCTCGGTGCCACCCAGTCCCTCCGCGGTGACGGTCTGGCCGACGAGGTCACGGAGTTCGTCGGCGCTCTTCGCCGATTGCATGGGAGGCTCGTCGGTCATCCGCTCGAGAGCGTGGTTGATGACAGCCCTGACGAGGGCCTCGTTGTCGGCGTCGAAGTCGTGCACGCCGGGAGGCTACGGGCCGCCCTCCGTTCGGGGAGTGTCCGGTCAGGCGAGGTCGAATATTGGCTCGTACCTACTCCAGTAGGTGCAGCGGTTACTGGTCGAGGTCAGTGACGATTCCCCGTGGGATCAGATGTTGACAGCGGTCGCGGTTTGTCCTCGGTGCTACGTCGATCCCGGCCTACGGGCCGGAGGGGATCAGACGTCGGGGTGGGCGGCGAGGTAGGTGACCTCGAGGCCGCCGGTCAGGTACGGGCCGAGTGCCTCGGGGAGGCCGGTCTCAATTCGCCATGCCAGATAGGCCTCATGGTCGGAGCGTTGGGCGAAGGTCTCCCAGAGGATCACGAAATCCGGGTCGTCGGCGTTGGAGAACACTTCGACGGCTTCACAGCCGTCCCAGGCCCGGGTCTCAACGAGGGCGCCCTTAAGTAATTCGAGGAGTTCCGGGCCCTTGCCCTCTTGGCAGGGAAATCCCACGTGGATCGTCTGAGACACCTGATTGCACCTTCCGCCTGTGTGGAATCAGGTTGATTCCGCTGGAGATCTGATCTCATCAGAGTCATGACGGGGTTGACAAATCGTCAGCCGTTTACAGCGTTCGGAGGCTGGTCAGATCCGGCTCAGCGTGTGCCGGCTGCCGTCGACGATGAGGTCGAGATCGACGGCCCCGCCTAAGACGTCGAGGGACGTGGCGGAACCGTCGGAGCACATCAGGGCCCATGAACCGTCGGTGGGTAGACCGGAGACCCGAACAGACGTACATGTTCCAGAGAGCGAGGCGTTTCGAGGTTGAGCGGCGAGATGGAGGACCGCTCCGTCCCACCAGGCCTCGCTGAGCGCGACGTCGGGGAAGTTCACTCCGGTGATCGTCGGTTCGGTGAACCGGTCGACGGGATTCTCGGCGAATATCCGACTCCAGGCACCCGGTTGGCATACCCAGCCGGCCATGACCCTGGCGTTCAACTGACCCCGCGGGTGTGGCTCGCCGAGTCCGAATCCGAACGTGAACTCGCCGAGGTCGTGGTCCCAGGTCGGTTCGTGGATGTCGTCGAGGACCGCCCACATCCGCTCGCGGATCCTTCCGTTGTCAAACTCGCTGGTCTGCATGGCCAACAACGAGGCGAAGTTGGGATCCTCGAGTCCGACCGGAGTGGCGTCGCCGTCCAGCCCGGTGAGAGCCACGGCCATTTCCCAGACGGAACGCGCAACGTCGGGTCGTTGTGGTGCTAGATACCAGACTGGTGCCAGGAGCCCCATGGGGCTGGGCACATGCTCGTCGACCACCGGGTCGTAGTAGAGGTCCATGGCTACGGGTCGGCCGTCCTGCCATGTCACATAGTTGGCCGTGGCGTGCTCCCACCACGGGTCGAACACCCGGTGGTGGTCGGTGCCCATGAGCGTGTCGTGCAGCCTCAGACCGAGGCCGGCGCCGCTTAGTCAATAGGGCCAAATCTTGGTGTTCTCACAGTGCACGCCGATCGGTTGATTCCTCCATTGGTCAGCTAGATGGGAGGAGATGGCGGAGTGGGTCCAAGTGAACGTGTGCTCGCCGTCACGGATCATGTCGAATGGCTGGTTCCAGCGGTCATCGCCGGTGACGTGGCGGTGGAGCCCGAGCAGTAGGCCGAAGAAGCCCTTGAAGAACAACATGCCGTCCGCCGCTATGGGATCCATTTGGATGCCGTACGGCTCGATGCCGTTGGCCGTCCAACCGGGCACGTCGTAGTCGCCCCACAGGGGCTCGGGCACGAGCGGGCGCCAACCCTCTGGGTAGCGGGAGCGGTCGGGGTCTGGGCCGAACTGGGTTAACCAGTCCGAGGCAGCCCACCACGATGTGTGGCGCTCGACCAACTCGTCGAGGATTTCAGCGTAGGGCTCCCGCCATGCCGGGGTGCGGTCGGCCATGAGGGCCACGGCGTAACTGGAATCGACGAGGTCGAACCGGTGCCACGACAGCATCGGTTCGCCGGTGCGGTCGTCCCAGTGGGGGTGAGGTTGACCGTTGCGACTCCAGTCGTCAGGGGCGGTGGCCTTGCGATGCAGGTATCGCAGCCAACCCAGTGACCGGTCGTCGAGCGGGGTGGGTGTCGAAGTCTCGCTCATGTGGCGCTCACCTCGAAGAGCAGACTGCAGCAGGTCAGGGCACCCTCGGCCTTGGCCAGTTCGGACACCTCGACGGTGCGCACGGTGAATCCGGCGGCAGAGATGCGTTCCGCTGTGTGGGGGAAGGCGGCGGCGACCAGCACGGTGCCACCAACCCTAACGACGTTGGCCGCGTCGGGTTCTGACGGATCGACCGAGATGCAGCGCCGGTCGCCCAGGTCGCCAACGTCGACCCGGTCGGGATTGAGGACCAGGGTGTCGTCGTCCAGGGCGGTAACCGCCGACTTGAGGTGCAGGCAGCCGCGGACGGCGGTTCCGTGGACGCGGTAGCCGTGGTCGCCGACGATGGTCCGGAACTGGTCTATGGCTGCCAGGTCGCTCCGACTGGTGATGCCGATGTGGACGTCGCGACCGGCAACCAGCACGTCGCCACCGTCGAGGATTCCCGGCGAGGTGATGCGAGCCAGGAGTCGGTACGGCGCGAGCGTCCGTTCGATGCTGGAGCGTTCGTCACGCCGGGATTCGGCGCCGGGCCGGGTGATGACGGCCACCTCATCAAGCACGACGGCCACGTCCTCGACGAACACCGAGTCGGGCAGGCCGGGTTCGACCGGTAGGCGCTCAATGCGGCAACCCAGATCGGCCAAGGCCGCCTCGTAGGCGGTGTGCTGTTCCCGGGCGGTGTCGACGTCGATCGGGGTGCGTTCGAGGTGGGTCAGCTCACAGTCGGCAATGGCCGGGCTGACCCCCCGGGTGACGGCGATGAGCATGTGGGTCGGCGTCCTGCTTGCGTGGTCAGAGTGCGTAGACGCGGGAGGCGGTGCCGGAGAACATCGCGGAACGTTCGTTATCGGTGAAGTCGCCGACCATCTTCTTGAAGGCGTTGTAGAGCACGTGGTACGAGACCGACACCCTGTCGACCGGGAAGTTGCTTTCAAACATGCACCGCTCGGGCCCAAAGCAGTCGATGGTGTGCAGGTAGTGGTCGCGGTGGGCGGCCACCACCTCGTCAGACGTCGGCGGACAGTCGGCAAGGTGCCAGTCAAAGCCGTTGTCGGGCATGGCCAGGCCGCCCAGCTTGGCCACCACGTTGGGGCAGCGGGCTGCCTCGGCAATGTCGATCTTCCACTGCTCGAAGATCTCGTCGCGCTGAGTCGCCCAGGGTCCGACGCCCAACGGGGTGCCGAAGTGGTCGAGGATGATCGTGGTGTCGGGGGCTGAACGGGCCAGATCGACGAAGTCCGGGAGTTGGTAGTGGTAGTGCCAGCTCTCATAGGTGTACCCGTGGCGGCCCAGCAGGCGAACTCCGCTCCGGAACCCCTCGTCTGCGGCCAGCCCCGACGGTGCTCGCCCGGGAATAGTTAGCACCTCGGGGTGGGTGGGGTGCGAGATGGCGTGACGGATTCCCCGGAATAGACCGTTGCCGGCTGTCACGTGGGCATCGAGCACTTCGGACAGTAGATCCCCTAGCCGTAGGTCGGCGTAGGCCACGATGCCGGCGATGCGTGCACCTGGTCCCGCTTCGCTCTCGGCGGCCAGACCGGCCACGAATTCAGTCTCGCCGACCGGACGGAGGTGGTCCGGCCCGTCGTCGCGGTACTCGGCGTGGCATTCGATGAAGACGGTCCTGGTGACCCGATGGCCCGATCCGGTGTCGGCCCAGAGGTTTTCCAGCACGTAGTCGGCGCCGGGGATCTGCCACAGGTGGTGGTGGGGGTCGACGATCTCCAGTTCAGGATCAACGATCTCCTCATCGACCTGGGCATGCCATTCGGGCCGGTCGAAGGCGAGGGGCTCGCGGTCTGCCATGGTTACCGAATCTAGCCTCGGACGGTAAGGCTGAATCCTGAAGCAACTAGCAGGGAGGAGCCACCTGGCGACCGGATCACACGGTCATCACCATGCCCGTAGGGCCTCGGCCGGAGTGCTGCGCTTCTCGTTGGTAGCCGCTGCGGTGGAACGGTTGCTTGCCGATCACGGCGTGGCTCACACCACTCTGGCCGTTGCGTGTCGCCCCTGTGAGGATGATCGCCCCGAAGGAGGTTGGGGGATTTCAGATACTCCCCCTGGAGCTGGCAGCGGCGACGGATCGGGAAAAGGAGCCGAAAAGCCGGACGGCTCGGAACCGGTCGGCCCTAAACGCATCTAGGTTCCTGACATGCTGGGACTCAGGGCAGCTGCTTGGTCAGTGGCGGGAGCAGCGGTTCGGTGGGCGGCGGCCATTGCCAGCCGGGCCGCCGCAGTGGGTCCCAACCACCGGCCGGCCCGAAACTTTGGCGGGTTCGGCGACGGCAGCATCCTTGGGTGGCCGACCGGACCGGTGTTCGGCGAGCGGTGGATCTGGATTGGGAGTGACACTCTGATCGCCCCGCACGTGACGCTGTCGGCCGGAATGGCTACCTGGGAGGCCACCTCAATCGAGCCAGTGGTTCGCATTGGCGATCGTTGTCTCATCGGACGGGGCACGGCGATCGTCGGGCACTTGGCCATCGACATCGGCGACGACGTGTACACGGGGATGAATGTCTACATCACCGACCAGAACCACGGTTACGAAGATCTAAACCTTCCGATCGGGGTGCAAGCGCCTTTCGAGAAGCCGGTAACCATTGGTCCGGGAAGTTGGATCGGGTCCGGCGCGGTGATCCTCCCAGGGGCGCGGATCGGTGCTCACGTCGTCGTCGGGGCCAACTCGGTGGTCCGCGGTGAAATACCAGACCACTCAGTGGTGGTCGGTGTCCCCGGTCGAGTGGTTCGACGCCATGACGGCACTGGGTGGCGGCGCGTTGGTGAAGTCCTCGACCTCTAAGAGAACTGTCGTTCGGGGTCGAGTCCCACGCCATGAAAGTCGATATCGAACCGCAGTGCCCTTGTCTCGTTCATTTGGTCCTCCAGCTGCAGATCAGACTGGCCGAGTTCAGGCCCGATCTCAGGCGAGGTGTGCGCGATGCCTCGTAGGAAGGCGGTGTTGTCGATGTCTGCACCGCGACGCTGGCGCTGAGTTCGGCAACCTGGCAGAAGTATTCGTGCATCGGGGTACCCGTGAACATTGGGAGGCCGACGGGTGACTCGTTGTCGTCGCTGATGGACAAATTTCAGTGGGTTGAAGCTTCCGGTGACGCTATGAGAAGGGCTGGGGTGCCACCTGATGGTTAACTTATTGAGCAGGAGGTGAGCTATGGGTGCAGTAAGCGAGTTAGGTCTCGAAGTGAAATCGGCCAACGTTTTTCAACGGCTTGTCCAGGCGGTGGGATCGAGTCGGCCAGGGGCGTGGTTGTTTTCCAGAACCCTCTACCAGCCGGACAAAGTGTTGTTCAAGGCCACTGGAGGCCGCTTGACCATCCCGACCCTGGTCGCTGGACTCCCGGTGATAATGGTGACTACAACTGGGGCAAAGACCGGGAACCGCCGAACCATGCCACTTCTCGGCATTCCGGTGGGAGAAGACCTGGCGGTGATCGGATCCAACTACGGCCAGAAGAACACGCCGAGCTGGGTGTACAACCTTGAAGCCGATCCATCAGCAACTATCGGATACCGAGACTGCACCGTGGAAGTGGTGGCCCGTCGGGCAGACGAAACCGAAACGGATCAGATCTTTGATCTAGCCAGCACCGTCTACTCGGGGTACGCGAAGTACCGCAAGAGGGCCGAACATCGCGTTATCCAGGTGTTCGTCCTCAAGACGGACACTCAGGGGGCGGCTCTCTAGCCGCCCTGGCCAACCCGTCTTACGGACAATCCGTGCCTCTTTGATTGGCCGTTGCCTTGCCTGGTCAAGGTTCGCGAACGGGTAGCGGGTTTCCTCGGCGTCGATAGGTGGTTGAAGTTCGATCTTGACGCCGGCTCCGCGCGGTGACCGCTGTGCTCAGCTGTCGGCAGTCTCCGGCCCGATGATCCCTCCGACCTCAGAGATGACGTCGGCCGGAAAGCCGCTCCGTTCGGAATGTTCTTGCACGAGGCCCTCGTCGGCCGCCTCGTAGATGCAAAAGGACTTGTCTGCCGTCCCGTAGGAATGCCTCCAGGTGATGTCCTTACCCTCAGCCCGCATTGCCTCCAGGGTCTCGTTCGAGTGTGCCGCAGCGCCCTGCAACTCCTCAGGGCCCATTGCTCCTAGGCCCGGCATCGATCGTTCGATTACGTATAGGGCCATGGTTGCCACCTTCCGATCCGGCGACGGCCCGCGCCGCCGCTCGCCGATGAGGGTCTCACTCCCAGAGGGGGTCGTCAACCGATCTTTGAGGGGTGGGCCGACACCGGGGCCTCTATGAGTGTCGCCGAATGATGAGCTTCACCCCCCCCGAGGGAAACGATCCTGTTGTAGTGCATCCGGACTCGGCGATCGGGACTTGTCTGCCCTTCTGGAGACTTGATTTGGTCCCGTGCGAAGCGAAGAGAGAAAGTAACTGGCTATGACCGGTAACAAGATTCTGGCAAGCGTGGTTGTTCTGGCGTTCTTTGCCGCCGGATGCGGCGGGAGTGCGACGACTGTGGCGCCTGCGACTACCGCTGCGTCTACGACGACTGTGGCGCCTGCGACTACCGCTGCGTCTACGACGACTGTGGCGCCTGCGACTACCGCTGCGTCTACGACGACTGTGGCGCCTACGACGACGACTGTTGGGCCGCTTCCGTGGCCAAACGATGTTGGGTCGAGTCGCTTTGGTGTACTCGGCCAGGAATTCGACGTTCCCGGTGGATGGATCCGCCCGCATCCCGGCGGATTCCTCTGGTCAGAAATTCAACCCACACCCGACCGGTGGGACTGGGGCTGGATCGATTGGCACGTGAAGACCTGGCAAGATCGTCGACTGGCGATTCTTGGCACTCTCTGGCCCTTCGCTCAATGGGATCAGGAGAACTGCCACGCATACGACCCAGAGGTCCAGCCGGTACTACGCAGATTGCCGACCAAGTTGTTTGCTCCCTGCGATGAAACGAGGTTCGTTGGTTGGCTGACCGCCGTGGTGGAGCGTTACGACGGAGATGGTGTCGAGGACATGCCGGGCCTCGCATACCCGATACGCCACTGGGAGGTGGCCAACGAACCGTCGATGCAGGGAGGCCACGGCTACTTCTTCCAAGGGACTTCAGCCGACTACCTGTCGATGCTTCGCCTTGCGTTCGAAACGATCACAACTGCCGATCCTGAAGCCACGGTGCTGACAGGTGGGCAGGCAGGCATGCAGCCGTCCTTTACCGATTTCTGGACACCGGTCCTCGAGTCGGCTGCCGGGTTCTTCCACGTAGGCAACATCCACTCGATTGGCTCTGACCACTCCTTCTTTTCCGATGACTACCGGACTCTTCTCGACGAGACGGGCCATGTAGGTGCCGAGTACTGGATTACCGAAGCCCTCGTTTCAACTTGGCCCGAGCCAGGACAGATGATTCCGACAGGTGATGAGCTTGGACAGGAAACTCTCACCGGTTTTGCCACGGCTTTTGCCGATGGGGCCTCCCGAATCTTCAATGTCGGTCCCCACGACCCGACCGGTGGGCCAGGCATAGAGTCGGATTCTGCGTTCCTTCTCCTCGCCGAGACGGTCGGCGACTTCACGTCTGCGTCCTGGGCAGGGGAAAGCTTGGTCCGATTCGACATGCCGGACGGCAGGACTGTCTATGCAGCCTGGGATGGTGCCGGTCTTCCTGGCACCGTTTCTGGTGTGGTTGAAACTGTTGGTTACGACGGGACGGCCGGTTCCGTCGATGCGGCCGGATTCTCGGCGGCAGTCCCGACCTTGGTGACTGTTAGGTAGTTGATCCGTCGATAGTGGGACACGACCCACAGAAGCCGCTGTTGTCGAAGCGGCCTGGAACCGCCCTTAACCACAGGCCGACGCCAGGCAGCGGACACCCTGAGAGTTGAGGACGTGCGTGCCATCGAGCGAGGCTGAGCCGGCTATTTAGTGACCGGGATCCATAACTTGCCGCCCGTTTCAGCGGTAGTTTCAACGCCATGAGGATCAAGGTCTTTCCGGCTGTCATGGGTGCTCTGGGGATCGCCATCTCCCTGGCGCTCCTGCTGACCCCGGTCTCTTCAAAGTTCTCCGACCCGTGTGGCAGCGTGCTCGTTCCCACCAAGGTCCACTACTCCGACGGTGGCGAGCTCGTCTACGCCAACACGCCGCCATGTCACGACGCCAGAATGGCGAGGCTCCCCTCCGGCCTCGTAGTCGGAGTAGCCGGCATTGCAGTCGTTGTAGTTTCGGTGGTGGTGGATCGTCGTCGGGACTGATTGTCCACGATCCGGCACCACGACCCGGCTCTACAGGCCACAGGTACGCGAGTCAGGTGTTAGTCGTCTGACGTACCGCAGGGGATCTGAACTACCGGATAGAGAAGAAGGCCCGGTCGTCTTGGTCGTACGAGGCATCTAGGAACATCACGAGGCTGTCGGCATCCGAGTCTTGAACTACGAAACATATTTGACCGGTGACCTGGCCCCTAGCGAGAAACATCTCCAGTTGCCACAGGAGATTGTCGGTGCAGTGGCCTCTGTAATAGGAGTACAGGCGGCTCGATGTTCCAACAGCTTTCAAATTTCCTAGGGCCTTCATGGCGAAACTCTCACCCTCACCCATGTACGACATCTCCAGGTCAACGACGACAACGAGAGCGTCAGCTGGCTTGGCTGGCCGACCTGGATCAGTACGGCTAAGAATATTGGCTGCCTTGAGGACCTTGAGTGACCACCCGCCACCAATCCTCACGTTTTGACCAATTGGAAACGGGTTCTGGGCTGATCCGTGCGGTGCGACAGTTGTAGTTGTTGCACGGGTTGTGGCAGGAGCACGGGTCATGGTCGTCGGAGGCACTGTCGTCGGAGGCGCTGTCGTTGTCGCCTGCGGTTGTTCCGGTGGCTCCTCAGAACAGCCGAGCCCCATGGCCAGAAGCGCCAGCACCATCCACACCCGCATGTCCTCACCGTAGGGGAGGGCCCTGTATCGGCCGTTAGTTGCACGCCGTCAGGTGAGACTTGGATTTCATCTATATGGGTGCACCCCCTGGAGAGGGACGCAGAACCCAAGAACAGAGGTACGCAGCCTCTCGGCACAGCCCAAATGGGGTCTTGAGGTAGATGAGCTAGGTCAGGTCAGCGGTGCGGAGGGTCCGGATCTCGTTGCTTCTTAACCGGCGACCTGCGAACTGTCTGCTGACCTCCTTGCCAGCAGGTTGGCCGTCACCAGGGCACCCAGCACCCCGCCGGCCGTCGACAGCAGCAGGTCCCCGACCGTGTCGTCGTAGGTGAGCTCCAGGCCAGTGGTCCCCATCTCCTGGATGATCCACTCCACGCCCTCCCAGGCGATGATGGCCAGTGCCCCGAAGCCGGACCCCATGAGCACGAGGTTCCAGCGGGCCAGCCCGGCTGGGGCCACGAAGAGGACCAGCGCTGCCACCAAGAACGTCCAGTTCACGAAGTGGAGTACATCGTCGAACTGCTCCATGGTGTCGAACAGGTTCACGAGGTTGCCCAGGAGGTCCAGGACGAACGGCACGACCAGCAGGGCGTCGGCCAGATACGGGTACCGGCCACGGCGGCCCCGGAGCACCCAGATGGCAGGAACCACCAAGGCCGAGATGGGGTAGCCGACGCATCGTTCAGGCCAGCCCTTGCCGGCCACACCGGGAATGCCGGGAAACAGCAGGCCGGCCAGGAGACTGGCTACCAAGGCCCCCTTGACCACCCACATGAGGTGGCGGCCGCCTCCGGGGTTGGCGGTGGTGTACCGGTCGGGGTCGTCCATGTTTCCAGTCTGGCCTAAGAGGCCCGGATCTTCCTGGTGACACGCTCGCCGGTCAGCCCGGCGACGACTTCCGGAGGTGGGACCCTGTATTTACTGGGAAAGTTACTCGTTGGTCTCGGAAGTGCTCGGCTGAACAAGCCAATACAGAAGCACCAGATTTCCGAAGGGCACGAGTCCAAGTAGGAGCCATGTTCCTTTTCGACCTATGTCATGTAGGCGACGTACACCCAATGTGATCAACACCCAGACATAGGCAATGGCGTACACGATCTCCGGTCCGGTCTGATCGGTACTGAGACCAAAAATGGCGGCGAAGATTCCCCCTAGAACCAAGAACACAATGGGGTGAATGAGGAACGGCCACCAAAAAGCGGGTCGTGTGGTCCGGCCCTGTAAATCTCGGAAACGACGCCAGGACTCCAGGTAGTAATCAATAATTTTCATCGCCGGATAGTAGCTCTGACTGGCGTGCGGGGATCACCCTGCCGGTCGGGTGGCAAACTCAGCGCATGGTGGCCTGCCCGACGCTTGAGACCGAAAGGCTTGTTCTACGCCCGCTCAAGGATGACGACGTGGACGACTACTTCGCCGTGCTGGACAGCCCGGAGGTGCGACGCTGGCTGCACCTCCCGGAGAGCCTGGACCGGAGCGACGCCTGGCAGCAGATCGCTGGATTCCTGGGCCAGTGGGTGCTCCGGGGAACCGGACAGTGGGCGCTGGAGGAGCGGTCCACGGGAGTCTTTCTGGGCCGGGCAGGCCTCCACCGTCCCGAGCGTCCGGACTGGCCGGGCGTGGAGGTCGGCTGGACGCTCCACCCCGATCACTGGGGGAGGGGCTACGCCACGGAGGCCGGTGCCGCGGCCATCCGGTACGCATTCGAGGAACTGGACCTGGACCGGATCTTCTCGTGCATCCTCCCCGACAACGGACCATCCCAGGCCGTAGCCCGACGACTGGGCATGGAGTTGCTGGAGGAGCGCACTATGGCGTTCTTCCCGTCGGCCCCCCACGGCATCTGGGCCTTGGATAGGGATACCGCAGGCTTCAGCCGTTAAGCAGCGCTTGAACTGGCCTAGCCGAACCGGTTCGGGAAGAACCGAGGCAAACACGGTGGCCGCCAAGCCTCTGCCTCAACACAGGCAGAGTTTGGTTATTGGTGGTGCGCCCCCTGGGACTCGAACCCAGAACCTGCGGATTAAGAGTCCGATGCTCTGCCAATTGAGCTAGAGGCG
>ERZ1046367.1488-NODE-1488-length-13548-cov-8.705996_pt1 | contig 13548 bp, 10 predicted proteins | sample MGYA00383091_ERZ1046367 | MGnify/ENA primary metagenome ERZ1046367 (study PRJEB29581, sample SAMEA5548361) | metagenome | biome: marine; feature: coastal; material: water | depth 50 m | study: Short-term variability in the microbial, nano- and picoplankton... | reverse complement strand
CGGGTAATTGATCTAGCTCTTTTAAAATTGCTCCTTTATTAAAAAAAGTAACTTCTTCAGCTAAGGTTATTTTGTATTTCACTTTACCATTGCTAATATCTTCCATGTGTAAGAAATGAGAATTTTGATAACTTTTAATTAAAATCACTACAATTCCTACCATTAAACCTAGCGTAATTCCTATCAATAAATCTGTAAAAACAATTCCTAAAACGGTAACCATGAAAGGTAAAAATTGTTTCCATCCTAAAAAATACATCGTTTTGAACAATGATGGTTTTGCTAATTTATACCCAACAAGTAATAAAATTGCTGCCAGAACTGATAGTGGTATTAGATTTAATAATTTAGGTATCATGAGCACCGAAATTAATAAAAATATTCCATGAATAATAGCTGACATTTTACTTTTTCCGCCAGACTGAATGTTGGCAGAACTTCGAACAATAACTTGCGTAATTGGCAACCCCCCTATTAATCCTGAAATGATATTTCCTGAGCCTTGCGCAATTAATTCACGATTGGTTGGAGTTACTCTTTTTTCAGGATCTAATTTATCGGTTGCCTCAACACAAAGCAATGTTTCCAAACTAGCTACCAAGGCGATTGTAAAAGCCGTTATCCAAATATCAGCTTTCGTAATTGCCATAAAATTTGGAACACTAAATTGCCCGAAAAAAGAAGGAATATCACCTGGAATCGGGACACTTACAAGTTGATTTGAGGAAATCCCATAAACTTCATTACTGCTTGAAAATAATACATAAAGTATTCCTACAATTACAGCTACTAGAGGTCCTTGTATTAATTTAAATATCTTTCCTTTTTTGGTTAATATTTTTTCCCATAAAAGTAAAATTACTAAGCTAAAAATAGCAATGAGTGTTGAACCTAAACTTATATATTTTATAGAATTGAAGATTCCTGAAAAGGTATTCTCTCCATCGACTTGATTAAAAGCAAAATTCCCTTCTAATACCGTATCATATCCAAAAAAATGTGGTATTTGTTTAAGAATTATAATAATTCCAATACCTGTTAACATTCCTTTAATCACTGATGAAGGGAAATAATAACCTATTACACCTGCTTTTAAAATACCTAAAATAATTTGAAAAATTCCAGCTAATACAACCGCAACTAGAAAATTTTCAAACCCTCCTAAAGCACTTATAGCAGTAAGAACAATAGCAGCTAGACCTGCTGCAGGTCCACTAACACCAATTTGAGAACCACTTAAAGCTCCCACTACAATTCCTCCAATGATACCAGCGATAACCCCTGAAAATAATGGAGCTCCACTAGCTAATGCAATACCTAAACAAAGTGGTAAAGCAACAAAAAATACAACGATACTTGCAGGCAAGTCGTTTTTAATAAATTTAAACATAATATTATAGTTTGTAACTCCCCGGGCTGGAGAGTTATTAAATTAAAAAAAATAAATAAACGGGGGTATTATGCTGTTGGTTCTGGAGGGGGTGAAATTACGTCGAACAAAACGTTGGTATGTTTCTTTAAATAATAAAAATTCCTATTATTATTTTTGTTAGAAAAATCTAAATTTTCTTCCAATTCAGTGTGTTGTATAATTTTTTCTTCAATATCTTTTTCAAGTTTTTCTTTCTTTTCTTTATCGTTTATATCGGCTATTTCAACAATCTCAATGTCTGAAATTAATTCAACAAAAGAGGGGGCTAATATCGAAAAGACAAGCAATGCGGTAAGTGATATGTGTATAATAGACTTAAACATGATGCAAAATTAATTTAATTTTCTATTTTAAATTCTTTAAGTATTGTTAATTTTTACAATGTTTTTTATTTGTTCACAATGAGGTAACAATTTCTTAACATTGGTATTGGTTATTTGCATCGACAAAAACTAATAACGATATATAATGAGAAATAACTACTTTTCTTTTTTAGTAATAGTATTAATTACTTCTTTAACAGCCAAGTCACAAACTTTAGAAGATATGAAGTTTGGAAAAGGCATGATAAATTTCACCGCAAGAGATAGTTCTTTTAGTGTAAAATTTGCGCCAAGATTCCAGTTGTTATCCTCAACAGGGTGGTCGGATATCGGTGATGGTTTTGGAGAAGCCAACACTAGTACTTTTATTCGAAGAGCTCGGTTAAAATTTGATGGATTTGCATTATCACCAAAGTTAAAGTACAAACTTGAGTTGGGGTTGTCTAATAGAGATATTGCTGGAGCTTCTATTTATAATAAAAATACGCCAAGATATATTTTAGATGCAGTTATTAAATGGAATTTTTACGAAAATTTTGTGCTTTGGGCAGGTCAAACCAAATTACCAGGAAATAGAGAGCGTGTAATTTCCTCTGCTGATCTTCAGTTAGTGGATCGATCTCTACTCAATGCATCTTTTAATATTGATAGGGATATTGGTCTTCAATTAAGGCATCATTTTACCATTGGTGAACAGTTTTTAGTTCGTGAAATATTCTCGTGGGCTCAAGGAGAGGGACGAAATGTAGTCACCGGCAATTTAGGAGGACACCAATATACTGGGCGTCTAGAATTTTTACCTTTCGGTAAATTTAAAGGAAAAGGGGATTATAAAGGTGGTGGATTAACTCGAGAGGAAAAACCAAAACTTGCCGTAGGAGCATCCTATGACTTTAATAATAATGCGGTTAAAACAAGAAGTAACCAAGGAAGTTATATGACCAATGATATAGGGTACTATGAAACTAACATTACTACCGTATTTATTGATGCAATCCTAAATTACAAAGGCTTTTCGTTTATGGGAGAATACTCAAATCGTGATGCTGAAGACCCTATTGCAAAAAACTCTGATGGGTCAGCAACCGGCGAGCTCGTTTCAGAAGGGAACGGTTTAAATATTCAATCTGGTTATCTATTTAAAAGGAATTGGGAGTTTACTGGAAGGTATTCTTTTATCGATTTAAAGTTTAATGAAATTTCAGAACAGTATACCTTAGGTGTTTCTAAATACATAGCAGGACATAAACTAAAAATCCAATCGGATGTCAGTTATTTGACCCTTGACGACATTGGCAGTGAAATTAGATTCAGACTACAGGTAGACATACACTTTTAATAATAACATTTAGATAACATTTAGATCTTATTTTAATAAGATATTTGAAACTAAGAAAAAAACTATGGATAATATTTATATTTTAATGATTGTTGCTTTGGCGGTGTTAGCCATTGCAGATTTAGTAGTTGGCGTTAGTAATGATGCCGTTAATTTTTTAAATTCTGCAATCGGTTCGAAAGCGGTTTCCTTTAAAACTATTATGATTGTAGCTAGTTTAGGAGTTGCCTTTGGCGCTCTGTCATCTAGTGGTATGATGGAAGTAGCTAGAAAAGGAATTTTTATGCCAAGTGAGTTTTATTTTAATGAAATCATGATCATTTTTATGGCAGTAATGATTACTGACATCCTGCTGCTAGATTTCTTTAATACACTTGGAATGCCGACCTCAACGACCGTATCGATTGTATTTGAATTGTTAGGGGCAGCAGTTGTTATGTCACTTATTAAAATTAGTATCTCTGAAGCTGAATCAATCTCAAATCTTGGACAATATATCAACACTGCAAAAGCCACAGAAATAATTCTCGGGATCCTTCTTTCTGTAGTTGTTGCATTCTCTGTTGGTGCTCTTATACAATATAGCACACGACTATTGCTAACATTTAATTTTGAGGAAAAAGCAAAATGGGTTGCTGCCTTATTTGGTGGAATTGCCGCCACAGCAATTACTTATTTTATTTTAATTAAAGGTTTAAAAGGTGCCGGTTTTATTTCTGGAGATTTTAAGTCCTATGTGTATGAAAATACATTTACGATAGTTGTCATATCATTTATTTTCTGGACGGCATTATGTGCATTAATTACTGGAGTCTTTAAAATGAGTGTTTATAAATTTATCATTATTATTGGAACATTTGCAATTGCCATGGCATTTGCAGGGAATGACCTAGTGAATTTTATTGGAGTCCCAATTGCTGCTTGGCAATCCTATGAAGCATGGGTAGCCTCTGGAGTTCCTGCGACTGATTTTAGCATGGAAGTAATGTCTAAAAAAGTTCCTACTCCTAGTTTATTGTTATTTGCAGCTGGCTTAATTATGGTACTGACTTTATGGTTTTCGAAAAAAGCAAAAGCAGTATTGAAAACATCGATAGATTTATCAAGTCAAGATTCCGTAAAAGAACGATTTGAGCCTAATTTTTTATCAAGAGGCTTGGTTCGATTTACAACTTTATTATCAAAATATCACGATACAATATTACCTAAAAAAGTTCAAGACAAAATTGAATATCAATTTAAAAAACCGAAAGAAAGCAAAACTATAGCTAAAAAAGATTTACCTGCTTTTGACATGGTTAGAGCTGCTGTCAACCTTATGGTAGCGAGTATTTTAATTTCTATAGCAACATCAATGAAGTTACCGCTATCAACAACCTACGTAACTTTTATGGTAGCAATGGGGACCTCGCTGGCAGACAGAGCATGGGGTAGAGAAAGTGCTGTTTACCGAGTTGCTGGAGTATTAAATGTAATTGGAGGTTGGTTTTTTACCGCTTTCAGTGCTTTTATCGCAGCTGGAATTATTGCATATCTTATTTATTTGGGAGGCGCGCCCATGATTGCTGTTTTACTATTAATAACTATATTATTGTTAGTCAGGAATTATTTAAGTCATAAAAAGAAAGCAGATAATACTTTATTACAAGACGGCTTAAAGAAAACAGAAAGTAAAACTGTTCAAGGAATTATTCAAGAAAGCGCAGATCAAATTTCGAACGTTGTTTCCAGAACCAATAAAATATATTCAAACATGCTAAGTGGTTTAGCTAAAGAAGATTTATCTAAATTAAAAAAGAGTAGAAAGGGAGTTGAAAAATTAAATAAAGAAGTTGACGCATTAAGAGATAATATTTTCTATTTCATTAAGAATTTAGATGAAACAAGTGTTCGGGGATCTAATTTTTACATTATTATTTTAGGATACTTACAGGATGTTGGGCAATCTCTTGATTTTCTAGCAAAAGCTAGCTATAAACACATCAATAATAATCACAAAGCACTCCGATTTAATCAAATTAAAGATTTACAAGATATTGATAAATCTTTTGAGGAATTATTAAGCAATATTGAAGTAATTTTTAATAGTAGAAAATTCGAAAAATTAGGTGCTATTCTTAATAGTAAGCAACGAGCCCAAGACGATTTAGCGATTAAGATTGCAAGTCAAATCACTCGAACACGAGCTGAAGATGACGACAGTCCTAAAAATACGGCTTTGTATTTTAGTTTACTACTAGAGACCAAAGATTTAGTGGCTGCTATTATGAATTTGATTGAAGAATATTACAATAGCTACAATACTAAAAACTAGTTTTTAATTAATAATGAGCCTCATAAAAATTAGTTGTGAGGCTCTTCAATTAATGTCTGATACAAAAAAAAGGAAAACAACTGTTTTCCTTTTTAATTTTAACAAGCTATCTTACTAGGAGCCGCACATTAAACAATCATCATCAGGCTCACCATTTTGAGATTTTGATAACATCTCTCTAAATTCCTGAGGACTCATGGGTTTATCTGATACTGCATCTGTTGCTGCCTCCACTTTTGCCTCTTTGACTGGAACTGTTGGCTGTTCTTTTTCTTCCTTTTTAGACAGTGTAAACTTAATTGCATCTACTGCACTTTTTGTTCTTAAATAATACATTCCTGTTTTTAAGCCGCTTTTCCAGGCATAAAAGTGCATGGATGTTAATTTAGCCATGTTCGCATTTTCCATAAATAGATTAAGTGATTGAGATTGATCAATAAAATAACCTCTATGGCGAGACATATCGATAATATCTTTCATACTTAACTCCCAAACAGTTTTATAAAGTTCTTTTAGGTCTTGAGGGATGTCTACATTTTGAACTGAGCCATTGTGTCTCATAATTTCTTCTTTTAAATCATCATTCCATAGACCTAGATTCACTAAATCTTCTAACAGGTGTTTATTGACAACGATAAATTCTCCAGACAATACTCTTCGCGTATATATATTTGATGTGTAGGGCTCGAAAGCTTCATTATTTCCGAGAATTTGAGAGGTAGAAGCTGTTGGCATAGGTGCCACTAATAAGGAGTTGCGAACACCGTGCTTCTTTACATTTTTACGTAATTTCCCCCAATCCCAACGACCACTTAATTCTTCATCTTTTATGTTCCACATATTATGCTGGAATTCTCCTTTAGATATTGGAGAACCCTTATAACTTTCGTATGGGCCATCAACTTTAGCTTCTTCCATGGAAGCAGTCACTGCAGCAAAGTAAAGTGTTTCAAAAATTTCTTGATTTAACTTTTTAGCTTCGTCACTAGTAAATGGCATTCGTAGCATAATAAACGCATCTGCCAAACCTTGAATCCCTAATCCAATTGGACGATGTTTAAAGTTGGAGTATTCAGCTTCAATTACCGGATAATAATTACGATCGATAACTTTATTTAAATTTTTAGTAACTCGTTTAGTGACTCTAAATAATTCTTTATGATCGAACTCCCCGTTTTTAACAAACATGGGAAGAGCTATAGATGCAAGATTACAAACGGCTACTTCTCCAGGGGAAGTATATTCCATAATCTCAGTACACAAGTTAGACGATCGAATGGTTCCCAGATTCTTTTGGTTACTTTTTCTATTTGCTGCATCTTTATAAAGCATGTACGGAGTCCCCGTTTCAATTTGAGATTCTAATATTTTTTCCCAAAGCAATCTTGCCTTGATAGTTTTTCGTCCCTTATCTCTTGCTTCATAGTCCAGGTAAAGTGTATCAAACTCATCTCCATGAGTATTGTACAGATCTGGACATTCGTTGGGACACATTAAGGTCCAAGAGCCGTCTTCTTGAACTCTTTTCATAAATAAATCTGGTATCCACATCGCATAGAATAAATCCCTTGCTCTCATTTCTTCTTTACCGTGATTCTTTTTTAAATCTAAAAATTCAAAAATATCAGCATGCCAAGGCTCCAGATAAATGGCAAAAGAACCTTTTCTCTTCCCTCCTCCTTGATCTACATAGCGAGCTGTATCGTTGTATACCTGTAACATAGGAACAATCCCATTTGAAGTCCCGTTGGTTCCTGATATATAGGATCCTGTTGCTCTAATGTTATGAATAGACAATCCAATTCCTCCGGCAGATTGTGAAATTTTAGCGGTTTGCTTAAGAGTATCATAAATCCCGTCGATACTGTCATCTTTCATGGTCAATAAAAAACATGATGACATTTGTGGTTTTGGAGTTCCACTGTTAAATAAGGTCGGTGTTGCATGAGTAAAAAACCGTTTTGACATCAATTCGTAGGTTTCTATTGCTGCGGGTAAATCATTCAAATGAATTCCTAAAGAAACTCTCATAAGCATATGTTGTGGTCGTTCCACAATATTCCCATTTAATTTCAGTAAATAGGATCGCTCTAAGGTTTTAAAACCAAAGTAATCGTATCCAAAATCACGGTTATAAATGATAGTTGAGTCTAATTCATCTGAATTTTTTTCGATAACCTTATAAACCTCATCACTTAAAAGAGGTGCTTTTTTTCCTGTTCTTGGGTTTACGTATTCGTACAAATCTTTCATTACTTCAGAAAAGGTTTTCTTTGTGTTTTTATGAAGATTTGATACTGATATTCTTGCTGCCAAGCGGGCATAATCTGGATGTGATGTCGTTAAAGTCGCTGCTGTTTCGGCTGCTAGATTATCTAACTCGCTAGTGGTCACTCCATCATAAAGCCCTTCAATTACTCGCATTGCTACTTTTACAGGATCTACAATTTCATTTAACCCATAGCACAACTTACGTACTCTTGCCGTAATTTTATCGAACATAATTGGTTCTTTTCGGCCATCTCTTTTGATTACATCCATTTTGGTTTTTTTTTATAATTAATTTTTGAGTAAAGAATACTTCACCCATTATCTACAGTAAAAATGTAGGTATTAGCTTTGATTAAAAATCCGTCCTTTGGGGAAAAACGGAAATTTTAAAAGTCTGCGTCGAAACTTATTTTTCCTGATTCTTCATCTTTACCAGCGTTTGCTACACCGGCTTTTTGATATTCTGAAACACGTTTTTCAAAGAAGTTAGTTTTTCCTTGAAGGGATATCATATCCATAAAATCAAATGGATTTTTTGTATTGTATTCTTTTTCACAACCAAATTCAACCAATAACCTATCCGTAACAAACTCGAGATATTGCGTCATCAATTTAGCATTCATTCCAATTAAACTAACTGGTAATGACTCTGTTATAAATTTTCGCTCAATATCTAAGGCATCAATTAAAATTCCTCGAATTCGTTCTTTAGGAACTTTATTAATGATGTGATTGTTATGAAGATGTACTGCAAAATCACAATGCAGCCCTTCGTCGCGTGAAATCAACTCGTTAGAAAAAGTTAATCCTGGTAACAATCCTCTTTTCTTTAACCAAAAGATAGAGCAAAAACTACCGGAAAAGAAAATTCCCTCTACCGCTGCAAATGCGATTAACCTTTCCGCGAAACTTGGACTATCAATCCATCTCAAAGCCCATTCTGCTTTGTCTTTGATCGCAGGAAAAACTTCAATCGCTCTAAAAAGCGCGTCTTTTTCTTTATCGTCACTAACGTAGGTATCGATTAATAAAGAGTAAACTTCAGAATGGATGTTTTCCATCATAATTTGAAAACCGTAGAAAAATTTTGCTTCGGTGTATTGAACTTCTGAAACAAAATTTTCTGCTAAATTTTCATTTACAATTCCGTCAGAAGCTGCAAAAAAAGCAAGAATGTGTTTGATAAAATAACGTTCATCGTCATTCAATTTTTCTTTCCAATCGATGATGTCTTGATGTAAATCAATTTCCTCAGCAGTCCAAATACTCGCTTCTTGTTTTTTATACCAATCCCATAAATCATGATGTTGAATTGGAAAAATCACGAATCTATCTTTATTTTCTTCTAAAATTGGCTCTACTACGCTCATAATCGGTTTGCTTAAAATATTATCAAAATCACACGTGGTTGTGTGTTAACAAATATGGAAATTTTTATCAGTTATTTTAGAAATATTTTTTTTAGGTTTTCAACAAAGTTTTCAACATTAATATTTTTTTAAAATAATAATTATTTGTTAAATATATTTTATAATATACTGTAAATCAGTTATTTGTAAATAACAAATCTTTTTATAAACAAACTGAAATTTTATGGTTGATAACCCTAAGAAAGTCTTTTTTTACAATAGATTAGAGGCAAAATAATGGTCAATTTTCGAGTTCTGTTTAAAAGAAAAAAAAGAAAAAAAATTAATGTTCCTAGTGTGAAAAAAAAGCAGAAAGTTAATTTTAATTTTAAAAAAAAGACTTTATAACTCTGAAACTAATTTTTCTAATTGTAAAAACCAGTTTAAACCAAATTTACGGATTAAAGCTTCTTTATTAAATTTATAGACTGGAACTTTTAATTCGTTTCCTAAAGTACACGCATCATTACAGATTGGCCATTTATGATAATTAACAGCTGAAAACTCACTATACTCCTGAACTCTAACAGGATATAAGTGGCAAGAAATTGGTTTCTTATAATCAATTTTACCATCGTTGTAGGCGTTTTCAATGCCACAGGAAGCAGTTCCGTTTTCTAAAAAAGTAACATAAGCACACTCTTTCCCCTCCACCAATGGTGTTTCCAAATCTTTAAGCGCTGTTTTTATATGAGTTCCTTGGTCCTCTATTGCTTTTATACCTTCTGGGCGCAAATAAGGTTTCACTTTTGGATAAATATTTTTAAGGATCGTTACTTCTTCCTCCGTTAGTGGAGCACCCGCTTCACCTTCAACACAGCAAGCCCCTTTGCAAGCTGCTAGATTGCAAACGAACTCTTTTTCGATAATATCTTCCGACACAATTGTTTTTCCTAATTGAAACATTTCGCAAAAATAACACAATTATTATCGTATTATAATTAATTTTGTCCCATTATAAAAGAACACTATGGATTTTAATTTAAAAGAAATATTGACCGCGACAATGATATTGTTTGCTGTGATAGATATCGTAGGGAACCTACCTATTATTATTTCTTTGCGAGAAAAAGCTGGGCATATCCAATCTGAAACGGCTTCAGTTATTGCCGCTGTTTTAATGATTGCATTTCTTTTTGTTGGAAAACAAATTTTAAGTTTAATTGGTATTAACGTGAATGAATTTGCAGTAGCAGGTTCACTAATTTTATTTTTTTTAGCCTTAGAAATGATTTTAGGAATTACTTTATTTAAAGATGATGAAGACAGTAATCCAAAATTAGCCTCGGTATTTCCATTGGCTTTTCCTCTATTAGCAGGTCCAGGAAGTTTAACAACACTTCTTTCTTTGAGAGCAGAATTTGAAACCCAAAATATTATTATTGCTATTGTTATCAATATTATTTTTGTGTACATCGTTTTAAAAACATCCGGTAAAATTCAACATGCTATTGGTAAAAGCGGAATTATTATAATCCGAAAAATCTTTGGAGTCGTTTTACTTGCGATTGCCGTAAAGTTGTTCACTGCAAACATTCAATTATTATTCAATTAAAATATACAGCCCTATGAAATATTTCTCTTACCTATTAATTGGAATTGCAATCTTATTGATTGGTTATAATATCACTTTTTTGGATTTCAAAAACTTGTATAATGATGATAGTGGCGTCGCTCTTATTGGAATTATCACAGCGATCTGTGCGATATTGTTAGTTTTAATTCTAAGAATCTCAAAGACTATAGAAAAAAGAAGGAATTATTAATTTTCGCAACCATTACTTTAAGCTTTCAGATTCTAACTTTAAAACTTTTTGAATCATTTTATCATCACTATTTAAAATTAATTCAAAAGCATTGGTCCCGAATAACTGTTGGGCAATGCTCGCTTTGAGAATTACTTTTAAATGATCTTGATAGGGTTTAAACTCTTTAGGCTCATTAATAATGCCTGTAAAATTTAAAAAATCATTAAATAACGAATCATTAACTTCGTAATGGGCCATAAAATCTTCTGATGTTCTCCCCTTAAAATCCTCCCTATTTTGTTCTAAATATTCAAAAACAAAATAACTTGCAAACCCGCTTCTGGAAATATAATCTAGCGTTTCTTTTTCTAAGCTGGTGTCTTTCGAAACAAAAACATCAGGGATAATGCCTCCACCACCATAAACAATTTTTCCTTTTGGAGTTATAAACCTTAGAGAATCCACTACTTTAATACTGTCTTGAGTTACCATTTCTCCACTGTGGTATCTGTTTTGGTAGTCTTGGTAATAAATATCGTTACCTTCGCCATAAGGTTTTTGTATGGATCTTCCCGTTGGGGTATAATATTTAGCGATAGTTAATCTTACAGCGCTTCCATCACCAAGGGCCATTTCTTTTTGCACGAGTCCTTTCCCAAAAGACCTTCTTCCAACAATAATTCCTCGATCATTATCCTGTAGTGCTCCGGCAATAATTTCACTGGCTGAAGCGGTGTTTTGATTGATCAGAATATAAACTCTGCCATCCTCAAATTCTCCTTTTCCAGTCGAATATGTTTTGTCTTCTTTTCCACTTTTATTTTTGGTAATCAAAATTAATTGACCCTCTTTTAAAAATTCATCAATCATTTTTTTTGCAGTAAAAACATAGCCTCCAGGGTTGTCTCTCAAATCTAAAACCAAGCCTGTTATACCCTCATCGATCAGATTATTTAAAGAAATCATAAATTCATCATAGGTTGTTTCAGAAAATCGATTTAGCTTAATATAACCTAATTTTTCCTCAAGTTTGTAGGATGCATCAATACTTGCAAGGGGCACTTCCTTCCTTAAAATATCGAATGCTAACAACTCTTGCACTCCTCTTCGATAGATGTTTAATAACACCTTTGTGTTCCTTTTTCCTTTTAGACGACTGGTTATACTATCTTTATCAATTGAGTCTCCAAATAGGGGATAACCATCAGCATACAATAAACGATCTCCCGCCATAATTCCTGCTTGCGCCGCTGGACCACCGGGTATTGTTTTAATAACAGCGATGGTATCTTTATAAACATAAAATCGAATTCCTATACCCACAAAATTACCCCGCATGTCGTCCACACTTTCTTGATATAAATTTGCAGGAATATATGTGGAATGAGGATCTAAATTTTCAAGAATTCCGTTAACAGTAACATCTACAATACTATCGGTATTTACCTTTTCAACATATTCATAATCTATATAATCGATTAAGCGATTTAATTTATCTTTTTTTGAATTGGAGGCAAAAATTTTTTCTGAAGAATCAAAATTTAAAAAAACACCTAGAATAATACCAAAAGTAATAGCCAATCCTATAGAAATTGGCAGGTATGTATTGGACAGCTTCATTGCTTATGACAAATCCATTATATGAGAAACACGAACACCTGCTTTTTTTAGAAAATCAATTCCTGAAGTGTCTTTGTATTCGTTTATGTATACTAATCGTTTGATCCCTGCTTGATGAATTAGTTTGCTACATCCTTGACAAGGAGACATCGTGATATAAAGCGTTGCACCTTTACAGGTCTGATTTGAAGAAGCTACTTTTAAGATCGCATTCGCTTCTGCATGTAAAACATACCATTTTGTATACCCTTCGTCATCCTCACAAATATTTTCAAAACCAGAGGGAGTTCCGTTATAACCATCACTGATAATCATTTTATCTTTTACAATGAGTGCTCCTACCTTTCTTCGGTCACAATAGGAAAGCTGGCTCCATTCCAATGCCATTTTTAAATAAGCTTTATCGTATTTAAGTTGTTTTTCAGGTTTCATTTGATATAAAAAATTGTAATGATTGATACGAATTTAAAAGGTTTTAGATACAATCAAAATTTAGGGTCGTTAAATATTATATAAATTATAATGGCCAAGCGTATTGAAGCATGGGAATAGTAAGCCCAGTAACCATTGAGGAAATCACTAGTACCCAATCACGTTTACTAAAACTAAATATAGTTTGAAAAATAAAACTTAAAATCAGTACTAAAGTCACTACAATTATTTGAGCAATTTCTATTCCTAGCGAAAATTCTATAAGAGGTAAAATTTCATTGCCTCCCGAAATCATTTTAAAATAAGATGCAAAACCAAAGCCATGTATGAATCCAAAAAAGATAGTTAGTATATAAAATAACCCAACGTTTTCATTACTATTCCTTTTACCAGCACTTTTTATATTATAGATGGCTGTGATTAAAATAGTTATTGGTATGAAAAATTCAATCCATTTGCCGGATACCGTGACCATATTATAAGTTGCTAATAATAACGAAAATGTATGTCCTAGCGTAAATAACGAAACTAGAATAAGGATTCGTTTCCAATTACTAAAAGTATAGGCTGCAACCAATACAATTAAAAATAGCACATGGTCATAGGCTTGCCAATCAAGCACATGGGTTAACCCTAATTTTAAATAAAGCCAAAAATCTA
>ERZ1046367.1481-NODE-1481-length-13598-cov-5.451156_pt1 | contig 13598 bp, 12 predicted proteins | sample MGYA00383091_ERZ1046367 | MGnify/ENA primary metagenome ERZ1046367 (study PRJEB29581, sample SAMEA5548361) | metagenome | biome: marine; feature: coastal; material: water | depth 50 m | study: Short-term variability in the microbial, nano- and picoplankton... | reverse complement strand
TATGTTTCGACAGAAGCTGGTGGCTTCTGACAAGCTTGCGAAAGGGCCTGTTTGACCAAAGCATCCACTGTCAGGTCATTGACAACATCGCCGTCCACCACCAAGCCATCGTGGCCGTTGGAATTATAGGGGTCCAAAGCCACATCTGTCATCACGGCAATGTCCAGCCCTGCTGATTTAATCGCTCGGGTGGCGCAGTTAGAAAGGTTTTCGGGGTTCCAAGCTTCGGCGCAATCAGGTGTTTTTAATTGCGGATTGGTATAGGGGAACAAACAAATAGCTGGAATGCCAAGTCCGGCGGCCTCTTTAGCCGCCTCAACGACTTTGTCGACGCTGCGGCGCACAACACCCGGCATTGAGGCAACGGGCTGTTCAATGTTATCCCCCTCGCAGATGAAAACTGGCCAAATCAAATCACTTACAGATAGTGTATGCTCACGCGTCAAGGCGCGTGTTGCAGCGGATTGCCTAATGCGCCGAAGGCGGGTTTTTGGAAAAGGGGCGATTTTATCTGATGGCATTGGTGTCTCCATAATGCAGCTCTAAATGCCATGGATATATTCTTTGAACAAGTCTTTGAGTTCTACGAACAGCTTGCGTATTGAGTATTTCAGTTTAGATCGATGAAAGGAAGCGTCTATGCGAGTGAGAATGTGCTAATATTTGAGGTTCTAGAATTTACGTCTTTTTTCAGTTTTTGGTATTGGGTCTTGGTTATGCTCGTTTGGGGCATAAGCGCTCAGATCATTCTCAGTGTGCCCTTTCATACGCTGCAACAGGCTAAATCCCAATCCCAAGAGCAACAAAATGAATTGGTGATGTCGTTGCAACTGCATGCCCGACGCACTGTCGCGGCCTATACGCCTAACATGTCATTATTTTTATCAATTACGGGTGGGTTTTTATTCGGATTTTGCGGATTTATAGGGTTTTATTTTAACAGTGAACCGCTTCAGGCGCTGCTTTTGTTGATGGTACCATTAACACTTGTGGCATACTTGCGTTTGCGGCTGGCACGCAGTATCTGCGATGCTGTTCCAGTCTTTGATGTGGTCTATAGAACCCTTTGGTGGCATCGATTTTGGACTATTTTAATTGCGGGGTTGAGCATCTTTTTGACGGCTTTCTGGGGACTCGCCTACAATATAAACAATCTTGTACTTGGCCTTTGAAGATAGGGCAGGAAGCGCAGGCAAGGACGTAATGAATAAACAGAATATAATTACAGTGGGCGGCGCGCCCGAAGGGTATGATGCGCAGCTCATTTTGCAAGAAATGCAGCAAAGTTCTTTGCCTGTGGTTCATATCGCACGAGATGATAAACGTTTGACGGCCTTGGTCGACGCTTTTAGGTTTTTTGCGCCTGATGTTCCGGTGGTTCAATTTCCAAGCTGGGACTGTATGCCCTATGATCGGGTATCTCCAAATGCAGATATTTCAGCGACCCGTATGGCAACCCTAGCAGGCTTGGTGCATGGAATGCCGGAGCAATTTGTGCTGCTGACAACGGCCAATGCTGCAATGCAAAGAGTACCGGCCCGCGCTGTGTTAAAATCCTCTAGCTTCATTGCCACTGTGGGCCATCAAATTAGTGACACAAATTTACGCCAGTTTCTATCGGTGATGGGCTATGTGCAAACATCCAAGGTGATGGAGGCTGGCGAATATGCGGTGCGCGGGGGAATCATTGATATTTTTGCGCCGGGCGACTTAGGTCCTATACGGCTTGATTTTTTTGGCAATGAACTGGATGGGGCAAGACGGTTTGACCCGATAACGCAGCGCACAACAGAGCAATTGACACAGATCGAACTTGCGCCGGTCTCAGAAGTCATTTTGGATGAAGCCGCAATCACCCGCTTCCGGCAAAATTATCGAATTGAATTTGGAGCAGGCCGGTCTGATGATCCCTTATATGAAGCCGTCAGCGCGGGCCGGAAATATCAAGGGGTTGAGCACTGGCTGCCATTTTTTCATGAACATCTTGAAACTCTGTTTGATTATGTCCCCAAGGCAACAATCTGTTTTGATGATCAACTCTTGCCGGCTCGATCGGCGCGGTGGGACATAGTTGTCGACCAATTTGAAAACAGACAGCACGCCTTAGCGCAGGAAAGTCGTTTGGATACGGTTTATAAACCGATTGCTCCGGAGCTTTTGTATCTGAATGAAAAGGGATGGGATGCAGCACTTAAAAGCCGCCGTATTTTGCAATTTAATCCCTTGCCGCAAAGCACCGGTTTGGGGGTGGTGGCCGCAGGTGGCCGCATAGGACGTAACTTTTCTCCGGAAAGACAAAGTGAAAATATAAATCTTTTTAGTGTCTTAGCGGATCATATTAAAGATAAAATCACTCAAGGCCCTGTTGTAATTGCAAGCTATTCTGAAGGTGCTAGAGAGCGTATTGGTGGTTTGCTCGAAGATCAAAATCTGCAAGGCGCCGTACCCGTTAGCAACGGTAAAAGCCTCGGTGAGCGGGGGCTGTATTTGGCCGTTTGGGCGCTGGAGCACGGATTTGAAACCAACAATTTAACCGTAGTTTCAGAGCAAGACGTGCTAGGAGATCGGTTGATCCATCGGGCCAAAAAGCGACGGAAGGCGGAAAACTTCTTGACCGAAACCCAAAGTTTATCGGTTGGAGATTTGGTTGTTCATGTTGACCATGGTGTGGGACGTTATCGCGGATTAGAGGTGGTCACAGCTGCGGGTGCTGCGCATGAGTGTCTTTTGCTAGAATATGCAGAAAATGCGCGGCTTTATTTGCCCGTTGAAAATATTGAATTGCTTAGTAAATTTGGCCATGAAAATGGACTTTTGGACCGCCTTGGCGGGGGGGCGTGGCAAGCGAAAAAAGCGCGCCTTAAGCAAAGAATTCGCGATATGGCCGAGCGATTGATCAACGTTGCTGCCGAGCGTGCATTGCGAAAAGCACCAATTTTAGAGCCTCCAACGGGCATGTGGGATGCCTTTTGTGCACGTTTTCCTTACCAAGAAACCGATGACCAGTTGAGCGCAATAACCGAGGTCGTGTCTGATTTGACCTCTGGATTGCCGATGGACCGGCTGATTTGTGGTGATGTCGGATTTGGCAAAACCGAAGTTGCCATGCGGGCTGCTTTTATTGCCGCGATGTCGGGCGTACAGGTTGCGATAATTTCACCCACAACATTGCTAACCCGCCAACATGCTAAAGGCTTCAAAGACCGTTTTCGGGGCTTTCCGCTTGAGGTTCGGCAACTTTCGCGATTTGTGGGGGCAAAAGAAGCTCAGGAAACGCGTGATAATCTTGCAGCGGGAACAGTGGATGTTGTGATTGGTACGCATGCGTTGCTGGCAAAAAATATTCATTTCAAGAATCTGGGGCTCTTAATTATTGATGAAGAGCAACATTTCGGTGTGCAGCATAAAGAGCGTCTGAAACAGATGCGTTCGGATATTCATGTGCTGACTTTAACCGCGACCCCAATCCCGCGCACGTTGCAGCTATCCCTTTCTGGGGTGCGGGATTTGTCAATTATCGGCACTCCGCCGGTAGATCGGTTGTCCATTCGCACCTATGTCAGCGAATTTGATGCCGTGACCATTCGTGAAGCATTACTCAGAGAGCATTATCGGGGCGGGCAATCCTTTTATGTTGTTCCAAGGGTCAGTGATCTGCCTGAAATTGAAGAGTTTTTAAAAGACCAACTTCCCGAGCTTAGCTATGTTGTGGCCCATGGCCAGATGGCTGCAGGTCAGCTTGATGAGCGCATGAATGCTTTTTATGACGGCAAATATGATGTGCTTTTGGCCACCAGCATCGTCGAATCAGGGCTGGATATTCCAACCGCAAACACCATGGTGGTGCACCGGGCAGATATGTTTGGGTTGGCGCAACTCTATCAAATTAGGGGTCGGGTGGGGCGATCAAAAACCAGAGCGTATGCTTATTTGACTGTCCAACCAAGGGCTAAATTGACATCAACCGCGCAGAAGCGCCTGAGAGTTTTGGGTTCGCTTGACACGCTTGGTGCCGGATTTTCGATTGCCTCTCAGGATTTGGATATACGAGGGGCTGGCAATTTGCTGGGTGAAGAGCAGTCGGGGCAAATGCGCGAAGTCGGCTATGAGCTTTATCAATCCATGCTTGAAGAGGCGATAGCAAAAATTAAAGCCGGAGAATTAGAGGGTTTATCGCAAGCAGATGACCAATGGGCACCGCAAATTAATCTAGGTGTCTCTGTTTTGATTCCAGAGAGCTATGTGCCAGATCTGGATGAAAGGTTGGGCCTTTATCGGCGGTTGTCGAGTCTCAGCAAAAAAGTTGAATTGGAAGGCTTTGCTGCTGAACTCATTGACCGTTTTGGAAAATTACCTCGCGAGGTTAATACTTTGATGTTGGTGGTTCGAATAAAATCCATGTGCAAGCGAGCGGGTATTGCGAAGTTGGATGGTGGGCCAAAAGGTGCAATCATTCAATTCCATAATGATAAGTTTGCTTCGCCAAAAGGGTTGGTCGAGTTTCTAGAGGATCAGCGGGGATTGGCCAAAATCAAAGAAAACAAGCTGGTTGTCCGGAGGGATTGGAAAAGGGATTCGGACAAGATTAAGGGTGCATTCGCTGTTGCAAAGGATCTTGCCGAAAAAGTTATCCTGGAATCTAAGGCCAAAAAAATAGAATCTAGCCCCAATCACCCCAAGTAAGCGGTTTTCACAAATCCACTTGGCCCCCCAGCTTTAGCGTGTATTTTCTGTCAGACGTCTTTTTACATACCCCGTGACATGATCAATCATTGTGTCCATATGAGGGTCTTCAAAAAAATGTCCTGATCCTTCAAGCTGGGTATGCGTGATTGTAATTCCTTTTTGTTCATGCAGCTTATCAACCAAACCAACCGTATCTGCAGGAGGTGCAATGCGGTCTTCGGTGCCATTGATAATCAAGCCTGAGGAGGGGCAGGGTGCAAGAAAAGAGAAGTCATACATATTTGCCGGCGGTGAGGCAGAAATAAAACCTGTAATCTCAGGCCTGCGCATCAACAATTGCATGCCGATCCATGCCCCAAAGCTAAAACCCGCCACCCAACAATGTTTTGAGTTGTTATTCATAGATTGAAGATAATCCAGCGCAGATGCGGCGTCGCTTAACTCGCCCACGCCTTGATCGTATTCGCCTTGGCTGCGACCCACGCCGCGAAAATTAAAACGCAGGACGGTGAAGCCCATGTTGTAGAAGGCATAATGAAGATTATAGACCACCTTATTGTTCATTGTTCCGCCGAATTGGGGGTGCGGATGTAGAACAATTGCGATGGGTGCATCGCGATCCTTTTGCGGATGGTAACGACCTTCTAGACGGCCCTCGGGGCCTGGAAAAATTACCTCGGGCATGGTCTTTGATCTCTCCTCGAAAGCCGTTTGCTTATTCTTGACAAAACCAGTCCCCTAATTTAGAATAATTCTAAACTTGGGCTGGATTGTTCAGCTCGTATGCAGATAAGCCTTGCTGGCCGTCAGGTCAATCAATTTGCAGGAAAGTAAAATGAAACTAAGCACAAAAGGGCGCTACGCGATGGTCGCCTTGACAGATATAGCTTTGCAGAGCGATCAAGGATTGGTCACACTTGGCGATATTTCGAAAAGACAAGATATATCCTTGGCATATCTTGAGCAATTGTTTGTTAAGTTGCGCAGAAAAGGCTTGGTTGATTCTGTTCGGGGGCCTAGTGGAGGCTACCGTTTGGCAAAATCAATGCATGAAATTCGGGTGATTGACGTGCTTTCAGCGGTGGATGAAACTGTGGATGCTTTATATAAGGGGGCAGGAGCATCTGGTGGATTATCTGGCAGCAAATCACAATCTTTAACCAACCGTCTTTGGGAAGGATTAAGCGCGCATGTTTATGTTTTTTTGCATCAAACACGCCTGTCCGATGTGATTGAAAATGATCTGATGCCGTGTCCTGCAATTCCGAATATTTTTGCCGTTGTCGATGAGTGATGGATCGGGCTTATCTTGACTATAATGCCAGCGCCGCGCTGAGACTTGAAGCACGGCAAGCGATGGTTCAGGCAATGGATTGCGTTGGCAATCCATCTTCTGTTCATGCGGAGGGGCGGGCGGCAAAGGCAATTGTCGAGCGAGCGCGTGAGCAGATCGCACAAGCCCTGGGGGCTCAAGGCGCCGATATTATTTTTACGTCTGGGGCGACTGAGGCGGCAGGCTTGGCTTTGAGAGGCCGCGCTTTTCACTGCGCTGATGTAGAGCATGAAGCGGTGCGTGCGTGGTGTGAGCCCACTCTCAATGTTAATAGACACGGGCAAATTTCTATTGCTGAGCCAGAAAAAAGTGCAGTGCAATTGGCCAATTCTGAAACTGGTGTTATTCAATCTTTGCCTGAGGGGGTCGCGGTTTGCGATATGACACAGGCCTTTGGCAAGCTGCCCGTTGCATTCAATTGGATTGGGGCGCAAATGGGGCTTATTTCAGCCCATAAAATTGGAGGGCCTAAAGGGGTCGGCGCTTTGGTGGTCAAACGTGGAACGGAACTCGCAGCTCAGATTAAGGGTGGAGGTCAAGAAATGGGGCGGCGTTCTGGCACCGAAAACCTAATCGGCATAGCTGGTTTTGGAGCCGCAGCAGAGGCGGCGATCCGGGATGTTGAGCAGGGAATTTGGGGCCATGTTGAAAAACTTAGAAACATTCTAGAAAATAGTATTGAACAAATGTCAGCTGCAACTATTTTTATAGGAAAATCACAACCTAGATTACCAAATACAAGCTGTATGGTGACCCAAGGCTGGAAAGGCGAAACGCAAGTGATGCAAATGGATTTGGCTGGGTTAGCTGTCTCTGCTGGATCGGCTTGCTCAAGTGGAAAAGTGAAAGAAAGCCGCGTTCTGCGGGCTATGGGTTTCGAACCAAGCAGTGCGGGATGTGCCCTGCGGGTGAGTTTGGGGCCTGATACCCAACAAAAGGATATAGACTGGTTGGTTGAGAGCTGGTCAAAACAATACAAGAAATGGAATGCTCGGGTTATGATAGCAGACCAAAAACAGGAGACCTTAGATGGCAAATATGCATAAAATTGAGGTCAAAGATGGCGTTGATCAGAAAACTGTGGATGCAGTGCGCGAAGTCGGGCAGATTTATAAACACGGCTGGAATACAGATATTGAAATGGATTATGCCCCCAAGGGCGTAAACCCAGATATTGTAAAATTAATTTCAAAAAATAACGCTGAACCTGCGTGGATGACGGACTGGCGCCTGCAGGCTCTTGAACGCTGGGAGCGCATGAAAGAGCCAAAATGGGCAATGGTCAGTTATCCTGAAATAGATTTTCAGGATTTGTATTATTATGCCCGACCAAAATCGATGATTGAAAAGCCCAAATCTTTGGATGAGGTCGACCCCAAATTGCTGGCTACTTATGAAAAGCTTGGCATTCCGCTGAAAGAGCAAATGATTCTTGCCGGAGTAGAGGGCGCAGAAAATGCACCCGCAGAGGGCCGTAAAGTGGCTGTTGACGCTGTGTTTGACAGCGTTTCTGTTGGCACCACTTTTCAAGCCGAGCTCAAAAAAGCCGGTGTCATATTTTGTTCAATTTCAGAGGCGATTAACGAGCATCCGGAACTGGTGAAAAAATATTTAGGCACGGTTGTTCCAGTGTCGGACAATTATTTTGCCACACTCAATAGCGCTGTTTTTTCGGACGGATCATTTGTGTATATTCCACCGGGCGTACGCTGCCCTATGGAATTAAGCACCTATTTTAGGATCAATGCAGAAAATACAGGGCAGTTCGAGCGCACTTTGATTATTGCCGACAAAGGGTCTTATGTAAGTTACTTAGAAGGGTGCACCGCGCCAAAGCGTGATACTGCACAGCTTCATGCTGCAGTGGTCGAAATCATTGTCGAGGAAGACGCAGAAGTTAAATATTCCACAGTGCAAAATTGGTTCCCTGGGGATGAGAACGGCAATGGCGGTATTTATAACTTCGTCACAAAACGCGCAGATTGCCGCGGTGATCGCGCCAAAGTGATGTGGACTCAAGTAGAAACTGGCTCCGCGGTGACGTGGAAATATCCTTCCTGTATTTTGCGAGGAAATGAAGCGCAGGGCGAGTTTTATTCGATTGCAATCGCCAACAATCACCAACAGGCAGATACCGGAACAAAAATGGTGCATCTTGGGCAAAATACTAAGTCTCGCATTGTATCCAAAGGAATTTCTGCAGGGGTTGCTCAAAATACATATCGCGGTTTGGTGTCCATGCACCCCAAGGCCAAGAACAGCCGCAATTACACCCAATGTGATAGCTTGCTCATTGGCGGTAATTGTGGCGCACATACTGTGCCCTACATCGAAGTAAGAAATAACTCTTCGCGGGCTGAGCACGAAGCAACAACTTCTAAAGTAGATGATGACCAATTATTTTACTGCCGTCAGCGCGGCATGGATGAAGAGGCTGCTGTGGCATTGGTCGTGAATGGGTTCTGCAAAGAAGTTTTGCAGGCGCTGCCAATGGAATTTGCCATGGAAGCGCAGCAGTTGGTGGCAATTTCACTTGAGGGCTCAGTCGGATAGGGAATACACGCTTGATTCTTTTGATTGAAATTAGATTTCAAGAAAAAAAACTCATGACGCAAAAAAAGATAATCCAAAATCCCTCAATAAATTATCTCACAAAGCAAAGGATGCGGTAAAATGATTATAACCACCACACCAAGTATCGACGGGAAAACAATTAAAGAATACCGCGGCGTCGTTGTCGGCGAAGCAATAATGGGCGCCAATGTTGTGCGTGATATTTTTGCGTCGATAACCGATATAATCGGGGGGCGCTCAGGCGCATATGAAACAAAATTGGCAGATGCGCGTGAGATAGCAATGCAAGAGTTAGAAGAAAACGCAAAAAGCAAAGGCGGGAACGCTGTTGTTGGAGTTGATTTGGATTATGAAGTGGTCGGGCAATCAATGCTGATGGTATCCGTAAGTGGAACGGCTGTTGTAATTTGATGCTGAGCGTAAGATAGAAGATCATAAAGACCCCGTAAAGGAAGCCGGAATGCTAGAAATAAAAAATTTGCACGTTTCTTTAGAAGAAGAAGACAAACAAATCCTCAAGGGGGTGGATCTTAGGGTAGAGGCAGGCAAAGTGCATGCAATCATGGGACCGAACGGTTCTGGCAAGTCGACCCTTTCGTACGTTCTAAGCGGTAAAGCTGGGTATCAGGTTACTGGTGGAAGTGCGACCCTTCTGGGTCAGGAAATTCTTGATCTTGAGCCTGAAGAGCGTGCCGCTGCAGGGCTTTTTCTGGCATTTCAGTATCCGGTTGAAATTCCAGGGGTCGGCAACATGACATTCTTGCGAACGGCGTTAAACGCTCAGCGCAAGATGCGCGGAGAAGAGGAAATGAGTGCGGCAGATTTCCTTCGCATTGTGCGCGAAAAGGCAAAGAGTTTGAAAATTGACGCGGATATGTTGAAGCGTCCTGTAAATGTAGGATTTTCTGGCGGTGAGAAAAAGCGAAATGAAATTCTTCAAATGGCTCTGCTTGAACCTAAAATGTGCATTTTGGATGAAACCGACAGCGGGTTAGATGTTGACGCAATGAAGTTAGTTTCTCGGGGCGTGAATGCATTGCGTGATGACACACGTGGATTTCTGGTGATCACGCATTACCAAAGGCTTTTGGATCACATAAAGCCAGATGTTGTACACATCATGGCTGATGGCCGAATAGTTAAAACGGGTGGCCCGGAGTTGGCATTAGAAGTCGAAACCAATGGGTATTCTGACATTCTAGCGGAGGTCGCCTAGATGGGGTTTGTTGAGCCTAAAAACTCATTAGTAGATCTCTGGCTGAACCGTGCGGAAAGTCTCACCGAGCATGGTTGGTTAGAACAGCACCGCTTAAACGCACAGGCCCGCTTGCAGTCAATGGGCTTGCCCAATCGGCGAGACGAATACTGGAAATATACACGACCAGATAGGCTTATTGAATCTACTGTTCCGTCAGCGGTGACATTAAGCAGTGAAGATCAGTCTTTATTTTCGAATTTTGAGCAAATCAAAATAGTGTTTATTGATGGTGTTTTCTCCCCAGAAATGTCCGATAATTTAGAAGGACAAGATGTGAGCATCGAGCTTTTATCGCAAACCAAAGCCAAAGACGGCCATTGGGCATCGGATATGTATGGGCAATTGGAAGCTACTGGCCAGTCACCTGTTGAACGCCCTTTGGCGACCCTAAATACCGCATTGGCCGAAGAGGGGGTTTTGGTGCACGCAAAGGGAGCCACTTTAAAGCCTGTGCATCTGGTGTATTTGCGTCAAAATGAAAGCTCTGATGTGATGCTTCACCATGTTGTAAAAGTAGATAGCGGGGCCTCTTTATCCCTCTTGGAAAGCGGTCCAGCTGGTGCGCGTAGTAATTTTGTATTGGAAACCGATATTGGCGCAGCTGGCAGTTTTCGTCATGTTAGGATCCAAGGACGTGATCATCAAAGGCTTGCGGCTACGCATCATTTTGCAAGGTTGCACCAAGAAAGTATCTTTAAGTCTTTCACGCTGACTGCAAATGGTGCTCTGACGCGAAATGAGTGTGTCATTGAACTCCTTGGTGATGATGGCATTGCCCATGTCGCAGGCGCCTGCGTTGGGGATGGAGATTTTGTCCACGACGACACTGTCTTTGTCACCCATGATGCGGTGGGATGCGAAAGTCGTCAGGTCTTTAAAAAAGTGCTCCGAAATGGCGCGACCGGCGTTTTTCAGGGCAAGATTTTAGTCAAGCAGGATGCCCAAAAAACGGATGGCTATCAAATCAGTCAATCCCTGTTGCTTGATGAGGACAGCCAGTTTCTTGCCAAGCCCGAGTTAGAGATCTATGCCGATGATGTCGCGTGTTCGCATGGCTCTACATCAGGTGCGGTGGACAAAGATGCACTATTTTATCTTCGATCTCGCGGTGTTCCAAAGGCAATGGCAACCGATATGCTAACATTGTCTTTTCTGGCCGAGGCGGTAAATGAAATTGACGATGATCAATTGATAGAGTGTGTCGTCGAATGGCTTGAAGGCTGGTTAGCAAGGCGGCGGACTTAAGATGTCTTTGATTGGAAATATTTTAAAAACCTACCGCCGGCCACAGGCCGTCGTTGCAGAATTTATGGTCAATGGAGCCCGTGAAGGCAGGGCATTGGGTTTCTTGGCTGGAGGGTGCATTATTGCGTTTATTGCGCAGTGGCCGCGGTTAGCACGACAATCGTATATTGAGGGGCAAGCTCTAGATATGTTGATGGGGGGCGCATTGTACGCTTGGATTTTTCTGGCCCCATTAATTTTCTATATCTTGGCTGGTTTGGTTCAATTTGTCAGCTATCTATTGGGATCGAAACGTTCTGGGGCCCAAACACGAACCGTGATATTTTGGGCCTTTTTAGCCACAGCTCCATTGCTTCTTGTAGTGGGTGTGATTGGTGGGTTTATCGGCTCCTCAGGCGTAAAAACCGTTGTCGAGGTATTTTGGATTGCAAGTTTTATCTGGTTTGTAATCGCCGGCCTTCGCGTCACAGGACCGCAATCAGAATGACTTCTAATGTCAATATTCAACAGCTGTTTAGGCAGAGTTTTGTTGAGCCAAAAGCAGCGGCAAAAAACTTCTTGGCATTGGACCTTTCTTATGACGCGGTTTTTTCTCTGTTTTTGGCCACGGTCTGTGCCAGTACTGTTTTAATTTTTGGATTTGATGCATTGTTTCAAAACGCACAGGCGCGACCTGGACTGCTTGAATCTCCTTGGCAGTTTGCGGCGATCGTCACCGTGCTTACATTGTCCACTGCCGTTGGCATAGCATGGATCGGTCAAAAGCTATCGGGGCAGGGAACCTTACGTACGGTGATGGGTTTGATAGCTTGGTTGCAAGTTGTGCAATTGGGCATGCAAGTGGTGTCCTATTTTACTCTGATTTTACCATCAATATTGGTGACATTTGTACAGTTTGGCTTAATTGGTTGGTCTTTTTGGATTTTTATAGCCTTCATCGATGAAGTTCATAAGTTTGAAAATATGATGAAATCTACGATGGTAGCGTTTTTGGGCACCATAATTGGAATGCTTGGCCTCTTTTTTATGCTTGGGTTTTTTGGGCTTTTCGGAGGAGGCATTAATGGGTTTTGATGTTGAAAAAATCCGCGCCGACTTTCCTATTCTACACCGGCAGGTAAATAATAAACCGTTGGTTTATCTTGATAATGGTGCGTCCTCACAAAAACCAAAAGTAGTGGTCGACGCAATTTCAAATGCCTATACCAATGAATATGCCAATGTGCACCGTGGGTTGCATTATCTTAGCAATCTGGCAACGGACAAATATGAAGCGGTGCGCGGCACTGTGGCTAAGTTTCTCAATGTTGCGGATGAAAATCAGATTGTTTTAAACTCGGGCACAACCGAGGGGATCAATACGGTTGCCTATGGATGGGCAATGAATGTGATGCAACCCGGCGATGAGATAATTTTATCCGTAATGGAGCATCACGCCAATATTGTTCCATGGCAGTTTTTGCGCGAACGGTATGGCATCAAGCTGACATGGGTTGATATCGACGACAGGGGCGCACTTGATCCTCAAGCGATTATCGACGCCATTGGGCCCAAAACCCGGCTCATTGCTGTCACCCACATGTCGAATGTGCTGGGGTCTATAGTGGATGTGAAGTCCATCTGTTCTGCAGCCTCAAACAGGGGCCTGCCTGTTTTGGTCGATGGTTCTCAAGCCGCTGCGCATATGCCCGTAAACATCACAGATATAGGTTGTGATTTTTATGCGATTACGGGCCATAAGCTTTGTGGCCCATCAGGGTCCGGAGCAATTTTTATTGACAAAGACCGGATGCTTGAAATGCGACCCTTTATGGGCGGCGGTGATATGATCCGCGAAGTTCATAAAGACATAGTCATATATAATGATCCACCAATGATGTTTGAGGCCGGAACGCCCGGAATTGTACAAACCATCGGCTTTGGTGTTGCGCTAGACTATTTGATGTCAGTGGGTTTGCATAACATTGCTGCTCATGAGAATAAGTTGGTGAGTTATGCTTTAAGTGGATTGCAGGCCCTAGAGTGGCTCACCTTACAGGGCAATGCCACAGACCGAGGCGCCATTTTTTCCTTTACCATGGAAGGGGCAGCACATGCGCATGACATTTCAACCATTCTTGATAAAAAAGGCATCGCGGTTCGAGCAGGGCAGCATTGCGCAGGGCCGCTGATGGATCATCTCGGCATAAATGCATCCTGCCGCGCTTCATTTTCTTTTTATAACACCAAACAAGAGGTTGATGCTTTGGTTGATGGTTTGCATTTGGCCAAAGATTTATTGGGATAGGCCGGTCATTTAATCATTGCGGGCTTTAAGCCCAGCGGCTATACCGCAGCGCAAAGGCACCCGTAGCTCAGCTGGATAGAGCGCTGCCCTCCGAAGGCAGAGGCCAGAGGTTCGAATCCTCTCGGGTGCGCCACTTATCATCAGACTTAAGCAGTCTACCGATAGATAACCTACTGATAACATTCTCATAAATAGCATTGCCTTAGTATTGGGCT
>ERZ1046367.1480-NODE-1480-length-13603-cov-25.896368_pt1 | contig 13603 bp, 15 predicted proteins | sample MGYA00383091_ERZ1046367 | MGnify/ENA primary metagenome ERZ1046367 (study PRJEB29581, sample SAMEA5548361) | metagenome | biome: marine; feature: coastal; material: water | depth 50 m | study: Short-term variability in the microbial, nano- and picoplankton... | reverse complement strand
ACCAGATGATAAATACATGAGATATAGATTAGCAGAAAGATATTCCTAAAAATAAGATTTAAGGGGCAAAAGTTCCAGTTAATTTTGCTTCTACAATAATATGACCTTGCATGGATTCTTCTAATTCTTGTTTGGAATAACCTTCTTTCAGATCAAGTATAGTATCAAGTGCATATACTTTGAAGACATAGGTATGACGTTTATCTGGAGGTGCAGGTCCACCATATCTAATTTCACCAAAATCTGTTTTGCCATTTATTCTTAAATTTCCATTTGGAAACTTATCAATTGAACCAAATACTAACCAATGAACCCAGACTTTACCAACTGCGCCCATTGCATCTGGATCATCCATAATTAATGCAAGACTCTGAGAATCTTCTGGAATATTATCAAAATCTAATTCAAGTTCTTTATTTTCAAAATTATAACCAAATTTCTTAGGGATTTCTTCTCCCTCTTTAAAATCAGAACTAGTTATAGAAAATTCAGGCATATATTTTCAATAAATTATTTTTAAAATAAAGTTTGCTAACTTTCAAGAATTATTTTATCATTGTGTATAGACAAAATTGAACTTCCTAATTGTTTAATCTTATTTTTTAGTTCCCTATCCATAGTTGCAATAATAGTTCGATTATTTTTAACATAATTGATCAATTCTTGATCTGCATAATTTCCATTAATTGAAACTGTTTTGAATTTTTTTATAAAATTCAAAGTTGTAGTTATTTCTTGATTTTTTTCGGGAATATTTTGTAATTTTACTAATTCATTATTTACAACTTCGGGAACAATAAAAGAAATTGAACCTATTTCAACATCAAGATTATCAATATTTTTTATTCTCTTAGTTGCTAAATGAATTAAAAAATTCGTGTCACAGATTACTTCAACCAACTATTCCTGCACCAATTAGTCTCCATCTTTCAGAAATTCTTCTACTAATTGCAACATTCCCACCTTCAAAGATACAAGCTGGTCTTCTAAGTTCAACTTCTATATTTTTTGATTTTACTTTTGTAACTTTCCCTAATATAGGAGCAGTCCCAATATTTAGTCGAAGTAGTTCTCCTAATTGAATTGGTTTAACTTTGACATCTTCAGTAATTCCAACAGCTAAATCAAACAAATTCACTTCTAGTTTTAATTGAGTTGAATTTTCAGGTAAAGTTCCTGGTTTTCCAATTACCGAACCAATAAAAGAATCACTTCTAGTCATGGAAGGATCTAATTTTGTACCAATTGCAACCAATCCACCGGGTTTAACTGAATCAACAATACCTGCAGCAGTTCCTAATGAAGTGATTGCCGTAAGTAGTGGTTCATATGATTTCTTTTTCTCATTTAAGATTCCTGGTTTAATTTCAATTTCATCACCAATTTTAAAAACTCCTTGAGTAAGACTTCCCCCAATTACACCACCTTTGATATTTTTTAATTTTGTACCAGGTTTGTTTACATCAAAAGAACGTAAAACATGCATAATGGTATCTTTTTTTTCATCTCTTTCAGGAATTTTGATGGTTGATTCAATAGAACCAATTAGGGCATCAACATTTAATCCAGATTGTGCAGAAATTGGTATGACAGGTGATTTAGAGGCATGTGTTCCTTTAACAAATTTTGTAATATCTTGATAATTAGTTAATGCTTCATTGTAAGAGAGTAAATCAACTTTATTTTGGACCACAACTATTTGTTGAATTCCAAGTGTTTGTAAAGCTAAAAGATGTTCTTTAGTTTGGGGTTTAGGAACTTTTTCATTTGCTGCAACTAGTAATAATGCACCATCCATTAATGCAGAACCAGAAAGCATATTTGCCATCAAACTTTCGTGTCCAGGACTATCTACAAAACTTACAACTCTAGATAATTCACTTTCCTTACCACAATTATTGCATTTTGGAGTTGTAGAATATCCTAATGGTTCTTCACAACTTTTACATTTGTAAAAAGCAGCATCAGAATAACCAACACGAATTGTAATACCTCGTTTTAATTCTTGACTGTGTACACTAGTCCATGAACCAGTTAATGCTTGAATAAGAGTGGTTTTTCCATGATCCACATGACCTGCAGTTCCAATGTTTACACATGGTTGATATCCATATTTTTTGATATACCAATCAGGAAGTGTGTCTCTCCAATGCATGAGTCAAAATGTAAAATCGGTATATGTTAAGTTATTCTTTTTTATCTTCAGTTTTTTCTTCTGCACCTTCAGCAGGTGCTTCAACAGGTAATTCTCCATCAAATTTACAATTAACTTGATAGATTTCTTCTGAAATTGTATTTCCACGCATCAATTTTCTTTTTCTTTGTCCAGCTTCAGCATCTTGTAGTCCTACTCCTCTAGCAAGTAAAACTCGATTTCTTGCAGCACCATGAATATCATCTCTCATAGGAATTCCAGATTTGTCACTTCCTCCAGTGAGTTTTAATTTTCCACTTAATCCAACAATTGCAGCATCAGTTTCGTTACCTAATTGTAATCCCAACAAAGGATTTGCATCACTGTCTTTGAGTTCCTTTGAAACGGATTTTCCTTTAATGTCTGAAATTGTAAGTTTGAAGTTTGTCAATTATTCGAAAAAAAAGTTGAACGACTAATTAACCTTTGGACATTATTTTTAAATCAATATTGGTAAAGTTAGTCATGAAAGAAGAGATCGCTTGTCCAAGATGTGACAATAAAATGGTAGATATGCAAGCGTGTCATATGATTTGTCCTAACTGTGGTGCTCATCTAGATTGTTCAGATAAAGGAAGTTATTGGTAATTACAGTCCAGATCTATCAGGAATATAATCAGTTGCCATATTGATTGCTTGATCTTTCATGATTTCAAGATAAGCATCATAATCAGCTTCAAAATTACAGTGAGGACATTTTACTTTAGTAATATTTTCATCCAAAACTGCAACTTTTTCACACTCTGGGCATCTTGCATCCATGATATTATTTTACAATCAAGATATTTAATCATAATTAATGAATGATTCCTAAGCGGAGTTAGTTTAGTCTGGTATGACGTCAGCTTCCCAAGCTGAAGGTCGCGGGTTCAAATCCCGCACTCCGCATTATAATTCTCTAATCGCTTGTTCAATAATTCCTCTATCAGGAGCTTGTGGATAATATTTTAAATAATTTTTCAGATCATTTTTTGCATCTGAATTTTTATTTTGTTTTTCTCTAAGAAATGCACGATTTTTGTAAATTTTGGCAGATCTTTTTGGGTTAATTTCAATTGCTTTTGTGTAAAAATTTTCTGCTTTTTCAAATTCATTTGTTTTAAGATAAAAGTTTCCAAGACCATTTAATGTCAAATAGGATTTCCCATTAAGTTCTAAACATTTTTCATAATATTTTACACATTCAGGGGAATTTTGTCCATTCAAAATTGCTCCTAGTAAATTCAATGTAATTGAATTATTAGGATCAAGTTGTATTGCTTGTTTTAAGAATTCAAGTGATTCAGGATAATTCTTTAAAATAGTTGATCTTTCAGACTCGAAACATAATCTGTTTGATTTTTCATTAGAATCATTTTCAAGTTTTAAAGATGAAAGTATATCAGTTGGAGCTAAAATAATTAATAATTGTCCTTCTTCAGACCATTCTTTTTCAAATATTTCTTGAGGTATTGCCCCTTCTTGTTGTTCACCTTTTTGATTGCCTTTTTGAACATAATGAAGAATGGTTTTTTCCTCATCATTATATCCAGTAATTATTGATGCATGTTGTGTAATTTCAGGAATTCCTGGAAGAATGACAATTGGAGGAATTCCAGTATCAATAATTTTTTTTAATTCAAGCAAAGATGAACGAATGATTTTACACATCAAACCATGTCTTTCAGCAGATTCTATTCCTTCGATTAGAACACTACCATCAAATCCTGAATATTTTTTGGTAGTTTCTATAGCTTCAGCCATAGGTAAATCAATATTCCAATATTTTGAAACCACGTTAATTGGTAATGGTAAACAAGGATTTTCTTCATCAATAAGGGGTAAAATTAATTCATGATCCTCTTGTTCCATAAATCAAAGAATTTTCAGAGTTATTAAAATCAATCAGAGTAAACAGAATTTTTCAATCAAATTGTGACCATCTGGGCTCATTTCAGGATGAAATTGTGTTCCAAATATGGGTTTTTTTTCATATTGAATTATTTCATATTCACAATTATTTGATTTTGCAAGAGGTACTAATACACTAGGCATTTTTGCTATCTCAAAATTGTGACTTTCAAATACATTCATACTTTTATTTGAGATTAAATTATTTTCTAAAATAGTAATTGTTTCATTTCCTTTTTGAAGTGAATGTGTTTTTTTTATTGTTCCTCCTAATGTTAAAGCTAAAATTTCTGCACCATAACAAATTCCAAGTAATTTACGATTATTTTGTATTGAAAAAGTAATAATTTTAGAATTGATTTCATTAATTTTTTTTTCATTTTTTCTTCTTCCAGATAAAATGAAAGAATCATAATTTTCAAGGGAGTTGAATTTCAAAAGATGAGGAGTTTGAATTTCAAAAGAAATTTTTTTTTCCTTTAGAAAATCAATTAAATTTTTTGTGTATATTGAACCATTATCTACAACTAGGAGCAATTAGTTGCCTACCTCAATTGACACATAATGTATCTCAGGTAATCCATCTTTCACATATACAGTTCCAATATTGAGAATTGTATCTTCTTCCCACATGAATACTCTGTCACTACGTGGTTTTACAAATTCATCAATGAATTCTGATAAGAATTCCTCTGTATCTGCAAGATCATCTTCAGTAAAGAAGAATAATTCTCCTTCATTAAATGACAATGGTATTTGAATTGATGTTGGTTCAGAAATTATAATCTGTTCTTCTTCAAATATTGATTTTATAATATCAATTCTATCAGTTTTAAGTAATTCAACATAATCATCATCAGCAGTAGTTGTAGTTGATGCTACACCAGAAACCTTTTTCAAATATTGCTCAAATGCTTCCTCTTGAGTAGCACCCAACCCAACGAAATATTCACCATTAAATGCTGCACCAACTGCTGCAATAGTACCCAATTGTGCAACTACACCACCTGCACCTGCAGTATAAACTGGAATAAAGTATACATCATGATCACCCACGCGATACAAAATATTATCACCAATTCTTGGATTTCGCAAAAGTGTCTTTAGCTGTGCAAATTCAGGATCTCTATCTAATGCTTCTCTAACTGCAGTAGGACCAATTAATTTTGTTGTTGAATCTAATGGGATTTCATAGAATTGCAAATTTCCCAAATTAGTGAGATCATTTTCAACTACCATATATCCTGCAAGATTTCTTCCTTGTGAACCTCTTAGCTCTAAGGACAATAATCCTAAGAATTCAGTTTCTGCAAATCCTGGAGGTTTTGCTTCTACATAATAGGTATCTAATCCACGTGGAATTTCATAGAATTCATTTGCTTGAATAAATGTCTCAACATTTGTTACATGGTAAATATTGTACATTTCTGTTTTCCAATTAAATAATTCAACAGGATATCTGATTTGTTCTTCTAACCAAGCAGGCATTGGTTTGAATTGTTCAGAATATTGACTAGCAAACATTTCAGAGAAGAAATCATCTCCAGTTTTTAATAACTGAATATCTCCATTGTATGAATCAACTAAAGCATAACCTACCAAACGCAAGTATGGATTACCTACTGACCATGGAACATCATGAGTGTCAAATCCAATAATTAATGGAATTAGCCAATAAGAATTAGTTCCATCAGTAACAGGAAGTGAATCTAACTCTTGACCAAATAAATCATAAAGGAAATAGGGATACAGAATTTCCATTCTGTCATTGACATCTTTGTATCTCATAATGTGAACCGATTCTGATGGAAATGAGAGTAAAAAGTTTGGCTCAAAAATCCAACTTAATGGTGGGGAAACATCTAATCCACCTTCACCTGCATAAGATACTCCTCCAAGTTCCGCACTTGTAGAACCTCTAGAATTTGGATATCCTGACCAGGTTTCTTCAAACAAGCCACCTTCACCATAGTAAATTTCTCTTTGTTTGAAGAATTCACCGCTATCTACTATCTGACCATCAGTTGCTTCAAGAGTAAGAAATCCATTTGGGACGTGAGTATATACAAGATGTTCATTATACCATCTATTTTCAAGACTGACAGATGTGGGCAGAATTGGTTTCATGGAAGCTGTCCAATATAGAGTATCATTAAAACGAAGAATGTCATTATCTTCAAAGTCAACATATGGAATTAGACCAATTTCAGGCTTAAGTTTGGCAAAAGCTGCCTCCCAATCCCAAACTCGAATTACATCTAAAACATCACTGTTTTGTTTAATGTAATTATCAATATTATTTGGAGAAACTGAAGTTAATTGGACGTCATGAATATTTTCTTGTACATTAGTTAGTTCACCAAGATATCTATTCACACCAATTTGTTGCGCAGTATATGGTCCTAAGTATTCAATTTTCTTTGCATCAGCAATACTATTGTTTACTGAAACAACTCCTGCAACAATTATTGCAATTGCAACAATTGTTAAAATTCTAATGTATACATCTCTCTTAAACATATGAGTTAGAACACGTGCTCTAATTCTGTCAATTACAGAAAATGCAATTAATGCTGAACCAATAATTAGTGTACCACCAATAACATATCTGGTATTATAATCAATTTGATCTGTGAAAAATAAATTAAATCCTATCCAGATAATAGCAATTCCAATAATTCCCTCAATTGTTGAAACATAATTTAGATATCTTGGTTTTCCTTCATTAGAGTCTTGAAGAAATGAAGTAATTACATTAATTATTCTATGAATTCCAACATACAAAACTAAACGTAATCCAATTGCTGCAAGTATTGGCGGGATCAAAATTACTAAAGCGGGAATCATAGGAACAATATTTTCAACTGCATAATTTGGATCAGTTTCAGGAGTAACAAATGGCATTGCAAATAATTTTGGTAAGTTTTCAACACCAAGTGTATTTCCATCAATGAATGACATTGCTGCAAATCCAAACATGATATTTGCAAAGAATGCTCCAAAAAGCAAAATTTTGGTAATTTGCCAAATTACAAACTGTGGTGATGATATTTTGTAATCTCTAAAACTTGGAATGTTATCTGAGACTGGTTGTCTTCCTTGACCAATTAATCCAATGCCGGTACTAACCATATACCAAAAAATTGAAGAACGTGCTGAGATGTTTACACGTACAAGGGCAATAATAGATAGAACAATAGCAGAAACTAGAGTGTAAAATAGAGGTTTAGTGAATTGATCTCCAAATTCAGTGAAATTCATTGATAAAATTACTGCCTGATTTCCAACCATAGCAAAAATTGCTATTCCAATAATTGCAATAATGCCTATTCTGATGTATTTTCCCGCATCAGGAGGCGGAGTTTGGTTATCAGTAGATGCGCTATACAAAATCAAGTTTGATTAAGATTTGGTAAATTAATGTCTTACCTGCTAAATTATGATAATGAGGCTAATTTTTTACAAATTAAATAGACAGCTGCAAATCTAGGAATTGTTACTTTTTCATTTAGATATGGTCCAAACTTTCTATTTTTCAATTTAAATTCAAATGGACAATTTGCTAATACCTCAATAGAATCATCTGTAATTAAAGATGCTTCAACGTATGGATCAAATTTTTGCAAATTCTCACAAAAAATTTTTGTTAAACCACTTTTACTATTAATTGATCCAGGCAATCTAAAGATTCTATGTATATCCATTGTTACATTAGGATCAATTTTTACACCAATATTTTGAGACACATTATCAAGAGTTTTTTGAAAGGAAGAATATCCATTTGCTAATAATTCAGAAATAATTTTTGAGCGTTTGGATTTTGTTCCAAAAATATGTTTAGAAAATCTTCCTTGCCATCCTGATTTATCAAAATCAGGAAAAGATGAACGATTTGCTTTAAATTTCTTCATTCCAAATGTTTCAGGGATTGCTCCATGAAACATAATGTAATCTACAAGTTCTGATCTTTCTCTAGAACCAATTTGTTGAAATTGTGAATTATACACATAAACATGAAATCCTTCATTGCCAGAAAAATATACATGGATGTTTTCTTTATTAATTTGAAAATCATTAATCAAGATTTCAGATAATTTAGATACTTCAATTTTTGATGAATCAATACAATTTGTGCAAGGTAAAGATTTTTTTTCTATTTTTATTGAATTACATTTTGTACATTTTTCAGAATTTTTTGAGATTTCATTACACTCGTTACAAATTGAAACAGTATGGTTTTCTCTACAAGATAGATTTAGATCTTTTGCATCAATATCAAAAATCAAATCTGCTTCTTTCCAATCCTTTTCATTCATTGGCAAATTTGGAAAAGAGTAGTATGCATTTGAACAATAAACATCAGAGGGAATATTTTGCATACATAACAGATGTAATTCTTTATCATTTTTTATGGAAAGATGGCGAGTCATTCCTGAATTGAATTTTTGGTATCCAAATTCTCTTTCAGACGCACGTTCAAGTACACTAATTAATTCAGAATGATCAAAATAGTATTTTTTGAATGATTCTTCTAAAAAATTTGTATCAATTTCATTCATTGTTTTTTCTTTCCAAATTGTAAAGGGTTGATAATATTATCACATTCTGATGTTGCAAAACAAAGACTTTGTGTTTTTAGTTTCTCACATGAAGGACAAGAGTATTGAGTTCCACTTCCAGAAGTTCCAGCTAAGTGATTTAGTTGGTAAAGTGTAACTCTTTCATTATAATCTGGAGCATTTTTGAATAATGGTGCTATTTGTTGAATTGTTTGTCCTTTAGATAAAAGAAAAGTTGCTAGCATGAATCTACCTGAATGAGGAAGGTTTTCACCTTTTTCTAAAATATCGATTGCATGTTTGATACATGGAGGATATTCTCCAGTAGTTACAGTAAATGTTTTAAATTTTTTTGATAATGAAACTAGTTTATTTACAGAATCTTCAAAACCAGGAATCATTGTAGGGGTCTTTGCATTAATTATTTTTGAATTAATGTATGTTCCTAGTTCTTTTCTGATTAGTCTAACTGTTTCATGTGGAGTAAGAAATACTTGACCACGGTCTACATATCTGTTAATTAATTTCCATTCTCTTTCATGAAAATTAATTGAGTGTTTTAGATAATCAGATATTGGAATTATAAAATAATCATCTGATTTTTTTACTTTAACTGAAAATAGATCATCAATTACTCTAACTGCTAATTGATTTTTTGATTCATCCGAAATATTTGCAAGATCTTTTTCAAGATATTTTTCTGCGCGTCTTGCTTCAGCTAGTGCAAATCTCTTGATGAGAGTATGCATGCCACTTAATTTCAACAAAACAATTGCTAGTAAAAAGGAAAACACTTCTCTTGGAAGAGCAGCTTCTTTTGATACTTGATCACCAATTAAATCAGATTGATAGATTTTCCCATCTGCTGCAACCTGAATGCGCTCATATGCTTTAGAAATTAGTGGTTTTAGGTCAGGATCTACTCCAAATTGTTCTAATGTGAACCCTTTATCCTTAAGATATTGACCAGCATCGGCTAAAAATGGATACTTTGCAATTTCATCTTGTCCAAGTTCTAACATGTTAGTGATTAACTTGATTTACATAAAAATCTGGTTTTAGTGTATTGAATGCTGGTTTAAATTATGTTTTAACGAAAATATCACATATGCAGCTTGGATGTCACGTCTCAATTTCAGGTTCAATTGATAAAGCAGTAGATAATGCAGTTGAACGAAAATGTTCTGCTTTTCAGATATTTACTAGAAATCCAAGAGGATGGAATGCAAAAGAACTAACGGATAATGATATTTCTAATTTTAAATCAAAACTAAAATCAAGTAAAATTGATAGATTTGCAACTTGTGCACATATGCCATACTTACCTAATTTAGCTACTCCAAAAAAAGAAGGATTTGATAAGTCATTAAAAACATTGATTGATGAAACAGAAAGATGTGCACGATTAGGAATTCCATATTTAGTGACACATCTTGGGAGTCATTTAGGAACAGGGGAAGAAGGAGGAGTAAAGAGATTAGTTGAGGGTTTGAATAAAGCAGGAGAAACAAAAAATGATGTAATGATTCTTTTAGAAAATACCGCAGGCCAAAAAAATTCTGTAGGATATGGATTTGAACAGCTTGGGGAAATTTTTAATCAATTAAAACCTGTAAAAAAATTTGGTGTTTGTTTTGATACATGTCATGCATTTGTTTCAGGATATGATTTGAGAGATGAAGAAAAAGTGAAAAAAGTTTTTGATGAGTTTGATGAATTTGTAGGAATTAAAAATCTAAAGATAATTCATCTAAATGATGCAAAAGGGGAAATTGGTTGTAATCTTGATAGACACTATCATTTAGGTTTAGGCGGGATTGGTGCAGAAGGGATTGGTGCAGTTGTGAAGTTTGCTAACAAGAAGAAAATCCCTATTATTCTTGAAACCCCAATTGACGATGATAGAGATGATTTTGAAAATATCAGAGTAGCAAAGGAGTTTGCGTAGAGATTTATTTTATGAAAAAAGAGAGAAAATGATGGATTACGAAGCAGTTATGAAATTAGCACTTGAGCGGGGATTTTATTTTCCTAGTTGTGAGATTTATGCAGATGCACAAGCAGGATTTTGGGAATATGGACCAACGGGAGTTGGTTTGAAAAATAAATTCTTACAATTATGGAGAAGGGAACTAATTCGAAGAGATGGAATGCTTGAGATTGACGGCTCACAAATAATGTCAAAATCAGTTTTTGAAGCATCAGGACACTTGGGAAATTTTGCGGATCCGATTATCAAATGTATAAAATGTAATTCAACATTTAGAGCTGATAGAACTATTGCAGATATTACAAAAATAGAAATTCCTGAAAGTGCAGATTTAGAAGAATTTGATAATGCTATTTCACAAAATAATATTAAATGTCCAAAATGTAAAGGTGATTTTGAAAAGACTAAGAATTTTAACATGATGTTCAAAGTTGGAATAGGTCCTGAAGAAGAGGAAGCATATCTAAGACCGGAAACTTGTCAATCAATATTTGTTGATTTTCCTAGACTCTATAAGACAATGAGAGGAAAACTTCCTTTGGGAATTGCTCAAGTTGGAAAAAGTTTTAGAAATGAAATAGCACCAAGACAAAGTCTTCTTAGATTACGTGAATTTTATCAAGCAGAAATTGAGGTTTTTTGTAATCCTACAAAATTAGATGTAGTAGAAAAATTTGTAGAAATTCAAGATGTGGTAATTAGAATACAAACAGATTCAGAACCAGTTGCAATGACTTGTAAAGAAGCAGTGGAGTCTAAAATAATTCCAAATAAATTTGTGGCATATTATTTAGGAATATTAACTGAGTTTTATGAAAAAACAGGAATTGATATTTCAAAAAGTAGATTCAGAAAACTTGGAGATAAAGAAAAGGCATTCTATGCTGAAGTTGCATTTGATTTTGAAGTTGAAACTACAATTGGTTGGTTAGAATTAGTTGCGTGTAACTACAGATCAGATTATGATTTGACTAGTCATGCTACTAAAAGTAAAGAGAAATTTGAGATAATGGATGGTGATGAAAAAGTCCTACCACATGTATTTGAAATTTCCATGGGAATTGATAGAAGTCTTTACACAATTTTAGAACATTCACTTAAAGATGATAAGGAACATGAAAGAATAGTTTTAGCATTAAAACCATATTTGTCACCTACCCATGTAGGAATTTTATCATTAGTAAAAAAAGATGGATTAAAAGAAAAAACAGATGAAATTCATCTAAACATTAAGAGAAAATATGATGCATTTTTGGATCATTCGGGAGCTATTGGTAGAAGATATAGAAGATTAGACGAGATTGGGGCTCCATTTGCAGTAACAGTAGATCATCAAACATTAGAAGATAATACAGTCACAGTTAGAAAAAGAGACTCCATGGAACAAACTAGGATAAATGTTTCAGAATTAGATTCAATTCTTTCTGAATCTGTTGCTTTTCCTTAGAAAAGTGCAGGTTTGAAAAAATGTTTTGTGACTAAAAAGTAATTAAAAATTAATAACGGTTAAAATTTGCTCTCAAGATATGTTGGTAAATAATCATGAACAAAAAATGAAAGAACAAATTTCGATCATAATTCCAACATATAACGAATCTCAAAATATAATCAATATTTTAAAATCAATTGGCAGTAATTTACCAAAAAATATCCTTACTCAAGCAATAATTGTTGATGATAATTCTCCAGATGGGACAGGAAAAATAGTAGAAGATTATTTGAAAAATTTGAAAAAGATGGCAGATTATACCATTGAGATTATTCACAGAAAGGCAAAAGATGGATTGGGTTCTGCCATTCTTAATGGAATTCAACATGCAAAAGGCGATACAATTGTTGTGATGGATTCTGATTTTTCTCACCCACCACAAATTATTCCAAAATTAATAGAGTCAGTTAAAAAATATCAATTCGATATTGCAGTAGCATCACGTTACATTAAAGGAGGCAACATTCAGGGATGGTCACTTAAAAGAAAAATTATGAGTAAGTTTGCAACTTTGATAGCAAAAAAAGGATTAGGAATAGATGCAAAAGATCCAATGTCAGGATTTTTTGCATTCAAGAAAAATATTCTAAATGGATTAAACATTGATGCAATTGGGTATAAGATTCTTTTAGAGATTCTAGTAAAAACAAAAAATGTTACAATAACAGAAATTCCATATACTTTTCAAGATAGAGAATTAGGTTCTAGTAAACTAAATTTAAAAACAATTGTAGATTATTACAAATCAGTTTGGAAATTATATCGTTATGGCAAACCACTAGAAAAACAAGAAAAACGTTCATCAGTTAAATTTCTATCAAAAGCAGCTAGATTTTACACAGTTGGAGCTTCAGGATTTGCTGTAAATTATTTAATTTCTTTATTGTTTGCAGGCGGAATTTCAGATATGTGGTATTTACATGCAACAATTATCGGAATAACAGTATCAATAACTACTAATTTTATTTTAAATAAAGCCTGGACATTTAGTGACAGAGATTTCAGAATTAAAAAAACGCTTACTCAATATGGAAAATTTGCAATGTTTAGCTCTTTAGGAGCATTAGTACAATTAGGAATGGTCTATTTCTTAGTAGATAATATTGAAATTTCATATCCGTTAGCATTGATTTTAGCAGTAATGACTGCAGCATTTGGAAACTTTGTTTTCAACAAAAAATGGACCTTTAAAGAAAAATTAATGGGTTAAAGCAGTCAAAAAAAATCAAACTTCAGGATCAAAATTCTGTAATTTTTTTGAGCATTCTAACATCTGTTCAGGACTGTGTTTTGAGATTAATTTCTTACATAAAGGACAAATCTGTTCATTTGCATCTGATGGATCTGGTTTTGTCATCATTGTTGTAATTAATTCAAATCTACTACTTGTATTTTTTCATGTAAATTCTAACTAATTATAAAGAAATTAAAATAAAAATAACCGACTAACGTCTTGTACCAGCTACTCAAAGGTAGAAGTA
>ERZ1046367.1457-NODE-1457-length-13792-cov-4.662153_pt1 | contig 13792 bp, 12 predicted proteins | sample MGYA00383091_ERZ1046367 | MGnify/ENA primary metagenome ERZ1046367 (study PRJEB29581, sample SAMEA5548361) | metagenome | biome: marine; feature: coastal; material: water | depth 50 m | study: Short-term variability in the microbial, nano- and picoplankton... | reverse complement strand
TGAGCCTTTCATACATAGATTGAATAGTATTTACCTCGTTATGAAGAAAATATACTTGGCCACCTCTATTAAATTCTCGAAGAACTGCCTCACGAATAATCCCCATACTAAATTCATTTACAAATGTTTTTATAGATAATCTTTTCTGTGGTGGAGTAGCTATAATTGAAAATTCTCTCAAACCCTCCATAGCCATTGATAATGTTCTCGGTATTGGCGTGGCGGTCAATGTTAAAATATCAACGTTTGCTCTAAATGCCTTTAAATTTTCTTTCTGTCTTACTCCAAAACGATGTTCTTCATCAATAATCACAAGCCCAAGATCTTTAAATTCAACATCGGCTTGTAAAAGCCTATGAGTTCCGATAATTATATCTACCTTACCCTCTTTTAATTTTTTTAATGATTCATTTTGTTGTTTTTTAGTTTTAAATCTTGATATCTCCTCAACTTTTATTGGCCATTTTGCAAATCTATCCAAGAACGTATTAAAATGCTGCTCAGCTAAAAGTGTTGTTGGTACTAAAACAACAACTTGCTTAGAATTCATCACAGATATAAAAGCAGCTCTTAAAGCAACTTCTGTTTTACCAAACCCAACATCTCCACAAACTAGTCTATCCATAGGTTTTGAGGCTTCTAAATCTTTTATAACATTCTCAATAGCTTCAAGTTGATCTGGTGTCTCTTCAAAAGGAAATCCTTCAATAAAAGATTCATAATCATTTAAAGTTATAGTTTGACTAGTTCCTTTTTGTAAAGAACGTTTTGCATAAAGACTTAAAAGTTCAGCTGCAGTATCGTGAATTTGTATAAGAGCTTTTCTTTTTGCCTTATCCCAACTATTGTTTCCAAGACTATTTATTGGAGCTGATTCTGCCGGACCGCCTGAATATCTTGATATTAGATGAAGTTGTGAAACAGGCACATACAATTTAGTATTATTTTGATAATAAAGTAATAAAAATTCTGTCTGCTGTTCATCAAAATCTAAATTAGTTAATCCTTGATATCGGCCAACTCCATATTGTTCATGAACAACTGGGTCTCCAATATTAAGTTCAGTTAAATCCTTAACAATAACGTCTGAATTAAAATTTTTATCTCTATTTTTTCTAATTGGCTGCTTTACAAAATTTGGAAAAATCTCATTTTCTGTAATAACGCAAACATCTTTAGATATAAAACCATTGTGAAGCGGGCTTGTAATAATATTTATCTTATTATTAGAATCTGTAAATTTCTGCCAACTCTCTACCACAGAAAATTTAATTTTACTTTGCCTTAATAAATCAGCCAATGTCTCTCTTCGCCCTAACCCCTCAGCACATATTAAAATTTTATTTTTCTTACTTGAAATAAATGATTGAAGTTTTTTTAATGGGTTCTCGTTGCTTCTATCAATACTGATATCAGGGGGAAAACTTGTTGAGGGTCTCTTTTTAATCTTTAATTTCTGAAATTTGTCTATATTTTTAAAAAATATATCTGAAGGGAGTAAGAAATTATGTGGTTCTAAAATAGGCCTTTCTACGTCATAAGCATATAAACCAAATCTTTTTTCAGCTTCTAGCCAATAATTCTGAGACGCAGAAGCTAAAGAGTCTGTTATAAATATAGGATCATTTGAATCTAAATAATCAAATATTGTGTTTGTAGATTCAAAGAATAATGGTAAATACCATTCCATTCCCGCAAAAGGGGTTCCTTTACTAATGCTTTTATAAATTTCTGATTTTGATGGATCTCCCTCAAAATTTTCCCTATAATTCTGGCGAAATAATTTAATACCTAATTCATCAATTGGGCATTCTCTTGCAGGCAATAATTTTATTTCTTTTGTAGGATATAGACTTCTTTGTGTATCAGGATCAAATGTTCTTATAGAGTCAATTTGTGTATCAAAAAAATCTATTCGATATGGCACCATTGAGCCCATTGGAAATAAATCAATTAAACTACCTCTAATTGCATACTCTCCAGGATGAATTACCTTTTCTACATTTAAATAACCATTATTAATCAATTTCTCTTTAAAGCTTTCTATATTTACATTTTGATCTTTTTTAAATTGAAAGCTATATTTCTCAATATAATCTTTTGGTGGCACTAAATGAAGAGCTGTTGTAATAGGAATTAAGTTAATATCAAATTCTTTTTTAGTCATTTGATATAAAGTTAGTAATCTTTCTGAGATTAAATCAGGATGAGGTGATATTTGATCGTAAGGTAACGTTTCCCAGTCTGGAAGAAGATTTACTTTTAACTTAGGAAAAAACCATGAAATTTCTTCTTTTATACGAATAGCATCAAATACTGAACAAGTTAAAATATTTAATGATTTTCCATCTTCTTTTAAAAACTCTTCAAAATAATCACCAATCGAATGACTCAGAGAAGTCTTGACTTCAAGAAAAATATCTTTTTGTAATTTATTATTTACTAATTTTGTAGTCATGCAATACTATCCTTATTAGAGTCGCAACATTATAAACAATTATTACTAATATAATGGACATATAAGATATGAATGATAAAGAATTAGTTGCAAAAGCTGCTTTAGAATACGTAAAAGATAAAACCATAATAGGGCTTGGAACAGGTTCAACGGCAAATTATTTTATCGAAGGATTAGCAAAAAAGATAAAAGAAGAAAATTTTGATATAAAAGTAGTTGCTAGCTCAACAATTAGCAGTATTAATGCAACTGAAGCAGGATTAACTTGTATCTCTTTAGATCAAATTGAATCAATAGATCTATACGTTGACGGCGCTGATGAAATTGCATTCCATAACTCGATAGAAGTACTTAAAGGACGTGGTTATGATTTAATAAGAGAGAAATTGTTAGCTAGCACAAGTAAACAATGCATTATTATTGGCGATAACTCAAAAATAGTAAATAAAATTGGTGATAATTTTCCAATTCCAATTGAAGTCTCTCCCATTGCCTGGAAAATAACAAAAAAAATTATTGGGCAATTTGCAACTCAGTGTGATTTAAGAAAAAATACTGCGGGTGATGGTTTTGCTATATCGTCTTATGGTAATTTAGTTCTTGATTGTAATTTTAAATATAATGATATCTCATCTTTATCAAAACAGTTATCAGAAATTCCAGGTGTTTTAGAACACGGTATATTTTTAAATATTGTTCACCTTGCAATTATAGGAAATGATGGTGAAATTAAAAAATATCAATTTGATTAAATAGTTAAAACTTTTTTTCCATCCATATATGGAACTAATGCTTTTGGTATAGCAACATCTCCATTTTTTTGTTGGAAATTTTCTAAAATAGCCACTAAAGCTCTACCAACTGCTAACCCTGAACCATTTAATGTATGTAAAAATTTATTCTTACCGTCAGCATCTTTGTATCTTGCTTTTAATCTTCTTGCTTGGAAATCTTCACAATTTGATACAGAGGATATTTCTCTATATGCATTCTGTGATGGAAGCCAAACTTCAATATCAAAAGTCTTTGCTGCTCCAAAACCCATATCACCTTTACATAAAGTAACGACTCTATAGGGTAATTCTAATTTTTGAAGAATATTTTCTGCGTGAACTACCATTTCATCAAGCACCTTATAACTTGAATCAGGATGGCTTATTTGTACCATTTCAACTTTATCAAACTGATGCTGACGAATCATACCTCTAGTGTCTTTTCCATATGACCCTGCTTCAGATCTAAAGCATGGTGTATGAGTAGTAAACTTTAATGGTAAATTATTCTCTTCGATTATAGTATCTCTAACAAAGTTTGTTAAAGTTACTTCCCCTGTTGGGATAAGATAAAGTGAGTCATCGTCACTTTTACTGGTTTTAAATAAATCTTCAGCAAATTTAGGTAACTGTCCTGTACCAATTAATGAATCCTCATTAACCAAATATGGTGTATAACATTCTTCATATCCATGTTCTTGGGTTTGAATATCAAGCATCATTTGGCCTATAGCTCTATGGAGTCGAGCCATATCGCCTTTCATAGTTACAAATCTCGCACCTGATAGTTTAGTTCCTAATTCAAAATCTAAGCCATGTTTTAAACCTACATCAACATGATCTTTTATTTCATAATTAAAATTCTGGGGCTTTCCATATTCTTTTACAGTTATATTATCTTTTTCTGAATTACCGTTTGGTACTGATTCATGAGGGATATTAGGAATATTTAATAAAAAATCATTTAAAGATGTTTGAATTATAACTAATTGACTCTCTAATTCTTTTAGTGTGTCAGAAATAATATTTACTTGTGACATTAAATCAGAAACATCATTACCTTTTCCTTTTTCAAAACCAATATTTTTTGAAAATTGATTTCTTTGCTCTTGTAACTCCTGAGCCTTAACTTGAATTATTTTTCTATCTTTTTCTAAAGAGTCATATTTTTTTATATCTAAATCAAAGCCTCGTTCTTTTAGAAGCTTTGAAATTTCCTTACTGTCTTTTCTTAATAAATTTATATCAATCATTTCTTATCCTGCTTAGTTTTATATGAATCATCTAATGATTTCAAATAATCTAGTTTTTCTTTTATTTTAATCTCTAAACCACGATTTGTTGGTTTATAAAATTTTATTGGCTCTATTTCATCAGGAAAATATTTTACACCAGCAGCGTATGCATCTGGTTCATTATGTGCATATCGATAATTTTTTCCATAATCTAAATTTTCCATCAATTTTGTTGGGGCATTTCTTAAATGCAAAGGCACATCAAATTGTTGGTGTTCTTTAATAAACGCCTTAGTATTATTATAAGCCATATATGATGCATTACTTTTAGGTGCTAATGCTAAATATAAAATAGCATTTATTAATGCTAATTCTCCTTCTGGATAACCTAATCTTTCAAAAATTTGGTAAGCCTCTAAAGCTATTGTCTGAGCTTTTGGGTCTGCCAAACCAATATCTTCTATAGATATTTTTATTATTCTTCTCGCTAAATAAAGCGGGTCAGCACCGCCATCTAACATTCTTAATAACCAATATATCGAAGCATCTGGATCGGAGCCTCTAACTGATTTATGCATTGCTGATACTTGATCATAAAACTGCTCGCCGCCCTTATCAAACCTCCTAACTTTATCAGATATTATTTTTTCAACTAATTTATTATTTATATGCCCATCTGTTTTAGGTTTAAAACTATTAATAAGCATTTCAAGTAAATTTATTAAACGTCTAGCATCACCATTTGCATATGTAAGCATTATGTCTTTAGCTGCGTCATCTATTTTTATTTTCTTATATTCATTCATCACCTTATTAATAATGTTAGTTAAATTATCTAAAGATAAAATCTTTAAAACATATATCTGGCATCTACTTAATAAAGCCGAATTAACTTCAAATGAAGGATTCTCAGTAGTTGCGCCAATAAATGTTATTAATCCTGATTCAATATGAGGCAAAAAAGCATCTTGTTGGCCTTTATTAAAGCGATGAACTTCATCAATAAAAAGTATAGTTTTTTTATTCTGTTGTTCTAATGTAAATTTAGCTTTTTCAACTGAATCTCTTATTTCTTTAACCCCAGATAAAACAGCTGAAAGAGAAATGAATTGAGCATCTATGTTATTAGCTATAACCCTAGCTATTGTTGTCTTTCCTACTCCTGGTGGCCCCCATAAAACCATAGAGGGTAAATTTCCTGAATCTATTGCAACCCTAAGCGATTCTCCATCACTTAAAAGATGCTCTTGTCCCACAATATCTTTAACATTTTTAGGTCTTAAAAATTCAGCTAATGGAATTGATGACTCAGTATTCATCTAATTTTTTATAACATCAATATCTTCAGGGGTATTAAATAAAAAAAACGCATCATTAATTTTTTTATTTTGATCAATATTAATAAATTGAATTTCAGTTTTATTATCAAATCCATCAATAATTCTCATAAATTTTAATTTATCTTCTACAAAATTAATAAATACTTTTTTAAAATTAGCTTTTTCAGGTTCATGAGGTACTGCTTTAAACCAATTAATACCTTTTTCATCCTTAACTATAGTAATTTTAAACAAACTTTCTATATCTTTAGTGACCAATAACATTGCTGGACTAACTCCACCAATCTTTTTCAATTGACTAATTACCACCTGTTTTAAATCAGGATCATAAAGATACAATAATTCACCATCACTAATTAATTGACTCTTAACAGGCTTTAAATAATCCCATTTAAATAAATTTGGCTTTTTAAAAAAAAATTCACCGGAAACTTCTTGAAGAATTGCTCCATTCTGATCCGTAACCTTCTGTTTAAAATCACCAGTAAGTGATTTCATTTTATTAAGTATATTTGATAACTCAGAATGTGGATTAGCAGACACATTTGAACAAAAAAATAAAATAATAAAAAATCTAATCATTATTATTTGCTATTATTTCTCGATTTCCATTACTTTGCATAGGGCTTACCAATCCAGCTTTTTCCATATCTTCAATAATTCTTGCTGCACGGTTATATCCTATTCTTAAATTTCTTTGAACATAAGAAATTGAGGCTTTTTTTGATTTAAGTACAATCTCAACAGCTTCATCATAAAGAGGGTCTTTTTCTCCAGAAGTGCCAGATTCACCTAAAATACTATTAGCACCATCATTAGGATTAAGTATTTCGTCAATATATTCAGGCTGACCTTTTGATTTAAGAAAATTAACTACCTTATGAACTTCTTGATCAGAAACAAAAGCACCATGTATTCGATCTGGATAACCTGTTCCAGGCGGCATATACAACATATCCCCTTTACCTAATAATGTTTCCGCACCCATCTGATCGAGAATTGTCCTTGAATCTACTTTACTTGACACCTGAAATCCTATACGAACTGGAATATTTGCTTAAATTAATCCAGTAATAACATCTACTGAGGGTCTTTGCGTAGCCAAAACTAAATGTATTCCAGATGCTCTTGCTTTTTGTGCAAGCCTAGCAATCAGTGCTTCAATTTTTTTACCCATTGTCATCATCAAATCTGCTAATTCATCAATAACAATTACAATTAATGGAAGTTCTTCTAAAGTTTCAGGGTTATCTGGGTCTAATGAAAACGGGTTTGTTAAAGGCGTTCCTTTTTCATTCGATTCTTTTATTTGTTGATTAAATCCAGCTAAATTTCTAACCCCAAATTCTGACATTAATTTATATCGTTTTTCCATTTCTGAAACACACCAATTTAAAGCATTACTAGCCTGCCTCATATCTGTTACTACGGGTGATAATAAATGGGGAATTCCTTCATACACAGATAATTCAAGCATTTTAGGGTCAATTAAAATCATTTTAACTTTATCAGGAGTTGCCTTATATAAAAGACTTAAAACAAGCGCATTAATTGCGACAGATTTACCAGAACCAGTTGTTCCTGCAATTAAAATATGTGGCATTCTTGAAATATCAGCAATCTCTGGTTTTCCAGAAATATCTTTCCCTAATGCAACCGATAGCAAAGCTGATGTATCAGCAAAGGTTTTTGAGCTAACTATTTCTGAAAGATATACGATTTGTCGATCTGGATTTGGAATCTCTAGACCCATACATGTTTTTCCAGGAATAGTTTCCACCACTCTAACGCTTATAACCGATAATGCTCTAGCTAAATCTTTAGCTAAATTTATAATTTGACTCCCTTTTACTCCTGCTGCTGGTTCAAATTCATAGCGTGTAATTACTGGCCCAGGTTGAGCTGAAATAACTTTAGCTTCAATTCCAAAATCTAATAATTTTTTCTCTATTAATCTAGAAATAAATTCAATAGTTTCAGGTGACTGAACTGATACCTCTTTTGTTGGTTGATCTAAAAGATGCAGAGGGGGTAATATTGAATCTGAATCGCCAAATAAATTTGTTTGCTTTTCTTTTTTTACTCTAATACTTTCTTTGCCAGATGATTTTATATCTAAAATTTTAACAGGAACACGATCTTCAAGTTTTTTTCTTTCAGATTCGACAAAAGAAAATCTTTGTTTTTCAAATTTTTTACCTTCTCTTCTATCTTGCCAATTATCAAATTTATCAATAATACTTGTACATATATTACAAACAAAATTGCCAATACTCTCTGAAATTGTTATCCAAGACCAACCAGTAAATAAACTAAATCCAATAGCAAATGAAATTACTAAGAATACTAAAGTTCCAATATAACCCATAGCCTGAGCTAAGAACACATAAATAATATTTCCTAAAACACCTCCTTGTTCTGAAGGTAATCGAGCAGAAAAATCAATCATATATCCAGATTCAAATGTTGATGATGATAAAAGAAGAAGAAGAAAACCAAGATAATGAATAATTAAAAGATGCTTTATTTGATAATTTTGATTTTCAATTCTGGGATAAATTAAAAAAATACTATCGATGCTTAAGAAAACTAACCACCAAGCTGATAAACCAAAAATATTTAAAAAGAAATCAGAAAAATAAGCGCCACTTATCCCAGCTAAATTATTTATATTTCCTTCAACACTGATACTATGAGAAAAAGATGGGTCACTACTTGAATAACTTATTAATGCAAGAGTTATATATAAACCAATAAATAATAAGGTAAACCAAGAAGCTTCCCTAATAACTCTACTGGCTAGATCTCTAGAAGTTTTTTTAGATGCAGCTAAAATCTTATTATTTTTTGATTTTTGTCTTGAAAACAATTAAAGGCACTCAATGAAATATTATTAAATTATATCAGGCTAAATATAAAATTAAACTCATAAAAAAATTTTTATTATTAATTTGATTAGATACTCAGTGTAAACTAGAATTACGTTTTTAATTAGATTCTGGAAATATTAAAATTATGTCGAAACACTCACACCTTATTATTCTTGGCTCAGGACCAGCCGGCTATTCTGCTGCAGTTTATGCAGCAAGAGCAAACCTCAAACCTTTACTTATAACTGGAATTGCACAAGGAGGACAATTAATGACTACAACAGATGTTGATAATTGGCCTGCAGATGCAGAAGGTGTATTGGGTCCTGACTTAATGAGTAGATTTGAAAAGCATGCTTTAAGATTTAATACTGAAATAGTATTTGACCATATAAATACTTGTGAATTAAAAGGAAAAAAATTTAAACTTTTAGGTGATAATGAAAAATATACATGTGATGCTTTAATTATATCAACTGGGGCCTCAGCCAAATATCTTGGATTAAAAAGTGAAAAGGAATTTTTAGGTAAAGGAGTTTCAGCTTGTGCTACTTGTGATGGGTTCTTTTATAAAAATCAAGAAGTTGCTGTAGTTGGTGGAGGAAGTACTGCAATTGAAGAAGCATTATATCTAGCAAATATTGCAAGTAAAGTAACTTTAATTCATCGTCGTGATGAATTTAGAGCTGAAATGATAGAAGTTAATAAAATTTATGAAAAAGTTAAAGAGGGAAAAATTAAATTAGAACTTTTTAATGAACTTGATGAAGTTCTTGGAGATGATTCTGGCGTAACTGGAATTAAAATAAAAGATGTTAAATCAAAAAAGATTAAAGAAATTAAATTGAAAGGTGTTTTTATTGCTATTGGACATAAACCAAATACAGATATTTTTAAAGGTCAATTAGATATGGAGAATGGTTATATTATTACTAATTGCGGAAGAGAAGGAAATTTTACAGCAACAAGTATAAAAGGTGTTTTTGCTGCTGGCGATGTTCAAGATCATATTTACAGACAAGCTGTAACAAGTGCTAGTACTGGATGTATGGCAGCCCTTGATGCAGAAAGATATCTTGCAAATTATGAATAACAATAACGAAGAAGAGATTTTTAAAGAAGCTGTAAAAAATGTTAAGCCTCTTAAAATTAAATCAAAAATTGTCGAATTATCAAGCAAAAAACCAAAACCAAAACCGATTGCTAAAAAACTTTTAGAAGATGAAAGAGAGGCATTGCTTGATACATTAAGTGACGAATATATATATGAAGATGTTGAATCTGAAGATGGTTTATTATTTTTAAAACCTGGACATTCACCAGATATTCTTAAAAAATTAAAAAAAGGCTATTGGGGCATTCAAGGGTCAATTGATCTTCATGGAATGGTCTCTCAAGAAGCAAAATCCTATATTGTAAATTATATTCAGGAATGTAAAAAAAGACATACTAGATGCATAAGAATTATTCATGGAAAAGGCATTGGATCTAAAAATAAAGAACCTGTCTTAAAAAACAAAGTTAAAAATTGGTTAGCTCAAAAAGAAGAAGTTATTGCTTTCGCCCAAGCTCCAAAACATGACGGAGGAAGTGGAGCAGTTATAGTTTTATTAAAAGAATATAATTAAACTTTACAGATTAAACAAACTGCTTGCGCTGCAATCCCTTCTGACCTACCAATAAAACCTAACTGTTCTGTAGTTGTTGCTTTAATGTTAATAACATCTAAATCACATACACAATCATCAGCAATATTAGTTCTCATTTGATTTATATATGATTGCATCTTTGGAGCCTCGCAAATAATTGTTGCATCTATGTTCCCAACAATATAATTATTTGATTTCAATTTTCCAATAACATCTCTTAAAAGTTCTCGTGAACTAATATCTTTGAATTTTGCTTCATTATTTGGAAAATGTTTACCAATATCTCCTAATGCTGCCGCACCTAATAATGCATCCATTATTGCATGAATTAGCACATCAGCATCTGAATGCCCTTCTAAACCATAATCATATTCAATAGAAACTCCACCAACAATTAAAGACTTATCTTTCACAAATTTATGGACATCAAATCCTTGACCTATTCGTATTCCATTCATTTATTTTCCTTTAATTATTGTGTTAAAAATTTGACTCATATTAATTAAATCTTCAGGATAAGTAATCTTAAAGTTAGTTATTAATCCTTTATAAACCATTGGTTTTAATCCAATACTCTCAATCGCTTGCGCCTCATCTGTTGGGGTACCATCAAATTTATTCAGTGCATTTAATAACTTTTTATACTTAAACATTTGTGGTGTTTGTGCCAACCAAAGTACTTCGCGATCTTCTGTTTTAATAATTTTTTTAGATTTATCTAATTTTTTAATTGTATCAACTGATGGAATAGCGACTATCCCTCCCACCTTATCCTGACTCACTTCTGCTATAAAAGAATTTATAAAAGATTCCGTGATCCCTACCCTAGTAGAATCATGTACAAGCGCCCAATCATCATCCAAAGCAAAACTTTTTATTGATTTAAGAGTATTTAAGACAGTCTCTGAACGACTACATCCTCCACAATAGTAAATTTTAGTTTTATGTGAAAACGAATAGTTTGAATTTTCAACATGATTTCTTTCATCAGAATTAAAAGCGATTGATATTGTATCGACAACAGAAACATTAGAAAAAATAAAATCAACCCATTCAATTAATGTTTTACCATGAAAGGATACGAATTGTTTGGGTATTTCCTGGCCCAATCTAGAACCAGAACCTGCGGCAGGAATAATTACGTGAATCTTTGACATGCTAAATTTTAGCATGCCAAAGAAAGAACTTTAATTACTTATCGCTAGAAATAGAATTTATTTTATGGATACTTATATCGCTTCCATTAATTTCTTCTTCTTCAGTTAGGCGAATCCCCATAGTATTTTTTACTATTGAATAGATAATATAGCCGCCAAAGAAAGCAACTACAACACCTGCAACAGTACCAACTAGCTGAGACAAGAAAGTTACTCCGCCAAGTCCGCCAAATGAAGTTAAGCCAAAAATACCTGCAGCAATCCCTCCCCATGCCCCACATATTCCATGAAGTGGCCATACACCTAAAACATCATCAATTTTCCATTTATTCTGAGCTAATGAAAATGACCAAACAAATAATGCACCAGCTATCGCACCTGTAGCAAGCGCTCCTAATGGATGAAAAAGATTTGATCCAGCACATACCGCAACTAAACCTGCTAAGGGACCATTATATAAAAAACCTGGGTCATTTTTACCAACTACTAATGCAGCAAGAGTTCCTCCAACCATAGCCATCAATGAATTTACAGCAACTAATCCACTTACACCTTCTAAAGTTTGGGCTGACATCACATTAAACCCAAACCAACCTACTGTCAGTATCCAAGAACCTAAGGCTAAGAATGGAATACTTGATGGTGCAATTGCATTTAATTTTCCATCTTTAGAATATCTACCATGACGAGCTCCTAATAAAATTACAGCTGCTAGGGCAATCCATCCACCCATTCCATGTACAACGACCGACCCTGCAAAATCATTAAAAGGCGCTCCAAAACTATTTGTCAAAAAATCCTGAAAACCATAATTTCCATTCCAAATAACACCTTCAAAAAATGGATATAAGAAACCAACTAAAAGAAATGATGCAACAATTTGAGGATTAAATTTTGCTCTTTCAGCAATGCCACCAGAAATAATGGCAGGTATCGCTGCAGCAAAAGTTAATAAAAAGAAAAATTTAACTAGCTCATATGCACTCTTTTCACTCAATGCTGAAGCAGCATCATAAAAATTTATTCCGTAAGCTAAACTATAACCAATAAAAAAATATGCAATTGTAGAGACAGAAAAATCAGCTAAAATTTTAGCTAAAGCATTAACTTGATTTTTTTCTCTTACAGTCCCTACTTCTAAAAATGCAAAACCTGAATGCATTGCAAGAACCATAATTGCACCTAAAAGAATAAAAAGAACGTTACCTTGATCGACTAAAGTTTCCATTTTTATGATTTCCTATTTTTTATGTTTAGATTAAATTATGCATAAAATTACTTTTGTTTCTATGATTTAATGGTAAATTCTTTTAAATTTCTATTAAATTGAATAAAATTGCATTAATTTAGTGCAAATTTGAATGGTAATGATTTTAAATTAACAAAAAAGTTTTATTGATTACAGCCTATGTTTGATTATATTTTTATCTTATTAATTTTTCTTCTAGTTTATTTTTGGATTGAAACTATTACCAAAAGAGAAATAGCTATTTTCCATGGTAAAAATATTGCTAAGCAATTTAATTTACAATTACTAGATGATACAGTTTATTGTAATAAAATTTCATTGGTCAGAACTTCAGAAAATTGGCCATCAATTAAGAGAGTTTATTATTTTAATGTTAGTGCAGATAATGATGACAGACTCGATTGTCAACTTACTATTTCAGGAAAAACATTAACAAATTGGTATGTTCCTCCATATCCACAGAGAGAAGTATAAATTTTGTATATAGGAAGGTTTGCCCCTACTCCCTCAGGACCTTTACATTTTGGTTCAATAGTTACGGCTTTAGCTAGTTTTTTAGATGCTAAACATAATAAAGGTATATGGAAAATAAGAATTGATGACATCGATACTCCAAGAGTTGTTAAAGATGCTGAATTATCTATCCTTAAAAATCTAGAAAATTTAGGTTTATTTTGGGATGATAAAATATTTAAACAAAGTGAAAATATTGAAGAGTATAAAAATAATTTTGAAATATTAAGTAAAAAGAATCTTACCTACAACTGCCAATGTACTCGAAAAAAAATTGCTAAATTAAATCAATCTATCACTAATATTGATGAGCCAATTTACAATAATTATTGTAGAAATAAAAAATATCCATCTTCAAACATTTCATCCGTTAGATTAATCACCAACTATGCAACAACTAATTTTCTTGATAAGACTCAAGGATTTCAAGCTAATAATATTAATAATAAAACTGGGGATTTTATAATTAAAAGATCTGATCAAGTATATTCATATCAATTAGCTACAGTAATTGATGATGAATTACAATCAATTACAAATATTGTTAG
>ERZ1046367.1453-NODE-1453-length-13857-cov-5.261991_pt1 | contig 13857 bp, 20 predicted proteins | sample MGYA00383091_ERZ1046367 | MGnify/ENA primary metagenome ERZ1046367 (study PRJEB29581, sample SAMEA5548361) | metagenome | biome: marine; feature: coastal; material: water | depth 50 m | study: Short-term variability in the microbial, nano- and picoplankton... | reverse complement strand
TATTACTGATGGTGCTGATGAACAAGCACACGAGGATTGGGAAGCAAACTTAGCACAAGGTATTATAGAATTTAAGGAACAAATTTTAAGTAAGGTGTAAGTTTGAAAGCCTATGTTATAACCATTGAGGGTAATCAATATAGTGAAGAGAGTGCACAGCGAACTCTTAAATCAGCAATCGATGCTGGATTAGATGCGGAAATATATTATGGAGTTGATAAGTATAATTCAGTAAATGAATTAAAAACTCAAAACTTAACACTTAATGATTTAAATCAAAAATGGTTAAAGTATAGTTACTTAGAACCAGCAATCGGCTGTTTCCTATCTCATTATTTCTTATGGTTAAAATGTGTACAGAGTGGTGAACGATTTGTTATACTCGAACACGATGTAGAATTTACGGATAAGTTTGTAGATTCAAAACCAGAACCAGGTTCATTTAGTATTATGAATATTGGTAAACCACTATGGGATACCAAAACTGATGAACATCTTGGTGGTGCGCACGCATACATAATCAATGCTATCCAAGCAAAGAAATTAATTAAATCTGCAAAGAACGATGGTATCGTACCAACAGATGTTTTTATCAATCGTAATATTGTTTCAATAGAAGATGCTAAAACATATACTTGTTTTCAACGACAAGAGTTTACCACAATACAAAGAGATATCCAAAGTGATAGTAGATATTCTGATGATTGTGTTCCAGCAAAAAAAGCTTGGAATGAGGGTAAGGGTAGGGTTATGGTTTTTCTAGCTGATGAAAAAATGTATGATAAGATACCACCTTTAATTTCGAATGCAAGGATAGATGGTTTATGGGATGGGGATTTTATTGTAGTAACACCAGTAGGTTCAGATACAACATATTTAGAAGAACATAAGATAGAATATTACATACCACCAGAACTTCACGATACACCAATACATTTTAATAAGATGTTTATGTTCAGTACATTCTTTGAAGAGTGGGATTGGATATTGTATGTGGATTTGGATGTATGGTTTTTAAATCCAATATCATTAAGTAATCTTAAAAGTAAAGATAAGTTATTTGCAAAACGAGATAACCTACCTTTTATAAAACAATTTAAGAATAAAGATTTAACTTCAGAACAATCGAGGTGCAGTAAATATTTAAGTAATCCCCTAAACTATGATGAGGCAACATTTCAAACTTGCTTTCTATATTGGCATTCAGATTTAAACAAACAAGTATTTAAAGAACTTGAATCTACATACTTTTACTTTTATGTTTATCTTGAAATGGCAAGAGCAAATCATTGGGAACAAGCAATATTCAGTATAGTATTTAATAGACGATGGAATATTATAGGAGAGGATTGGATACAAACAAAAGTATTAGATGAAGTGGATTGGGATTTATCTTTGTTAGATAAAGGTTATTCCGATGGTGGAGATTATGAAGATGTTACTTGTGTACATTTTACAAGTTTCTTTCCGCCTTGGGCAACCAAGAATAAACGATTTTATAATGAATGGTTAAGTTATAATGAGATATAAAAAATTTATATTTGATACTGAATGCGTTTTAGATTTAAAAGATGATTTATTAATATTTCCATTTCAAGAGGAGTACATTGAATATCAATCTTGGGCAATGAATAATCCAAATGATTTCAATCGTGTGGTAAATAAGTTTGCAAGTAAAGCACAATGGCAAGGTTTATTAGAAGAAGTAAGGAAGGTTCGAGGTAATCAATATCAAAGAAAATTATTTCATCCTGATGGAACACTATATGTAATATCAGAAGTTAGAAAACTTCCAAATCAAGAATATCAATCACACGGATTACAAACATCATATTACGAATCGGGTAATGTTAAATCAATAGAAAACTTTAGACACGGAGATAAGGCAGGAGAATACAAACAATATACTGATGATGATACTAAGAATATAATTGTAACTGGTCAGTATGATTACAATTGTAAAGTTGGTGAGTGGGAATATAATAATGAAAAAACTATTCGTCCTTTAGCAAAAGAAATATATAAAGCAGGTGTATTAATAGAACGAGTTGAAGTTGATACTAAAGGTAAAAGTGTTGTAGAAAAGAATTATAATAGTAATGGAGAGTTGCATGGAATATATAGGGATTCACATAACAATGGTGAGTTAAGAGCTCGTGGTATTATGAGAAATGGTAAGATGGATGGTATGTGGTTTTTTTATTATATTGATGGTAGAGAAAACTATAAGATAAAATTTGATAATGGTAAACCACTTGAGAAGTTTGTTTATTATAATAATGATGGTAGTGTTCAATGGAGTAAGGATATACTATGATTAGTTTTATTTTAAATTTTTGTTCAATAGATAAGGGTAAACACATTCACATACCAGGCACTTGGGGTTCTAACAATTATTATAAAATGGTATCCACTACATTAAAAGTTATTAGGAATATACAACAACATAAGTTTGAACACGAGATTATATTAATAGATAATTCACATAACTGGCCTAATATTACTTTATCAAATGTAAGAGTTGTAAAGGGATTCCAATCAATGACAACTAAAGAATTGGAAAATAATAAGTGGTTTAATCTACATAATGATACAGCAAAATTAAGTAGTATGACTTTAGAAAATGATACGATGTGGGCATCATTAGGTTTTTATTTGGGTACTAAAGAAGCTAAGTATGATACGATTGTATTACAACATAATGATTTATTCTATTATAATTTTGATGCAATTGAGGATATGATTTATGATATGGAGGCAGATGATTTATCATATGTTTCAGTAGATAATAAAAAGGTAACTTTGTTATCATATGTTATACATCAAGAGTTATTCAATAAATTAATTAAGGGTGATATAGAATTTTCACCAGAACACGGCGGGATGGTTAAGACAAAAGACTTAGGATTTAGTGATGCATATTTCTTTTTATGTAAAAAAGATTTCTTTCGTGATTATGATATCGATTGGATATATGGTGATAGTAATCACGGAGCCACAATACATTGTTTAGAGAAAGGTTATAAGTATTTACATCTTGGTCCATATTATGATAATCCAAATTATGATACACAAGATACTGGTGAGCATAATATCTATTACTATGATGGACAGAAGTTTGCTTCACATCTAAAAGGTGGATTCTCTGAAAATAAAATATCAACAAATACTAATAGTACTTTCTATGAGGCATTAGATGAAACTATCTGATATAGTAAAGGACAAATTAAAAACTCTAACTGAAGATTTATATTGGGAAAATAGAGATACTAATTATGGTGTGCTTGCATCTATACATTTAGATAAGGATGGTGGGGTTACTGATTTCAATACAAATATAGATGTTGATAATTCTAACACAATAGATAATATATTTAAGTACTTAACTAAACACGAATATAAGAGATTAGTTATATTTACAAGAACAGATAAAGAGGTTGGTAATAACTACAATGTACCAAACACAGATACCTTAAATGATATAGAGCAAAGATGTACTGATAATATTTTGAACTATTATAACTTTATACAGAATCCTTATCCAGATGGAATACCTAAATTTAAATTAGATTTAGATAGTTTTGGATTGAGGTTTGGTTTTGATAATACTTGTGAGATAGATAAGATAGCAGTAAACAAAGCATATAGATATGGTGTTCCTATGGTTGATAGTGAAGAACCTACCAAATATAATATAATATTAATGTGTACTAAAATGGGAGTGGAGATATTAGATGAAAGATGATTTCGTACATTTAAAAGTAAATGGTAACTTGATACAAGTTGTTTGCCACAACGAAAAACAACAACAGAAAGTTATAAAGAATATGACAGAACCAGGTAAATGTGTATTCGAGGGATACGAACATTGGGAAGATGAAACAGTCATACTTACATTTAGAGTATTAGATTATGAAGATTTAAAGCCACCACAAAACTAATGTTTATAAATCATACACACAAGTTCATCTTTATTCACATACCAAAGAATGGTGGTACGAGTATTCGTAATTCATTTGATATTAATGGGTATGATAAAAAGGTAGTAAGAAAGAAGTATCCACACGATGGTGCAATGAAGATACGAGATTATTGTGGAGATGAAGTATGGAATACATTTTATAAGTTTGCAGTTGTTCGTAATCCATATGAACGATTAGTAAGTTATTATCATTTTCATAAATCACCACAATATAGATTTCCAGCAAGAGCACAAGAGTTAAGTTTTAAAGACTGGGTTATGAATGGATTAGATGATAATATAAAGAGAACACAATTCAATTACTTAGCAATGCAACCAGATTACACTATTAGATTTGAAAAACTACAAGATGGTTTTAATGATGTATGTAATGATATTGGCATTGAACCATATGAATTGCCACACTATAATAAATCGGAACACGAACCATTCGAAAGTTATTATGATGATGAATTAAAAGATATTGTATATGGAATGTTTTTAGTTGATTTTAAAAGATGGGACTACGCTCGCTAGCTTCAAACTCTATATTATTTCTGCCTTTTCTGCTACCTACCCATAGTAATATATATGAGAAAATGAAAAAAAACCTTGACTTATATTATAAAAAAGCCTTATATTGCTGTATATGAAAAAGGTTATTTATTTTGTTTTTGTGATGTTCTGTGTTTTGACAGGAAATGTAGCCTATAAAATTAATTTAAAAAAAGTGAAAAAAACACTTGACTTGTATAGGCAAAAAGCCTTATATTTAGGTATATGAAAAAGGGAAATAATAAAGAAATGACAAAAATTAAACATTTTAACCCAATGGCTCTACGAGAAAAATACTCGATTGGTGGTACTAAAAAAACCAATCCTTTCTCTTCGTTCTGGTCTAATAATGATTGGGATACTCGTAGAACTTCTCTTCTTGATGAAGATATAGAAGTTAAAAAAGGTGGTAGGAAACCAGTTGACCATGTCAAACTTGCTTCTTATAGAAGAGCCATCGCTAACTTTGTAACGATTGTTACTAATCGTTCTGATATTCCAGTCCAATTCCAATCAAATGATAGTTCTTATACTGATGGTAAAAGAGTTATGATTGGTTCTAAGATTGATGAGAAAAACTTTGACCCCGTAGTTGGTTTGGCTTTACACGAGGGTTCACACATTAAACTTTCTGATTTTGATTTCTTGAGAAATCTTGAAAACAACATTCCACAAGAAACTTTTCTTCGTGCTGAGAAAGTTGGTTTTGATAAATGGACAGTTGTTAACCATTTAAAATCTTTATTAAATTATGTGGAAGATAGAAGAATCGACCACTATGTTTTTACAAACTCACCAGGTTACAAGGGTTACTATCATTCAATGTATGATAAGTACTTTCACTCTAAAGTGATTGATAAAGCTCTTCAAACTGATGAGTACACTTCTTTAGATTGGGATTCATATATTTTCAGAATCTTAAATCTAACTAATAAGAATCGTAATCTAAATGCTCTGCCTGGATTGAAATCAATATTCAATATGGTTTTCGTTGCTGGTGGTGGTGTTAAAAGAATGAACACTACTGAACATTGTTTCATTACTGCTAGTTCAATTTACGATGAAATGCTTACTAATTTACCTGAAGTTCAGTATGATGAAAATGGAGATAAAGTTCAAGCCCCACAAGATATGAATGGTTCAGATAATTCTGGTGAGGGGACTGGAACTGGTTCACCTGCTACTAATAAACAAGAATGGGAACAACAACAATTAAGTGATTCTGAATTTGGTGATATGATTGATAACATTGAGAATGGTGGTGAAAATGTTTCACCTGGCTCAGGTACTGGTCACGATAAATCAACTCAGTTGACTGAGAAACAAATGAAGCAATTACAAAATGCTATTCAGAAACAAAAAGATTTTGTAAATGGTGATACTAAAAAAGTTGGTAAGTTAACTAAGAAAGATTCTTCGGTTGTAAAAGCTATGGAAGAAGCTGGTGTTGAGAAAGTTCAAGCTGGTACTACTATAGAAAATGAAAAATATAATTATGATAGTGGTGAGTATGAAAAAATTAATAGTAAAGGTGTTGGAGTTATCTATGTTAAGAAGTTAACTCAAACAATGATTGATGAAAATCTTTTTCCAAGTATTCTTAGAGGTCCAAATTCTTACTACTACAACTCAGAAAAAGATGCTGAGATAATGAGTGCTGGTATTTCACTTGGAACTAAGCTTGGTCGTAAGTTACAAGTTCGTGGGGAATCAAGAGATTTAAAATACACAAGATTAGATTCTGGTCGTATTGATAAAAGATTAATTGCTGAACTTGGGTTTGGTAATGAGAGAGTTTTCAAAACTACTTTTGTTGAATCTTATTCAGATGCTTTCTTACACATCTCGGTTGATGCTTCTGGTTCTATGAGTGGTAACAAGTGGAGACAGACTATGATTTCTACAATTGCTATTGTTAAAGCTGTTGATATGATTTCAAATGTTGATGTTCAAGTTTCTTTCAGAAGTACTCACGATGGAAATCACAGAAGAAGTAGAAGTACTTGTTCACCATTAATCTTGGTTGCTTATGATTCAAGAGTTGATAAGTTTTCAAAAGTGAAAAAAATGTTTCCAAGTATTTATCCAGGTGGAACTACACCAGAGGGATTATGTTTCGAAGCTATCCTAAAAGATTTAGTTCCGACATCTAATAACAGAGATTCTTATTTCTTGAATCTTTCAGATGGGATGCCAATGTTCAGTAATGATACAATTAATTACTATCATAAAGATGCTTTGAATCACACTAAAAATATGGTTAATGAGATTCGTAAGCAAGGTATCAAAATTATGAGTTACTTTGTTAGTGATTCAAATTACGGCAGAGAAGATAACATTAAGGATTTCAAAACTATGTATGGTAAAGATGCTGAGATGATTGATATCAATTCAGTACTTCAAGTTTCAAAAACAATGAACGCTAAATTCTTGGAGAAGAACTAATGAGTATAAATGCTTATGATAAAAGAACACGAGATAAGTTGGAAATAATGTTAGCAAGCCATGTCAAACAAATGAGAAGGTCATTACCTTGGTCAGGTGAGAATACTCACATCGTTAAAAAAATAATAAAATTATTTAAAAATAACACTTGACTCGTATGGGCAAAAAGCCTTATATTTAGGTATAAATAAAAAGAGAGAAATTATGAATTGGAAATTAATAGGATATAGAGTTGCTGAGTTTTTAACTATGTTACTTATTTTCGTAACATTTTATTTATGGATGATAATTGCAAATATTTAATTTAAAAAAAGTGAAAAAAACACTTGACTTGTATAGGCAAAAAGCCTTATATTTAGGTATGAATAAAGGGAAAAAAATTAATAAAACAAAGGAAAATCAATAATGAGTTTAATCGTAAAAATCGAAAAATCGGGTAACCGATATAATGCTTGGGATAATGATGGTAATAAACATACATCATCCATCTCTATTTCTGCTAGGAAAAGAGCCCACGCTAAGGGTATGGCCCTTGAACAACGAGTTAACAAATCAGGTAAGAATTACTGGTGGGTAGTTCCAATGTCTGAATTTGAAGCTGGTTCAGCTCCAATCTTTGATACTTCATCAGTTGAAGTACCAAGTGACCATGCTGAAGTTCTAAACTTCATTCACTCTTCTTACAAACTAAAGCCACAAGGTTTGGTTATGAAAGAACTGAAGTGGAAATATCTAATCCGTTCTGCCGTTAGAGGTAAGAACATTCTAATGACTGGTCCTGCTGGTTGTGGAAAAACTATGGCTGCTAAATCTTTGGTTAATTCCTTAGATAGACCTGACTTCTATTTTAATATGGGTTCTACTCAAGACCCAAGAGCCACTTTGATTGGTAATGTTCACTTTGAGAAATCAAAAGGAACTTACTTTTCAGAATCTCTATTTGTAAAGGCTATTCAGACTCCAAACGCTGTGATACTTCTTGATGAGTTATCAAGAGCTCATCCAGATGCTTGGAATATTCTGATGACAGTTCTTGACCAAGGTCAAAGATACTTGAGATTGGATGAGGCTAGTGGACAGGAAACTATCCCAGTCGCTGAAGGCGTTACTTTCGTCGCTACTGCTAATATCGGTAATGAGTACACTTCTACTCGTGTGATGGATAAAGCTTTGATGGACAGATTCACAATCGTTGAGATGGATGTCTTAACTGATGAAGAGGAATTTGGTTTGTTGAACTATATGTTCCCGCATGTTGAGCCTGATTTAATGAAGGCTATTGCTGAGATTGCTCACACTACGAGAATGGAATCAAAATCTGATTCAGGTAAAGTTTCTGCTGGGGTTTCTACCAGAACTTCAGTTGAGATGGCTGGATTAATCTATGATGGTTTCGGAATCGATGAGGCTGCTGAAGTAAGTATCTATCCACAATTCGCTGATGATGGCGGGATGGATTCTGAAAGAACTTTTGTAAAGCAGTTAGTTCAGAAGTACATCAATGATGGCACAAATGAGGACTTGTTCAATATTGAGGACGAATCGGAATCTATGAGTTAGGTTAATTCTTAACTCGCTTGGCTGGTGGTTTTTATTTCCTTTCTTTCCCACCAGCCATTTTTTTATACATTTTGAAAGTTTGGATATATATTTATAGTTGGAGTTAATTATGAAAGAAATAATATTAAAGGTTTTAAATCGACACTCAGATTCACAAGGTAATATGAGCTCAGATGCTTTTCGTGAAACACTTGCAGTTGAAATTGCTGCAGTTATGAAATCTAAGGGTTGTTATACTGAATATGGTGATAGTGAAGCAAAAGATAATCCACTCAATATAGAAATGTGGAAAGGACACAAAGAAGAATTATCTAAAGAGTATTTAGAAGATTGGACTTGTGACCATTGTGGAAAAAACACCCACGAGATTGATTACGATTACTTAGGTAATAATAGAAATCATTTACATTGTGAGTTAAAACTTGAAACATCTAATCAATTAGAATTGGAGCTAAATTGAAAGTAGAATATGATACTTATTTAATCTTAGCAAGTCATTCAAAAAAACTAAGTGGTGATTATAGTGGATATGTATATTTCAGAGATTTGGTTGAAGTGCTAGAGAATATAGCAGTAAAGCAGATTAGTACATATTTATATAATGGAAACCATTACACATCTGATTTAACAATAAAACAAATAAATCTTATCTTAGAATGTGTAAAGGATGGTAAATACCAAAGTGGCTTTGATAATGTAAAGATTATAGCAAACCAAATTGGGTTAAGGCGAATATAAATAAGTAGAGGAGTAATTCTCTTAGTTACAGAAAACAGGAGAATTACAATGGCTAAGAAACTTGATGTTCGTGAATATCAATGTGAGTTGATTAGAGTTTTAGATGGAGATACAATCGATTTTTGGATTGATTTGGGTTTCAATTTAAAAGTTAAAAAAAGAATTAGGTATATGGGTATTGATACTTGGGAAAGTAGAACTCGTGACCTTGAAGAAAAAGCAAAAGGTTTAGAAGCAAAAGCTCGTAATAAAGCATTATTAGAGGCTGGAGTTTTTAAATGTATTTCACACGGAACTGGTAAGTTCGGTAGAGTGTTAGGTGAAGTTTTTGTATCACCTGAAGTAGTTGGTGAACATATACAAGAGTGTATTGCAAACAACGACCACGATATTGATTTATCACACGATGGTTGGGTAAGTGTAAATGATATTCTTATTGAAGAAGGTCATGCTTATGATTATCAAGGTGGGAAGAAAAAAGATTTTAAAGCAGAGGCTAAAAAAGAAATAAATGAAGAAAAAGCAAAAGCAGAGGACAACAAAAGAGACATATAAAATTGTTGTACCTTATGCTGTAGAAACAACAACAATGAGTTATAAACAAATAAGCTGGAGTCGTTAAATGGAAGAAACACGATTTATATACTTTACTGCAAAATGGTGTGGACCATGTCAAACATTTAAACCTATAATGGAAGGTCTTGAACAAGAAGGCTATCCAATATATTTTCAAGATATTGACGATGACCCTACACTTGCAGAATCGTATCAAATTAAATCAGTACCTACAATTAAAATTGTGCAAGGTGATAAGGTATTAGAAACTATGGTTGGGATACAAGACCCAAACATTATGGTTGGTAAGTTCCAATTATATGCACCCTTAGATTTTGATTCTGATGAAAGTTAAAGTAGCATATGATTATCCTACTATTGAGGGTATGATTTATAAAGATACTATTATAGTATGTGAAGAATCAGAATTTAATAGCAGGGTACACGATGAAAAAGTAAAGGGTAAGATGGATACTGGCAAGATAGTATGGATACCCAAAAAGTTATTAGCGAGTGGAACATAAAAATTTAAATAAAGTATTTGTACCATTTATAGAATTACTTAAATCTCACCACATACTTACATTGCCGTGGATGAGAACACCATACTTTTATTTTGCTGGTGGTTGTATTCGAGATACATTTGGTAATAGTAATATAAATGATTTTGATTTATATGTAACGCAAGAATCAGATTTAGATACTCTAATCACTATATTAAAAGAACTTGGATTTGTAGAATTTTATAGAACTGAATTTAGTGCTAAGTATAGATTCTTAAATTCATATGTGGATATTAGTTTGATTAACTTTTACACTCCAGAAGATTTATTTAAGACCTATGAATATACTATTAATTGTGTAGCATTAGATTCAGAGTATAATTTATATTATCATAAAAACTTTTTAAGTGATTTAGAAAAAAGAACATTGGTTAGAGTTGAACACGAAAATGAATGGTTCAATTCAGATGAAGGCATCTTATCATTATCCTATAGAGAAATGAAGTTTTTAAATCGTGGATATACTATCGATGATAGTAAAGTTGATAAATTAGATATAAAAAAAATTAATATAAAATAGTGGTTTTTAACTATAAACCTTATATTTATATACAGAAGTAAATTTCAACGCTCGTAAGAGGTTGATTATAAAGATAGATTATTGATGTCGAAAGAATCAATATTCAGTTAGACAAACAAGTTAACAACAGGAGAAAACAAATGACTAAAGTTATCTTTAATAAAGGTATTCCTATCATCGATAGGGATAATTTCTTAACACCATTCGATAGATTATTCGACCAAATGGTATCACAACAATTTCCAGAAATTGAAAAACAAGTAGGGGTAAAACCATATCAAGGTACTGCATATCCAAAAGTAAATGTATATGAGTATGATGATAAGGTTGGTATCCTTGCAGAGATTCCAGGTCTTGATAAAAAGGATTTATCAATAGATGTGGAAGAAGGTGTATTAACAATCGCTGGAAACAAACACGGACTGTTTGATGATAAGGGTGCTAAAGTAATTCGTAAAGAATTAAAACACTCTTCATTCTCAAGACAATTCGAATTGGGTGAATTACTAAACGGAGATAAAATAAAAGCAACATTTAAAGATGGATTGCTTTCTATTGATATTCCTAAAGTAGAACCGAAGAAACCGAAAAAAACCGCTGTCAAAATTTCCTAACATAATAGATGTAGGAAACGACAAGTATGTTGTTCTTGGAACGGCAAAGGTTGACTCTGGTTTTACAACAGAAGAACTCAAGTCTCAGTATGGGTACGCCGATGCCGTTCTAAGGAACGGAGATGTATATTATATCTGCTATAAAATGATAGAAGCAGAATTTGAAGAATTAAACAATCAAGAAACAATAATGTGACTCGTGATTTCTTGTTACCACTTCGGTGGGTTGTTGTTTTCGGAAGTGAGTGAGAGAGTTTGGATAAGCGACCAAACAGAAGTCCTAACTAAAAGGACATAGAGTAATATCAGTTAGGCTGGGTTGTAGACCAGAGGATATTGCTTACCAGTAGTCTGGTACAAGTCTCTCTTTTGATATAGCAATTGGGAGAGGATATTGAAATAATTGACGACATACTACGCTAATTTGATACTTATTACTATATGAATCTTAAACAGATTAAACAAAGAAAAGTAAGACAGAAACTTGCTTGGTTACAATCCGAATTAGAAGAAACAAAAATCATTTATAAAGATTGTATAGAAAAGTTCAATACAGATTTTAGAAATTATCTGATGGGTAATGATGCACCAATTGAGGCTGCACCAAAAATAACCAAAGACCCACTTGATGAAATTCAATCTGATGTTGATGAAGATACATTCAAACAAGTGTATCGTAAGGTTGCAGGAAAGACACATCCAGATAAGGGTGGGGATTCAGATAAGTTTAAGGTAGCAAATGAAGCTAATAAAAATAAAGATTTTGGTAAGTTGTTAGATATGGCAGATGAATTAGGAGTTGAAGTTCCTATGGATGATAAGTTAAAATTTCAAATGGAACAACAAATAAAAGCAGTATCAGATAATATAACCAATATGAAATCCACGATGGCGTGGGTTTGGGTTCACATTGAACCAGATTCAAAAGATAATATGAAACAATATATTCTACAACAATTGAATATATAACATATTTATAACTAATACAAAGAGGTCATACTATGAGAAGAAAAAATGAAGTACTTGATAAGCTAAATTATCTAAAAGACGAAGTGGATAGATTACACGAAAGAACACCTGAAGATACAGGTGATGTTCGTTTTGATTTAATCCTGCGAATTGCAAGGGGATTGAAAGTCCAAGTAGAGAATTTAGAAAATCTTGTCGAGCTAGAAGAAGATAATTAAATAGGAGAACACATTGGAACGCTCAGAAAATTTCCATATATGGTTGGGAATCTCAGCATTACTTATTGCAGGTAGTGCAGGATTCTTTTCCGTATTTGGATTAAGCAAATTATTTAGTGGTGCAACATTAAGTGTAATCGTAATGGCGAGTTCATTAGAACTTGGTAAGTTGGTTACTGCTGCATTCGTATATAGATATTGGAAACTGATTAGTTGGTTTCAAAGGATATATTTAAGTACCGCAGTAATAGTATTAATTGCTATTACATCTGCTGGTATCTTTGGTTATCTAAGTAATGCTTATCAAGGAGCGACCGTCGAGTTCGAAAAAGAATCTACTGCTTTATTATATAAGGAAGATAGATTAGACCAGTTAAAAGAAGATAAGATATTTTTAACTGAGGAATTGGAAGTAGCAATATCAGAATTACCTGATAACTATCTTACAGCGAAGAGAAAACTACGCGAAGAATATCAACCACAGATATCAGATATTAATAAACAAATGTTAGATTTAAAAGGTGAGGTGGGTGAACTAAAAATCGCCTTGGTGGAAACTGGAGTAGATGTTGGACCAGCAATATATTTGGCTCGAACTTTCAACACGGATGTAGATTCAGTTGTGAAGTTTTTTATCTTTATTTTAATATTTGTTTTTGACCCGTTAGCTGTTATGCTAGTTGTAGCATTTAATCAAGCGATACTACTTAGGGAAGAAGAAACCAAGCCAAAAAGTGGTAAGCAAAAAGGCTTGCTTACCAAGAAAGCAAAATCGTGGTGGAAGTTTTGGGAAATGTATGGTGAAGATGGAAAAGAAAAAACTCAAACTGAACATTGGACAGATATATACAATGAACCAATTGAAATAGAACCTGATGTTGAGGATATACCAGAGATTGAAGAAGAAAAAACTTCAGAGAAAAAAATCAGAAACCCGTTAAGAGGTGGAGTTCGAACATAGTATATATTATATTTATTAGTAAGAACCCGCGGTTAACATTTAATAAACAATAATGGGAGTGTTACTATGAGTAGTAAAGCAAAAGTAAAAACTATAACAAAGGTTGTATCAACTCAAGATTGTCAAAACAAACGACAAGCATTATCACAGATGAAACGTATCAAATGGGACATCGATTTCAAAAACACAAACCAAAGA
>ERZ1046367.1447-NODE-1447-length-13890-cov-7.793928_pt1 | contig 13890 bp, 8 predicted proteins | sample MGYA00383091_ERZ1046367 | MGnify/ENA primary metagenome ERZ1046367 (study PRJEB29581, sample SAMEA5548361) | metagenome | biome: marine; feature: coastal; material: water | depth 50 m | study: Short-term variability in the microbial, nano- and picoplankton... | reverse complement strand
AATCCAGATAAAGGAGATTTAGAAATTTGGAGGAATCGAGTGGTTGTTGCAGATGGTGAAGTTGAAGAACCTAACCAAGAAATTTCACTCACTGATGCTCAAAAAATAGAATCCGATTATGAAATTGGTGAAGATGTAGCAGAGGAAGTGAAATTAATAGATTTAGGCCGTCGTTCAATTTTAGCGTTGCGCCAAAATCTTATTTCTAAGATACACGAACATGATAACACAAATATTTTTAAGTACTTTAAGGATTTAGAGGGAGAAATATATACCGCTGAAGTTCATCACATTCGTCACCGTGCAATTATATTATTGGATGATGAAGGTAATGAATTGATTTTACCAAAAGAAAAACAAATCCCATCAGATTTTTTCAGAAAAGGAGATAATGTAAGGGGGATTATTGAAGGGGTAGAGCTAAAAGGAAATAAGCCGTCAATTGTTATGTCGCGAGCTCATCCTAAGTTTTTGGAAAAATTATTTGAGCAAGAAATTCCAGAAGTTTTTGATGGATTGATAAATGTAAAAAAAGTAGTTCGTATTCCAGGAGAAAAAGCAAAAGTAGCAGTAGACTCCTATGATGACCGTATAGATCCAGTAGGAGCTTGTGTTGGAATGAAAGGTTCTCGTATTCACGGTATAGTTCGTGAATTAGGCAATGAGAATATTGATGTAATTAATTTCACAAACAATACTCAGTTATATATCACAAGAGCGCTTAGCCCTGCCAAAATAACTTCAATTAAATTAGATGAAGATAATAAAAGAGCAGAGGTAATATTGAAACCTGAAGAGGTTTCAAAAGCAATAGGTCGTGGAGGGCATAACATCCGTTTAGCTGGTTATTTAACAGGTTACGAAATTGATGTATTACGAGAAGGAGCTGAGGAAGATGTAGAATTATCAGAATTCAAAGATGAAATTGATGAGTGGATTATCAAAGAATTTGAAAAAATTGGATTAGATACTGCAAAAAGTGTATTGGAAAATGATCTAAAAGAATTAGTCAAAAGAACTGATTTAGAAGAAGAAACTATACAGGAAGTATTAAATATATTAAAAGAAGAATTTGAAGATTAAGTGGTAATTTAACTACATTTTTTCAAATTTAAACTGAAAACAGGAGAAAGCATTTATATGGCTGAAGTAAAAACAATGAGACTTAATAAAGTTTTGCGTGAGTTCAACATTTCATTGGATCGTGCAGTTGAATATTTAAGTTCAAAAGGATACGAGGTGGAGTCTCGACCTACAACTAAAATTTCTAGTGAAGAATACCAAATACTCTTAGAGGAATTTCAAACTGATAAGAGTAAAAAAGTAGCCTCCAAGGAAGTTGGTGAGGAAAAAAGAAAAGAAAAAGAAGAGATTCGAATTGCTTCTGAGCGAGAACTTGAAGAAAAGCAAAAGAAAATCGAAGCATCCAAAAAGTTAATAAAAGCTGAAGTTAAACTTGAAGGCCCAAAAACTCTCGGGAAAATAGACCTCGAAGGTAAAACTCCTAAGGCAAAAGAGGAAAAAACTCCACAAGACAAAAAAGAAGTCACCACTCCTGCAAACAAAGAAATTTCTGATAAAAATGAAGAATCCACTGAGGTAAAAATACCTGATAGCGATGCTTCAAAAATTATTAAAAAAGAAATTTCTTCAGAAAAGAAAGAAGTATTACCTGCAAAAGAAAAAGTTTCAGCTCCTACAAAAAAAGAAACTATTGCTAAAATAGATGTAACTAAGAATTCTGAAAAAAGTATATCTGAATCCGAGAAAGTAGTAACTCAATACAAAAAATTAGATGGCCCTAAGATAACAGGAGAGAAAATTGATTTAACACAATTTAAAAAACCGGAAAAGAAAAAGAAAGAAACTACCGATGCAGATAAAGAGAAAAGAAGTAAAAGAAGACGAATAAGCAAAGGTCCTGCAAAAGGTAACGGTCGTGGTGGAAACCAAAATAATAGAGGTGGTCGTAAAAAACCAGCTCATACTCCTAAAGAAGAGCCTAGTGAAGCAGAAGTGCAAAAACAAGTTCGAGAGACTTTAGAGAAATTGCAAGGAAAGTCTTCAAAAGGAAAAGGAGCGAAATATAGAAGAGAAAAAAGAGATGTTCATCGCCAAAAAACAGAAGATGATCAAGCTTTACAAGATGCAGAAAGTAAATTACTCAAGGTAACAGAATTTGTCACTGTAAGTGAAGTCGCTACTATGATGGATGTCCCAGTAACTCAAATTATTTCAGCTTGTATGTCCCTGGGAATGATGGTGACTATGAACCAGAGATTAGACGCAGAGACCTTAACCATAGTTGCTGACGAATTTGATTACTCGGTAGAATTTATCACTGCTGATATTGAAGAATCTATCCAAGTAGAAGAAGATGCTCCAGAAGATTTAACTAATAGAGCTCCTATTGTTACGGTTATGGGGCACGTTGATCATGGTAAAACTTCATTGTTAGATTACGTTCGTAAAGAAAACGTTATTGCAGGTGAGTCAGGTGGAATAACACAACATATTGGCGCCTACAGTGTCACTCTAGAAGATGGTCAACAAATAACATTTTTAGACACACCAGGACACGAGGCCTTTACGGCAATGCGTGCTCGTGGTACGCAAGTAACAGATTTAGCTATTATTGTTATAGCGGCAGATGATGATATTATGCCCCAGACAAAAGAAGCGATTAGCCATGCTCAAGCAGCTGGCGTTCCAATAGTTTTTGCAATAAATAAAATTGATAGACCGACAGCAAATCCAGATAAAATTAAAGAAGGCTTAGCACAAATGAATTTGTTAGTTGAAGATTGGGGTGGGAAAATTCAATCTCATGATATTTCAGCAAAAACAGGAGATGGAGTTAATGAATTACTAGAGAAAGTTTTGTTAGAGGCTGAATTATTAGAACTTAAAGCAAATCCAAATAAAGTTGCAAACGGAACAGTTGTTGAAGCGTTCTTAGATAAAGGTAGAGGTTATGTTTCGACCATTTTAGTCCAAGGAGGTACTTTAAAAATTGGAGATTACTTATTAGCGGGGCAATGTAGTGGAAAAGTAAAAGCGATGCACGATGAGCGTGGAAATAAGATAAAAGAAGCTGGTCCAGCCACACCGATATCTATTCTAGGTTTGGATGGTGCGCCACAAGCTGGTGATAAATTTAATGTATTTGACGATGAAAGAGAAGCAAAAGGTATTGCTTCAAAAAGAACTCAATTGCAAAGAGAACAATCTGTTAGAACTCAGCGTCACATAACATTAGATGAAATTGGCCGTAGAATAGCATTAGGAGATTTTAAAGAATTAAATGTAATCCTGAAGGGTGATGTTGACGGTTCAGTAGAGGCTTTAACAGACTCCTTCTTGAAATTATCAACAGACGAAATACAAGTAAATATTATTCATAAAGGGGTAGGAGCCATTACAGAAAGTGATGTGCTACTAGCATCTGCATCTGACGCAATTATTATAGGGTTTAATGTAAGGCCAATGGGTAATGCGAGACAAATTGCTGATAAAGAAGAAATTGACATTAGAATGTACTCCATCATTTATGCTGCAATAAATGACCTAAAGGATGCTATGGAAGGTATGTTGTCCCCAGAGATGAAAGAAGAAATCACAGGAACTGCAGAAATTAGAGAAACTTTCAAAATTTCTAAGATAGGAACAATAGCAGGTTGTATGGTTATTAGTGGTAAAATTTATAAAGATTCTGGAATCCGATTAATTCGTGAAGGAGTAGTAGTTTACACCGGAGAGTTATCCTCTTTAAAAAGATTTAAAGATGATGCTAAAGAAGTTGCGAAAGGTTATGATTGTGGTATGCAAATCAAAAATTACAACGACATTAAAGAAAACGATGTTATAGAATGCTTTAGAGAAGTAGCGATTAAGAAAAAGCTCAAATAATTTAGAAGTTAAAAAACAGATGAATGTTGTTTTTTAACCTCTATCAGGTTTTAAAATAAATGCAGAAGGATATTTATTTTTTATCTCTATTCTAGCCCGATCTGCCTCTAGGCGCGAATTAAAATTTCCTATCCAAACTTTATAATTTGGAGTTTCATACTTTATGGATGCAGGCCAAGAATCAAAATATTTTTGATATTCCTTCATTATTTTATTAGCCACTTCCAAATCTCCGTAATAAAGTTGGATTGTATATCCGTCAGACAATTTATTTTCAGTTTCTAGCTTTTTTTTTAAAATTAAAAGTTCTGAGATTTTTTCATTCGCATTAATTGTAATTGAAGAGTTTTGACCATATGAAAAGCAAACAAAAACAAGCGTAAAAATAAAGCAAGAAAAGGTTCTATTGTGAGATTTCAGTTTCATAAAAAATATATTAATGCAAATGTAAATTTAAATAACTAAAAATAAAGCAACTTTATTATTTAGAACTATTATAAATTACACATTAACACTTTGTTTGTATTTCAAAAATTGACTTTTATACCTTATTTTTGCTGCGTTATTTAAGGTAGCTAGGCCCCTTATTCCTTATTGCTTTGAAAATGAACTAACTACAATCTTGGAATTGAAAAAAAAATTAAACATTAGCATGAAAAAGATGAATTACCAAAATTTATCATCAAAATTATCACTTCTGTTGTTAGCATTTGTGTTAACGTTTTCAACTAACATTTTAGCACAAGAAACAGGTGATGCAATAGCTGGGGAAGCGCTTTATAAATCAAATTGTGCTGCTTGCCATAAACTAGATAAAAAAGGAGTAGGTCCAGCTTTAAGAAATGTAGCTGAAAAATACGAAAGAGATTGGCTTTATAAATGGATTAGTAATAGTCAAGGTTTGATTAAATCAGGAGACTCGAAAGCAGTCGCTTTGTTTGCTGAATATAATAATTCAGTAATGACTTCATTCCCAGGGTTATCAAACAATGATATTGATAATATTCTTGCTTACACTAGTCTTCCAAAACCTGAACCAAAAGTTGCTGTAGCTCCAATTGCTGCATCAAACAACGATGATGGGAACCTACAAAATATAATACTTGCAGTGCTTGTTTTAATTCTATTGTTATTGGTAACAATGTTTTATCTAGTAGCAAAGTCTTTAACTAAATTATCTCAAGCAAACGGAGTTGAAGTTCAAACTGCAACCAAAAAGCCTTTGTGGAAAGTCATTGTGCAGAACCAATTTTTAATGTTGGTTTCAGCTATCATGTTTTTATTAGTTGCGGCTTATTTTATGTATGCATTTTTCATGCAAATAGGTATAGATCAAGGTTATGCTCCCGTGCAACCCATCCATTATTCGCACAAAATTCATGCAGGAGCTAACAAAATAGATTGTAAGTACTGTCATTCTTCAGCTATAAAAAGTAAGCATTCTGGGATTCCTTCTTTAAATGTTTGTATGAATTGCCATAAAAATATTGCTGAGTACAATGGAGAAGAAGATTTAGCTAATGGTTACACGAAAGAGTTTTATACAAAAGAAATAGCTAAATTATATGAAGCTGTTGGATGGGATGACGCCGATCAAAGTTATACAGGCGAAGAAAAACCAGTTAAATGGATTCAGATACACAATCTTCCTGATTTTGTTTACTTCAATCACTCACAACATGTTAATGTAGCAGGTGTTGAATGTCAAACATGTCACGGACCAGTTGAGGAAATGGAGATAATGTATCAACATTCTCCACTAACCATGGGGTGGTGTATTGATTGTCATCGAGAGACAAATGTCGATTTGGAAAATAACGACTACTATGAAAAAATTCATGAAGAGCTTTCGAAAAAATACAATGTAGAGAAATTAACTGCTGCAGAGTTAGGTGGATTAGAATGTGGGAAATGCCACTATTAAAAAATGAAACGACGTGCCTATTAATAGGTATGTCATTAAATTAATTATATAAATGTCATTAAACAAGAAATACTGGAAAAGTGTTGAAGAACTGGACGAAAATAGTTCTATTGTTAAGGCGCTTCAACAAAACGAATTCGTTGAGGAAATTCCAGTTGATAAATTTTTAGGAGACAAAGAAACATTAGAAACTTCTTCAACATCTCGTAGAGATTTTCTAAAATATGTTGGTTTTTCAACAGCTGCTGCATCGTTAGCCGCATGTGAAGGACCCATTAAAAAGTCAATTCCTTATGTTGTATTGCCAGATGAAATTATTCCTGGAATAGCAAATTATTATGCGACAACAATTGCTGATGGGTTTGATTTTGCCAATATATTAGTAAAAACTAGAGAGGGTAGACCCATAAAAATAGAACGTAATAGACTTAAACAAAGTTTTGGAAGTGTAAATGCAAGAGTGCACGCTTCGGTTCTATCTCTGTATGATGTTAACAGGTTGCAAACACCTTTAATTTCCAATGAACCAGCAACTTGGGAAGATTTTGATTCGGCCTTAGAAAATAAATTAAATGCCTTAAAAGAAGAGAAAATAGTTCTTCTAACACAGACGTTTGCTAGTCCTTCTACCTCAAAATTAATAAAGAAATTTACTTCGAAGTATCCAAATGTTAGTCATGTTATATATGATACGGTATCGTCATCAGAAGCTTTAGACGCATTCCAAAGTAAATATGGTGTTAGAGCTCTAGCTGATTTCGATTTTTCAAAAGCGAAAGTAATTGTTTCTGTTGGTGCTGATTTCTTAGGAGATTGGCAAGGAGGAGGCTTTGATTCTTCTTACGCAAAAGGACGTATTCCAAGTGAAGGAAAAATGTCTCAACATTTCCAGTTTGAAGCAAATATGTCTTTGACTGGAGCTAATTCTGATATACGAATACCAACAACCCCCTCACAGCAAAAACAAGTTGTAAAAGCGCTTACAGGTGGGAGTACCTCTGGGCTTCCAGAATCTGTTGTTGCAGCGATATCAAGTGCAAAAGCAGCTTTACAAAAAGCTGGAGATAAAGGGGTGCTTATTACTGGTTTACCTGATGTAACAGCTCAATCCAGTGTGCTTTCATACAATGAAAGTGTTTCAAGTGTTGTGATGAGTGCAGAAAAACCAAAACTGATTCGAAAAGGGAATAGTAGAGAAGTTACAAATGTTATTAATGATGTTATAAATGGGGATGTTAAAGGATTAATCTCTGTGGGTGTAGATCCTGTATATTCATTTCCAAATAATTTAGCATTCACTGAGGCTTATAAACGTTTAGCACTTACGGCATCTTTTTCTTTTAAGAAAGACGCTACAGCATCTTTATCTCAATTAGTTGCAGCTACTCCGCACTACTTAGAGTCTTGGGGAGATACTCAACTTAAAAAAGGAACATTCGGGTTAATGCAACCAACAATTAAGCCTTTGTTTGATACAAGACAGTTTCAAGACAGCCTATTAAAATTATTAGGGGTAGAAAAATCATACTATGACTTTATAAAAGAAACCTGGAAGGAATCAATTTTAGAAAGTGCTAGTTGGAATAACGCTTTACATGACGGGGTGTTTTTGAGTGATGTTGAAATTGATAACGATGAGATCACTTCAGGGGCTGAATTTATATCGTCAAACAAATCAATAGATACAAGTCTTCAAGAAGGAGGTTTAGAATTAACCTTGTATACCAAGATTTCAATGGGTGATGGCCAACAAGCAAACAATCCATGGTTACAAGAAATGCCAGATCCAATAACAAGAGCCTCGTGGGACAATTATTTAACGGTTTCTGCAGCTGATGCTTCAGAAATGGGCTTAGAAAATAAAAATGTTGCAGATGGAGGTTTAAACGGTAGTTACGTAAATGTTTCAGTTGGTGATGTAACTATTGAAAATATTCCTGTTATTATCCAGCCTGGACAAGCAAAAGGTTCAGTAGGTCTAGCTTTAGGATACGGTAAAACAGCATCAATTCAATTTGAAATGCAGACGGGTGTAAATGCATACCATCTTTATAATAATTTTTCTTCTATCCAAAATGTTACCGTTGAAAAGGTATCCGGTGAGCATGAATTTGCTTGTGTACAGCTGCACAACACTATGATGGGTAGAGATATTATCCGAGAAACTTCCTTAGAAGTTTTTAATACAAAAGATTCAAATACATGGAATCCTGTTCCTGTAGTTTCAAAAGATCATGAAGAAATTTCAGTAAACGATCCAGGAGCAGATTTATGGACTTCATTTGATAGAACAATTGGTCACCATTTCAATCTTTCTATAGATTTAAATGCTTGTACAGGTTGTGGAGCTTGTGTAATTGCTTGTCATGCAGAAAATAATGTTCCTGTGGTGGGAAAAAAAGAAGTGCGTAAAAGTCGTGATATGCATTGGCTTCGTATTGATAGATATTATTCAAGTGAAGATACTTTTGAAAGTGATTTAAATAAAAAAGAAAAAGCAAACGGTTTATTTGGAGAAACAGGCGTTAAAAGTACGCTGATTTCTATGGAAGATGCTTCGGCAAGTCCAGAAGTAGCATTCCAACCAGTTATGTGTCAACATTGTAATCATGCACCATGTGAAACAGTATGTCCTGTTGCGGCAACTTCTCATGGGCGTCAAGGACAAAACCAAATGGCTTACAATCGTTGTGTAGGTACCCGTTATTGTGCAAATAACTGTCCATATAAGGTTCGTCGTTTTAATTGGTTTTTATATTCTGAAAATGAAGAGTTCGATTACCACATGAATAATGATTTGGGTAGAATGGTCTTAAATCCTGATGTTGTTGTTCGTTCACGTGGAGTAATGGAAAAGTGTTCTATGTGTATTCAAATGACACAAAAAACAATTTTAGATGCAAAAAATGAGGGGAGAGCCATTAAGGATGGAGAATTTAAAACCGCTTGTTCGGCAGCTTGTGAGTCAGGTGCGATGGTTTTTGGGGATGTTAATGACCATGAAAGTGAAATAAATAAGTTAAGTAAAGATAAAAGAATGTATCACTTGCTAGAAGCAGTAGGAACAAAACCTAATGTGCTTTATCAAGCTAAAGTGAGAAATTCAAAAGAAGTTTAATAACACTAAGAAATAGCAAAAAAGATATGGCGTCGCATTACGAAGCTCCTATTAGAAAACCCTTAGTAACTGGAAACAAATCCTACCACGATGTAACGGTAGATGTTGTAACTCCAGTAGAAGGAAAAGCCAATAAATCTTGGTGGATTGTTTTTTCAATAGCCCTAGCAGCATTTTCATGGGGAATAGGGTGTATCATTTATACCGTATCAACGGGTATTGGTACCTGGGGATTGAATAAAACAGTTGGCTGGGCCTGGGATATCACCAACTTTGTATGGTGGGTAGGAATTGGTCACGCAGGAACCTTAATTTCTGCGGTATTGTTATTGTTTCGTCAAAAATGGAGAATGGGAATTAATCGCTCTGCTGAGGCAATGACTATATTCTCTGTAATTCAAGCTGGACTATTTCCAATTATTCACATGGGACGTCCTTGGTTAGCCTACTGGGTTGTCCCAATTCCAAACCAATTTGGCTCTTTATGGGTCAACTTTAATTCGCCATTGCTTTGGGATGTATTTGCAATATCAACTTATCTTTCAGTTTCATTAGTTTTTTGGTGGACTGGATTATTACCAGATTTTGCCATGATACGAGATAGAGCCATCACCCCTTTTAACAAAAAAATATACGGTATTCTATCTTTTGGATGGAGTGGTCGTGCAAAAGATTGGCAACGTTTTGAAGAAGTATCACTGGTATTAGCAGGACTAGCTACACCTCTGGTATTATCTGTTCACACAATTGTCTCTTTTGACTTTGCAACTTCTGTAATACCAGGTTGGCATACTACCATATTTCCTCCTTATTTCGTAGCAGGAGCAGTTTTTTCAGGTTTCGCAATGGTAAACACATTACTGATAATTATGCGAAAAGTTTCAAATCTAGAAGATTATATTACCCTCCAACACATAGAATTAATGAACATCGTAATTATGATTACTGGTTCAATTGTTGGTGTTGCTTATATAACAGAGCTATTTATTGCTTGGTATTCAGGTGTTGAATACGAGCAATATGCATTCCTTAACAGAGCAACAGGTCCTTATTGGTGGGCTTATTGGGCAATGATGACTTGTAATGTATTCTCACCGCAATTTATGTGGTTTCCAAAATTAAGAAGAAGTATTATGTTTTCTTTTATCATTTCAATAGTTGTTAATATTGGAATGTGGTTTGAACGATTCGTAATTATCGTTACTTCATTGCATCGAGATTATCTCCCTTCATCTTGGACAATGTTTTCGCCAACATTTGTTGATATAGGAATTTTTATAGGTACAATTGGTTTCTTTTTTGTGTTATTTTTGTTGTACGCAAGAACTTTCCCAGTAATTGCTCAAGCTGAGGTTAAATCAATTTTAAAATCATCTGGAGCTAATTTTAAAAAACTAAGAGCTGACCACGGAGATGACGCAAAGCATTATGGTGAAGAAGTAGAATTTTCAACTAAAAATAAAAATAATTAATTATGGCATCTAAAGTTATTCACGCTTTATATACAGACGATGATATCTTATTGCAAGCCGTAAAAATGGTTCGTGAAAAGCATTACCATATAGAAGAAGTATACACTCCCTTTCCTGTTCACGGACTCGAAAAAGCTATGGGTTTAGCAGATACTAGAATTGCAATAACATCTTTCTTGTATGGATTAGTTGGATTGAGTGTTGCTATTTTGATGATGGATTTTATAATGATTCAAGATTGGCCTCAAGATATAGGTGGTAAACCAAGCTTTAGTTATTTAGAGAATATGCCTGCATTTGTGCCAGTAATGTTTGAATTAACTGTTTTTTTTGCAGCCCATTTGATGGTGATTACATTCTACATGAGAAGTAAGTTGTGGCCTTTTAAAAAAGCTGAAAATCCAGACGTAAGAACAACAGATGATCATTTTTTAATGGAAATAGACGGCAGTAAAGAAACAGATGTTATTTCTGATTTCTTAAAAAGTACAGGAGCAGTTGAAGTAAAAATAATTGAAAAGAATGAAGATCACTAATATGAAAAACATAGTAAACATAGCAGTTACCATACTTATCATGCTAAGCGTCACTTCTTGTTTTGATAAAAAGAAACCTAATTACAGGTACATGCCTAATATGTATACTTCTGTAGCAGTTGAAACATATAGTGAATATGAGATACTACCTAATGGTCAAGCAGCCTTAACTCCAGTGAAAGGTACAATATCTAGAGGTTGGATGCCATACGAATATGAGAATACACAAGAGGGAAAGGCTTTAGCCACCAAAGAATTAAAGATACCGCTAGCGGTAAATGAAGAAAATCTTGCTAAAGGAAAAGAACTATTTAATATTTATTGTGCAATTTGTCATGGAAATAAAGGAGATGGTCAAGGAACCTTAGTTAAAAGAGAAAAGTTTCTTGGAATACCAAGCCTTGCAGATAAGGGAAGAAATATTACTGAAGGAGATATTTATCATGTGATGATGTATGGATTAAATTCAATGGGTTCTTATGCTTCTCAGACTAATGAAAAGGAAAGATGGCAGATTACTATGCACGCGTTGGATTTAAAATCTAAATTGAATGGTGAGCCTTTGTGGTCATCTGCACAGAAAGATTCAATGGAAAAAGAAACCACTTCAAACGAAGCAAATTAATAAAAAGAATAAAGAGAATAGCTAAGATATGTATACGTTACCAAGTAAATTAAAGTTTTTTGCAATTATTCTTATGGTAATAGGTGCCCTAGGAATCGTAACAGGCTTTCTGTCCACTCCAAGTAATACTGACGAGGTGAAAGAAATGTTGGCATCTGGTCATGATGATGGACATCAAACAGAAGCTACTCATACTGAAAGTCATGCAGAACAGTCTCATGGTGAAAATATCCACGATGATGATAGCCATTACGAGCATGTTTTACATCAATTACAGAACAGACCTTGGTCTTCCTTGTATATTGCAAGCTTTTTATTCTTTATGATATCCCTAGGTGTTTTAGCATTTTATGCTATTCAAATTGCATCCCAAGCAGGCTGGTCGCCGGTACTTTTTAGAGTTATGGAAGGAATAACTTCTTATTTGATTCCCGGCGGAATTATTATGTTAATACTAATTGGTCTTTCGGCATTTCATTTCAATCATTTATTTGTTTGGGCTGATCCGGAGGTCGTTGCACACGATAAATTAATACAAGGCAAGTCAGGATGGTTAAATAGTTGGGGAGTTCTTATTAGAGCGATTATATTTATTGGTGGTTGGGTAGCTTATCGTCAAATATCTCTCAAATTATCAAGAAAGCAAGACGAGGCTACAGATAGCAAATGGTTTAAAAAAAGTTTTAAGATATCAGCAGGATTTTTAGTCTTTTTTATTTATACAGAATCCGTAATGTCCTGGGACTGGTTAATGAGTTTTGATCCACATTGGTTTAGCACATTATTTGGATGGTATGTCTTTGCCGGTATGATAGTTTGCGCTGTTACTACCATTGCCTTAGTTACTATGGTATTAAAATCTCAAGGTTATTTAGAATACGTAAACGATAGTCATATTCATGATTTGGCTAAATTTATGTTTGGTTTTAGTATTTTTTGGACTTACTTATGGTTCTCGCAATTTATGTTGATATGGTATGCTAATATTCCGGAAGAAGTTACCTATTTCGTAACTAGAATAGAAGACTTCAAATTACCATTTTTTGGGATGGTAGTTTTAAATTTTATTTTCCCAATTTTGGTACTAATGAATAGTGATTATAAGCGAGTAAATTGGTTTGTTGTGATGTCTGGAATTGTTATAATTATTGGACATTATGTAGATTTATTTGTGATGGTGATGCCTGCAACTGTTGGAACTTCTTGGTATTTCGGAATTCCTGAATTGAGTTCTGTTGTATTTTTTCTGGGATTGTTTATATATGTTGTATTTACCGCTTTAACAAAAGCACCATTATTGGCTAAAGGGAACCCTTTTTTAAAGGAAAGTAAAAATTTTCATTATTAATTTAATTTGTTGATAAGATAACGATGACCGCATTTTTAATAATTTTAGTAATCATTCTTTTTGGAGTAGCTGTCTGGCAAATGAATAAAGTATTCCAATTATCAAAGTCGCCAAAATCTGAAGATTCAGAAATAGCATCAGATAGCGACAATAACACACAAGGGTATTTAATGTTAGCCTTTGTATTTTTTATTTATGGAAATTTGGCTTATTGTTTTTGGGAATGGGGGGATGTAATGCTTCCTGTTTCTGCTTCAGAACACGGAATCCAAACAGATCAGCTGATGCTAACTTCCATGATTATTATTTTTACTGTAGGTATTCTTACACAATGGTTACTGCATTACTTTGCCTTTGTTTACAGAGGTAGTAAAGAAAAAAAGGCGCTATTTTATGCTGAAAATCATCGATTAGAATTTATCTGGACGATCATACCAGTTTTCGTATTAGCAGCTTTAATAATTTATGGTTTGTTTACTTGGTCTGATATTATGTATGTTGATGAAGATGAAGATCCATTAGTAATAGAATTATATGCTTACCAATTTGATTGGAGAGCTCGATATGCTGGAAAAGATAATACTCTAGGTAAGGCAAATGTCAGACTTATAGAAGGTATCAATCAATTAGGAGTCGATACTTCAGATCCAAATGCACAAGATGACAAAGTTGTAAATGAACTTCACTTACCGTTGGGTAGAAAAGTTTTATTTAAAATGAGGTCTCAGGATGTTTTACACTCAGCTTACATGCCTCATTTTAGGGCGCAAATGAATTGTGTACCAGGAATGATTACCCAATTTGCCTTTACACCATCAATGACAACTGACGATATGCGATTGAATGATGAAGTAATTGAAAAAGTTGAGTATATTAATCAAATTAGGACAGAAAAAAATATTCAATTATTAGCAAAAGGTGAAGAAGTACTAGAAATGTATGAATTTGATTATTTGTT
>ERZ1046367.1443-NODE-1443-length-13916-cov-8.555443_pt1 | contig 13916 bp, 16 predicted proteins | sample MGYA00383091_ERZ1046367 | MGnify/ENA primary metagenome ERZ1046367 (study PRJEB29581, sample SAMEA5548361) | metagenome | biome: marine; feature: coastal; material: water | depth 50 m | study: Short-term variability in the microbial, nano- and picoplankton... | reverse complement strand
AGAAATCCTGCAAGCGCAGCAGTTAATGACCACTTTACAAGTTTGTTCATATTTAAATATAAAGAAAAGAAATATAAAAGAGCCAATACCGAGATTTGAACTCGGGACCTTTTCCTTACCAAGGAAACGCTCTACCCCTGAGCTATATCGGCAAAAAAAAGTTGAGCGGGAGACGAGGGTCGAACTCGCGACATTCAGCTTGGAAGGCTGACGCTCTACCAACTGAGCTACTCCCGCATTAATTTGTGGGGAGAGCAGGATTCGAACCTACGAAGGCGTAGCCAACAGTTTTACAGACTGCTCTCGTTGACCGCTTGAGTATCTCCCCAAATTCAAAATTTCAAAGAGCCGATGGAGGGACTCGAACCCACGACCTGCTGATTACAAATCAGCTGCTCTAGCCAGCTGAGCTACATCGGCTTATTATAAAAAACTGTTTGCAAAATAAATGCTTTTTTCTCCTCAAACAAAGTAAAAAGAAATAAATTTTAAAATATTATTTAGCTCTTGGATGTGAATTTTTAAACACTTCTTTAATTCTCTCCATACTAGTATGACTATAGACTTGCGTAGCAGATAAACTTGAATGACCTAACAGTTCTTTTACTGAATTTATATCTGCGCCTTCATTAATTAAATGAGTTGCAAAACTATGCCTTAAAACATGAGGAGCTTTTTTTATTTTAGGTGAAACCAGTTTAAAATATTCATTAACGGTTCTGTAAACAAATTTTTCAGATAATTGTTTTCCATTTTTTGATGTAAAAAAATAATCTGATGAAGTTTGACCCAGGAATTTTGATTTGATTTCCTTAAAAAAAATTATTGCCTTTTTTAGTTTAGGCAAAATTGGGATTATTCTCTCTTTACTTCTTTTACCCATTATTTTAACAGTTGAAGATTCTAGACTAATATCGGACTCTTTAATTGTTATTAGCTCTATTCTTCTAACCCCTGTAAAATAAAAAAATGCAATTATTGTTTTTTGTAAAACGCCCTTGTAATCATTAGCAAAAAAATCACTGTCTAAAAGTGAATTTATTTCTTCCTTAGAAAAAGGAACTTGTATTTTTTTTGACTGTTTTAAGGGGCTATGAGCTTTAAGAGGAGACGAATTAATAGTTTCCGTTTTAATTAAAAACTTATAAAATGATTTTAAGCTTGAAACTTTTCTATTTATAGATCGATTTGATATATTACTGTTTACCATACTAATTATCCAAGATCTAATAACCTTATAGTCAGCTTTCTCTATTTTGAGATTTCCATTGTTTTCAATGATGAATTGATTGTACTGAATTAAATCTCGCTTATAAGCGGATAACGTGTTTAAGGAATAGTTTTTTTCTAGTTGTAAATAGTCTAAAAATTTCTCTATAAGCATTATACATCTAAGTTACGATGTAAAGGAGGAAAATTGAGGATATTAGAGATTTTCTTGATCTCTAAGCTTTTGTACATATTGAGCTTTTTTGATTTTAGTTCTATGTACAATTGATGGCTTAACAAACTGTTTTCTATCTCTAAGAGATCTCATTACCCCTGTTTTATCAAACTTACGTTTGAATCTTTTAAGAGCTTTATCAATGTTCTCGCCGTCTTTTATTGGTATAATTAACATCTAAAATTTATTTACGAACGCAAATATAAATAATTGTATTTAATATGCTTGTTATTTTTTATTATTAATTGCGACAAGATATCTAGAAAGTTCCTCTTTTACCTTAGGGAATAAAATAAAGAGACCTATCATGTTTGGAAAAACAAGAGCTAAGATCATTGCATCAGAGAATGCCCAAACAGATGACATATCACCAGCAGCACCAATAACAATAAATAAAAGAAAAAGAAGTTTATATGTAAGGTCAGATATTTTTCCTTTACCAAAAACATACATCCAAGATTGAAGACCATAGTATGACCAGGATATCATTGTTGAAAGAGCAAATAGAACAACTGCAATAGCAAGGAATGGTCCTGAAAAAGATATATACTCAGCAAAAGCAGCTGAAGTTAGACCAGCACCTTCAAGTTCTTGACCTCTTATCATAACAGCTGATGATCCATCAACTAAATTTCCATAAGTAAAAAGACTATTATCACCATTAAAAATGATTATTACAAGTGCGGTCATTGTACATATTACAACAGTGTCAATAAATGGTTCTAATAATGCAACAATCCCCTCAGAAGCAGGGTAACTTGTAATTACTGCAGAGTGAGCTATAGAAGCAGAACCTGCACCAGCTTCGTTTGAGAATGCACCTCTTCTAAAACCTTGAACAAGAACACCTATGAATCCCCCCACTGCAGCAGTTGGAGCGAATGCGCCATTTATAATCATTGCAAATGCATCGTCAACAAATGAGAAATTCATTAGTATTATATATAGACATGCTAAAACATACATACCAGCCATAAAAGGAACTATTTTTTCTGTAACAGATGCTATTCTTTTAATTCCACCAATAATAATTACACCTACTACAACCATCATAATAACACCAACAATAGTTCTTGCGGAACCACCAGTTAAACCAAATAGACTAACCATTTGTAGTGCTGCCTGATTTGATTGAGCAGCGTTTCCTCCTCCAAAAGATGCGCCGATACATAGAATAGCAAAAATAACAGCGAGGACTTTACCAAATTTTTCAAAACCTCTTTCCTTTAAACCTTTAGAAAGATAATACATTGGACCTCCATAAACTGTTCCATCAGGTCCAACATCTCTATACTTAACACCTAGTGTACATTCTACAAATTTTGAAGACATCCCGAGTAGTCCACATAAAATCATCCAAAAAGTTGCTCCTGGACCACCGATTGCAATTGCCATAGCAACACCAGCAATATTTCCATTACCTACAGTTCCTGAAACAGCTGTAGCTAAGGCTTGAAAATGGCTAACTTCACCACCCGCTTTTCTCTTTTTATCCAATCCATCATATCTGCCCATCACAGTTCTAATAGATAATCCAAAACCTCGGATATTTATAAAACCAAAATATAAAGTAAAGAATGCTGCACCACCTACTAATAAAAGAATAATTGTTGGTATGCCTGTTCCAAAAAATTCATGGAGAATTAGACCTTCCCAAAAGTTAGATATTGGTTGAAAAGCTTCATTAATTCTTTCATCTATTCCTAATTTTTCTTGTATAATCATAATTTATAAATCAAATGCTGTTTTTTTTCTATGGATAATCAAATCTTTTACCTTAAAAATCAAGGCGAATGTCAAATATAAAATAAATCCCAGGAGAAGAGTAAAAATTGATAAATAAAAAAATAAAAACCTAAAAGTGCTAGTTCTTATTCCTAGCTTTTTACTAATTCTCTCACAAACCCCAAGACCATATTTTTCAAAATAATTAATCAATTAGTTGTTTTTTGAGCCTGTCCATTCTGAAATACCACCTAATAAATTAGATAAATTGTTAAAACCAAAAGTTTCCATTATTTGACATGCTTGAACACTTCTTGCACCAGAATGACAATAGACATAGTAATTTTTAGATTTATCTAAATCTTGAAGACCATCCATAAATAATTGTGGATTACGAATATTTAGAAGTTTAGAATTAGGTATATGGGACTCCTCATATTCTTCTTCAGATCTTACATCAAGAAGAAATGCATCTTCATCACTTTCTAGTTTATCAATAAGTTCTTTCGAGGTTAAGTTTTTCATTTTTTTTTTATGTAAAATAAGTAAATCAAATAGTATTAAAAAAAAAACTTAAGAATTACTTTTTTTAATTCAATTGTAATTATGTATTTTGGGATTTAAATACATTTACATATGAAATATTTTCAAAAATCTGACATTTTTCTAATTGCTGCTGCATTTGTATCCTTTGTCTTATCTGTTACACTATGGTTTCAAGGTTATAAGGATGAAGGTTTATTTGTTGGCTTATGGGTTCCTTCAATTCTATCATTTGGATGTTATTTTAAACAAATGCTAAAAAAATAATATGGGTGATACTTTTATATTTATCATGGGATTAATCTGTACTGGTACAGTTGTAGCAGCTACATTTTTATCAATAAATGAACTCAAAGATGTTAACGAACCTCAACTTAAAACAATGAATATGGCTGAAGGAACTAAGAAGCATTTAAAACTTATTTCAACTGCTATATTTATTATAATAGGCTTTGTTTCTGTTGGATTGCTTTGTTTTTATTTTATATTTGCTTAATGAAATTAATTAACACATACTGGTGGTGGAATTACGATAATTAAATATTCGTGATTGAACTATTAGTTAATAGCTTGTCTCACGACAGGCTTTTTTTTTTGCTATGAAGAAAATAAAATTAAAAAATTATCATAAAAAAATCTTTGCAGACACCATAACTCCTGTGGAGGTTTATCTAAAAATAAGAGATATTTATCCAAATAGTTTACTATTAGAAAATAGTGATTATATGTTGGCAAATAATAATTACTCGTTTATTTGTTTCAATCAAATCGGTTACATCAAAATTAAAGACAACGAAATTAATATTTCATATCCTGGAGAAGTAGTTAGTTCAAAAACATTGACGAAAAATGAAAAAGTTTCAGATCTAATCCATAACTATCTAGATAAATTTGAAACATCAGATTCAGATTTCAAATTTTTAAACAATGGACTATTTGGTTTTATGAGTCACGAATCAGTTAAATATTTTGATTCAATTAATATTGAAAATAAAGATGACCTTGATATACCAGACATATATTATGGACTTTATCAAAATATAATTGCAATAAGCCAATACAATCATGAAGCTCATATCTTCTGCAACACAATTAAAAATTCTAACAACATTGAATCAATTGAAGCTATTTTAAACAACAAGAGTTATTCAGTATTTAATTTTAGAAAAAAAGGTAAATCTGAATCAATAATAACTGATGATGAATATCTTGAGTATGTTAACAAAGCCAAGGAGCATTGTAAAAGAGGAGATGTTTTTCAGCTTGTCTTATCGAGAAGGTTTATGCAAAAATTTAGTGGAGATGAATTTAATGTTTATAGAGCTTTAAGATCAATAAACCCTTCACCGTACCTTTTCTTTTTTGATTATGGTGATTATAAAATTTTTGGTAGTTCACCTGAAGCTCAAATTATAATTAAAGATGGTAAATCAGAAATTCATCCAATTGCTGGTACATTTAAAAGAACAGGAAATGATGAAGAAGATCATAATGCTGCAAAAGAATTAGCTAAAGATCCAAAAGAAAATTCTGAACATATTATGTTAGTTGATCTTGCTAGAAATGATTTGAGCAGAAGCGGAAATAATGTTAAAGTGGAGAAAAACAGAGAGATACAATTCTACTCCCATGTTATTCATTTAGTTTCCAAGGTTACAGCAATATTGAAGAAAAATATTAAATCTTTTAAAGTAGTTGAAGATACTTTCCCAGCCGGTACATTAACAGGAGCTCCAAAACATAGAGCTCTTGAATTGATTGAAAAATATGAGAAAGTAAATAGGAATTTTTATGGGGGAGCTATTGGATATATAGATTTTAATGGAAACTTTAATCATGCGATTATCATAAGATCTTTCTTTAGTAAAAACAATATATTGAATTACCAAGCTGGAGCTGGGATAGTAATAGATTCAATTCCAGAAAAAGAGTTAGAAGAAGTGAGAAACAAATTAGGGGCTTTAGATAAAGCATTAAATGAAGCTGAATTAATAAAATGAAAAAAATATTTTTAATAGATAATTATGATTCATTCACATACAATCTTCTGTACTATTTAGAGGAACTTGGATGCGAGGTAACAGTAAAAAGAAATGATAAATTTGAACTTGATGAAATAAGTAATTTTGATGCAATTTTAATTTCACCAGGACCTGGAATTCCTAGAGAAGCTGGAAAGATAATTGAGGTAATTAAAAAATTTTATAACACTAAAAATATTTTTGGTGTTTGTTTAGGTCAACAAGCAATTGCTGAGGCTTTTGGAGGTAAAATAAGAAACTTAAAGAAGGTTTATCATGGAGTTTCATCGAAGATAACTTTAACTGACTCAGATCTAATTTTTAATGATATTAAATCTGATTTAAATGTAGGGAGATACCATTCTTGGATAGTTGACAATCCAATACCTCAAGAACTTAAAGTAACTTCTGTTGATGAAAATGGCGAAATTATGTCAATCAAACATAAAGATTTCAATGTCAGAGGAGTTCAATTTCATCCAGAGTCAATTTTAACACCTGATGGAAAAACAATATTAAATAATTGGATAAATACGATATGAAAAAAATATTAAATCGACTTACTCAATATGAAACATTGACAGAAAAAGAATCAAGGAATATTATTATTAAAATTTCAGAGGGAAAACTTAATACTAGCGAAATTTCATCATTCTTAACAATATTCATGATAAGGAATATAACTATTGAAGAGTTAAATGGTTTTAGAAAGGCTCTTATTGAATTATCTCTTAAAATTGATCTTAATGAATTTGATCCAATTGATTTATGTGGAACTGGTGGTGATGAGAAGGATACTTTTAATATTTCAACTCTAGCTTCATTTGTAACAGCTGGTTCTGGAGTTAAAGTTGCAAAACATGGGAATTATGGAGTTTCTTCTAGTTGTGGCTCAAGTAACGTACTTGAATATTTAGGTTTAAAATTTAATAATGATTCTGATAAAATTAAAAGAGCTGTAGATAAAGCTAATATTTGCTTCTTACATGCTCCACTTTTTCATCCCGCTATGAAGAATGTTGCTCCAGTAAGAAAAGAACTAGGTTTAAAAACTTTCTTTAACATGTTAGGGCCAATGGTTAACCCATCAATGCCTAAGAAACAAATAGTAGGTGTTTACAGTTTAGAACTAGCTAGAATTTATAACTATCTATACCAGACTACTGACATTAATTACAATATTATCCATTCAATAGATGGTTATGATGAAATATCATTAACTAAGGGTACTAAGATTTACTCAAGAGAAAGTGAATTTATTTTAGAATCTAAAGATTTTAATCTTCAAGATATTGACTCTAATAAAATATCTGGAGGAAAAAATATAGAATCATCATCTAAAATATTTATGGATGTATTAAACGCAAATGCATCCCTTGAACAAGAAAATGTTGTATGCGCTAATGCTGCTTTAGCGATTGCAATATCTAAGAATATATCAATTATTGAAGCCTTTATGATTGCTAAAGAATCCATAAAAACTAAAAATGCACTTAAGTGTTTTAATAATCTTATAAATGTTATGCAATGAAGATACTAGATAAGATTATACATGATAAAAAAATAGAAATTAAAACTTTATCTGATATTGTTCCTGTTTCAGATCTAGAAAAACAAAAAGATTTTACTAAAAAATGTAAATCTTTGAAAGAGTCTATTAAAAAAAGTAAGTCAGGAATTATATGTGAGTTTAAAAGAAAATCTCCTTCAAATGGAAATATAAATTATACATCTAATATTTCTGATGTGATAAAAGGATATGAAAAAGCTGGTGCAGTTGGAGTTTCTATTTTAACTAATAAAAAATATTTTGATGGAAGTATATCAGATATTAATGATGTTAAAACTAGTATTGAGATTCCTATACTAAGAAAAGAATTTGTAATAAGTGAATATCAGATTATAGAAGCAAAGTCTATTGGATCAGATTCAATTCTATTAATTGCATCTATTCTTAGTAAGGAACAAATAAAAAATTATAGTTCATTAGCTAAAAGTCTAGGTCTTGAAGTTTTACTTGAAATACATTCTATTGATGAATTAAATGAGGTTTCAAAATATGATATAGATATAATTGGTGTAAATAATAGGAATCTCGATACTCTAGAAATAGATATCAAAAATAGTATAGAAATATTTAAAAAGATACCTGGTGAATTTATCAAAATTTCTGAAAGTGGGATTAGTAAAGTAGAATCTATAGTTAAGTTAAATAAGGTTGGATATGATGGTTTTTTAATTGGTGAAAACTTTATGAAATCATCAAAACCTGAAGAGTCTGCATATAATTTTATAAAACAAGTAGAAAATGAAATTTAAAGTATGTGGATTATTTGACAAAGAAAACATATTAAATGTAATGGATTTACATCCTGACTATATTGGACATATATTTTGGGAGAAATCTGTTAGATATATTAAAGGAGATACTCCTCAAATTAATAACTGTAAGAAAACGGGAGTTTTTTACAATTCTAATTATGATTTTATTTGTGACAAAATAGAACATCACAAACTTAAATGTATTCAGCTTCATGGAGATGAGTCACCAGAACTATGTCAGAAACTTCTTAATTTGAAAATTGAAGTAATCAAGTCTTTTAGAATTGATCAAAATTTTGATTTTGAGATTTTAAATGATTATGTGAATAAATGTGACTTGTTTTTATTTGACTCAAAATCACAGCTACCTGGAGGTACAGGAAAAACATTTGATTGGGAACTTCTAAAAAAATACAAACTTGACAAGGAGTTTTTTATTAGTGGTGGAATTGGTTTAGATTCAATAAGTGCATTAAATAGATTAGTTGATATGAAGTTACCATTATATGGTATAGATGTAAATAGTAAATTTGAAGATGAATTTAATTTAAAAGTTATTGAAGATTTAATAAAATTTAAAGAAATTATTGACAATGAAATATAGTGTTGACAAAGAAGGTTTTTATGGAAATTTTGGAGGAGCTTTTGTGCCTGAAATGCTTTTTCCAAATCTAGAAGAATTAGAAAAAAATTATAATAACATAATTAACGATAAGGACTTTAAAACTGAATATAACAACTTGCTGAAAGATTATGTTGGTAGACCTACTCCACTTTATTTTGCCGAAAGAATGTCTGAAAAATATAAATGTAAAATATATTTAAAAAGAGAAGATTTATGCCATACAGGAGCGCATAAAATCAATAATACAATTGGTCAGATATTGTTAGCTAAAAGATTAAGAAAAACAAGGATTATTGCTGAAACAGGTGCTGGTCAACACGGTGTAGCTACTGCTACTGTATGTGCACTTGCTGGAATTGAATGTGTTATATATATGGGTGCAGTAGATATTAAAAGACAGGCGCCTAATGTTGCTAGAATGAAAATGTTAGGAGCAAGTATTATTTCTGCTGAATCAGGAAGCAAAACACTAAAAGATGCAACTAATGAGGCTATTAGAGATTGGATAAATAATCCTTTGACAACTCATTATATTATTGGTTCAGTTGTAGGACCGCATCCTTATCCAGATATGGTAGCAAAATTTCAATCTATTGTTTCTAAAGAAATAAAAACTCAACTTTATGAAAAGGAAGGAACAGAAAACCCAGACTATTTAATTGCAAATATTGGAGGAGGTAGTAATGCTGCAGGATTATATTATGAATATTTAGAAAATGATAATGTCAAAATTATTTCAGTTGAAGCTGCAGGAGAAGGTATTGAATCTGGAAAAAGTGCAGCAACATCTGTTCTAGGTAAAGTTGGAATTATTCATGGCAGTAAGACCTTATTGATGCAAACTACTGATGGACAAATTATTGAACCTTACTCTATTTCAGCAGGACTTGATTATCCTGGTGTTGGTCCACTTCATGCACACCTTTTAGAATCTAAAAGAGCTCAATTTATTTCTATTACTGATCAAGATGCAATGAAGGCTGGATTAGAAATTTCTAAACTTGAAGGAATAATTCCAGCTATTGAGACAGCACATGCTTTTGCTGCTTTTAATTATCTAGAGTTTAAAAAAGATGATATAGTTGTTGTGAATTTTTCAGGAAGAGGTGATAAAGATTTAAATACTTACATAGAATATTTTGATTTATAATGAATAGAATTGATAAAAAATTAAACAAAGAAGGAAAACTTCTATCTATATATTTTACAGCTGGATATCCTGACTTAAATAATACTCAGGAGATTATTATAAAGCTTGAAGAATCAGGAGTAGATATGATTGAAATAGGATTACCATTCAGCGATCCTCTTGCTGATGGCCCTACAATTCAAGATAGCTCTACACAAGCAATTAAAAACGGAATGAATTCAAATGTATTATTTGACCAGTTAAAAGATATAAGATCTAAAGTTTCTATCCCATTAATAGTTATGGGCTACTTTAATCCAATTCTACAATATGGAGTTGAAGCTTTTTGCAAAAAATGTAGTGAAGCAGGAATAGATGGTCTTATTATTCCTGATCTACCGATTAATTACTTTGAACTAAAATATAAATCTATTTTTAAAGATTATGGCTTATATAATATGTTTTTAATTGCTCCTCAAACTCCAGAAGAGAGAATTAGACATATTGATGAAATTTCAAATGGATTTATCTATATGGTTAGTTCATCAAGTGTGACTGGCTCCAAGAACACATTTGACTCTGATCAATTAGCTTATTTTAAAAAGATTAAAGAAATGAATCTTTCTAGTAAAAGAATAATAGGTTTTGGAGTAGGAAATAAAGAAACATACGAAACAGCAGTTCAGTATTCAAAAGGAGCTATAATAGGTTCTGCATTTATAAAACACCTTAAATTAAAAGGTGTTAATTCTATAAATGAATTTATAAAATCCATAAGAAAGTAAGGAAAAAATTCTTTGGAATTTCAACAATTTATATTGCAACTAAGTAAAATTAAACTTAGAGTCAGTATATAATTTAAGTTTAAATTAATTCCACACTCTTAAAAGAAAATTTATAAAGTTTTGACTCATAATATTTTCAATATTAATTTTTGAATATCCTTTTTTAGATAGCATTGATGGAATTTTTTGAAGATCAGCTATAGTATCAAGATCAAGTGGTGTTTGTTCCTTACCGAAGGCTCCATCTAAATCAGTACCAATACCTACATGTAATGCATTACCTGATAACTGACAAATATGATCAATATTATCAATCATTTTATCTAATGTTAACCCCATACTCTCAGGAGTAGACTCTCCTCTTATCCAGTTTGGAACCATCATCCACGCATCTAATGGAATTCCAATAACAGCATTCCTAGAGATCAATTCATAAATTTGTTCATCTGAATACTGTCTGTTATGATCAACAAATTTTCTACAATTATTATGACTTGCCCATATTGGACCATTATATATATTCATAGTTTCCCAAAAACTTATATCGCATAAATGAGTAGCATCAAGAATTAAATTTAACTCCTCAATTTTTTTTAGCAACTCTTTTCCTTTAATTCCAATTCCTCCTTCAGAATCTGTTCCATGTGCATAAATTCCTGGTCCATAATGAGCTGGACCTATGGCTCTTAAACCTAAATCATATGATTTCTCTAGATAATCAATGTTTACAATTGAATCAGCTCCTTCTAAACTTAAAATATATCCAATAGGCTTATTAGAGATAGTGTCATCTTTCCACAATTCTATATGATTAGTAAGTTGCATAGAATTTTTGATTTGAGTCATTTCCCCAATATCTTCCATTGACTTATACCATGCAAGCTGACCTTGCGTTTGAGCCCATGCTTGTTGAGGAGAATTCCAACCTGGTAATTTATCATCATTACTTACTCTTGCAATTTGAGTAGCAACACATATCCCAATATTACCTTTTCTCATTGCGTCAAGAGATACTGTGTTTTTTTCTCTATCTGGCTTATCAGTCATCCCAATCTCACTTTTTCTGATTTCTTGAACACTTTGAGTTAAATCTCTATTCCACTCTAAAGCATTCATTGCTAAGTCTAGGTGTGCATCAAAAACGAACATTTCTTTCTTATTTTTTTATAAATACTATTCTATATTATAATCTCTAGCTGCAACTTCCCACTCTCCTGTTACATCCCCATTTTCAACAGTTAAAACTTTTTTATATTTTGGAACTGTTGGACAAATATGAACTGGTATTGCATAACAGACTGAACCGACCAGATAATCTTTTGATTCATTGCATTCCAGAACCAAATGCTCTTCACTGTGACTTACCTGTTTAAAGTTTTCAATGTTAAGAAGTTTCAATCTTGGAAAATCCATTTCCGAAGCAACAGATTTATGTCCCAAATTTAGACATATAAGGTCTTTACTTGGTCTACTTATTATACTTCCAACAAGAACAGCAGAATGAAAAAACTTTAAATCTTTAAAAGAGCTACCATATCGTTCATCCCATAATAATGAAGTACCTGGACTTACTTCTATGTTGTTTCTTTTTACATGAATTGGAAAACTTGGGGTTCCACCTGCAACAATCTTATTAATTTTTATTCCCAGAAACTCAATATTACTTTTTAAATTAAGAACTGATTCAAATTGTTTATCACAAATTTCTTTTCGTAAGTTAAGATCAGATTCACGAATGTGACCATCATAAACATGAAGTCCCTTAGCTATTAAATTAGAAGACCCATCGATTTTTTTATAAAGTAATGTAGCTTCATTATTAGGTTTAATCCCCGTTCTATTATTGCCATTGTTTATATCTAGCCATAGGGAAACCTTAAGTCCTTTCTTTAAAGCAGCTAAATTAAATTTTATTACAGACTCTTCATTATCAACAATAGTTGAAAATAATGATTTTGGATATTTCTGTGTTAATTCAATAAATCTATTAACATTAGATCCTGTTAATTGCATTGCTAATAGAATATCTTTTGCATTACATTCAGCCAGAAGCTTTGCTTCAGATAGGGTAGCACATTTAAATTTTGTAATATCATGATCTATTTGCATTTTAATTATTTCTGCAATTTTATGAGTTTTAATATGTGGTCTGAGTTTCTTAGTGCCTCCAGCAATCTTTATCATTAATTTAATGTTTTCCTCAATCCTAGAAGGAAAAACAACGAGAGAGGGAGATGGAATATCTTCAACATTATTTATTCTATACCAATCTTTATCCATGTTGATTTATTTTAATTCAAACATTGCTTCAATTTCAACAGGGATTCCGCCAGGAAGCATCATACCAACAGCACTTCTAACTCCAATTCCATTATCATCTCCAAATACGTCAGCCATCAATTCACTAAAACCATTAATTACAAATGGATGTTTTTTAAATTCAGGAGAGCAATTAACCATTCCAAATACTTTAATTACTCTTTTAATTTTGTCTAGATCCCCAAAATGTGTCTGGATGCTAGATAGCATTGTTAACCCAACTTGACGAGCTGCTAATTTTCCTTCCTCACTAGTTAAATTATCTCCAACACGGCCTTGCATTAATGTACCATCATTTTTAACTGGACCTTGACCTGATACATATAAAAAATTATCTACAATTAATACAGGTCTATAGACACCTGCAGGCTTTGGAGCTGGAGGAAAGACTAAACCTAGTTCTTTTACTTTTTCTGAAGGTGATTTTTTCATATTATATAAATATATTCAATATTAAAACTCCTATTAACCCAGTAATTCCAACAATAGTTTCCATTACTGTCCAAGTTGAAAGAGTTTCTTTAACTGTGAGATTGAAATACTCTTTAAACATCCAGAATCCTGCGTCATTTACGTGAGATAACATTAAGCTTCCAGAACCTATAGCTAGTACCATTAATTCAGGACTTACCTCTGAGCTTGAAACAAGAGGAAGTACAATTCCTGCTGCAGTTAAACCAGCTACTGTTGCAGATCCTACACATACCCTTATAACTGTAGCTATAAGCCAGGCTAAAATTAATGGTGATATCTGTGATCCATCTAATGAGGCTCCTATATAATCGCTTACCCCACTATCAATTAAAATTTGTTTTAAAGCACCTGCTCCAGAAATTATTAATAAAACCATTGTTATACTTGATACAGAACTTGAAACAGAGTTCATTAATTCTTCCATTTTTTTTCCACGAGATAAACCAAGTGTATAGATGGCAACTAAAACAGAAAGCAACATGGCAATTACAGGGTTACCAATAAAAAGAATAATTTCCTTTAAAAAAGA